>ENA-OUOG01005427-OUOG01005427.1-marine-metagenome-genome-assembly--contig:-NODE-5427-length-10312-cov-4.804690_pt1 | contig 10312 bp, 13 predicted proteins | sample MGYA00248635_ERZ508505 | MGnify/ENA primary metagenome ERZ508505 (study PRJEB26176, sample SAMN06267871) | marine metagenome | isolation source: Saanich Inlet, British Columbia, Canada | place: Pacific...
AACTTCAGTGGGCAAGCGTATCGGTGTGAGATCACTGTGGCCCGGATTGGCGGATTCTCGACCAAAAAAAGCTGGTTCCGCATTGGAGAGTCCGAGATCACGCGAACACTGTATCTCGGAAAGATCCGCGGGCATTGGGTTCCAGTTCGTTTTGAAATCTCAGCGCCTCTAGGGGCCGCTGTTGCGAGGCTCATGGTGGATCGCCGAACAGTTGCCTCTCAGTAGGTCATCGGGACTTGCTCACACGGTCATCAAGCCGCAGATATTCCTGCCGTGATTTTATGGTTATCTCAAGAAATGACTTGTCGAGTCGATTGAACAGATATGAGAGAAGTGACGAATCGCATGCTGGTTATGGTTTGCCTATTGAGCGCCGGTTTTTTTTGGCCGTCAGAAGCGCGTGCCACCTGTTTTGGGAGCCAGAGTCAATTGACCTGCCATGACAGTCTCCGAGGCAACGTCTATAACAGTCGAACATATCACCCACCTGCGACGTCGTTGCCTCGAGTTCAGAAGCGATTTGGCTGGATGCCAATGCAGTCGCATCGAATCCGGGGGAACACTACGGTCATCACCGGACATACTGCTGGTGGAAAGCGTTGGACAACCTACGGAAAAAACTATGGGAACGGAGACTATCGAATTATTGGATCAGATAGTCGCGGACCTGTGCAACGTACTTGCATCAACGGTCGATGCTTTTAGTCGACGTCAGGTCGATACAGGCCGGATATGATTCGAAATTGTATCCAAAAGAATGTCAGGGCGAAGCTCTGAGACTTCAACAAATTCTCCTTTGGGTAAAATTTTCTTCAAGGCGAGCCCGACAGTTGGACGGCTACCAATCCAGTACACGTTAGAGAAATTCACAGCTTGGCGTTTGAGACCCTGAGCAACTGGGAGTACGGAGTCCGCATCATTCACTACGACCCACCATTTTTGAATATCTGTTGGCGGGAGGGCCGCCAGGCTTTGCGGACGATACTTGTAAAACCCCATTCGGATCACCCGTTGCCCGTTGGCGACCAATTTTTTGGCAAGGAAACCACTGGTTTCTGCAGGCTCAAAGACTAAGCACAATTCTTTTTCTTCTTCCCGTCGGGCCACTAAATCGGCCAGCTCTTGAATGCTCCCAGGCACTTTTGGAGTCATGACACTCGAAAAATGAAATTTAGCGATGTCTTTGATGTGGCAAACTTCTGACAATGAAATGGCTGCTTCTTGGTCAATGGCTGCAAATTTGAGTCGGTCAATGCGGACTTTTAACGCTTCACAAAGCTCATCAAACTGCTCTAGTGCATCAGGAGCGTCTGGAGTTGCACATACAATTGTTAATGCACGATCATCTTTAACGCCATCCCATTCCGTCAGCTCTCTGATCACGGCACGTCGGACGGCATCATTGACGAGTTCAACCTGCGTGACTGGCGACTGCACGACCTTAACCAGATACTTGTCAGCCATGTGAGCCATTGATGCCCCTAGTGCACTTGACTGACCCTCCCAAGCAGGTGTCGCGACAATTACCGTTCCATTTTTATCAGATGCCATGCGTACTTATTCCGTGTTGTGCTGTAAGCCAAAAGCATGGGCCTAGAACTTGATCCAGATTCCATCATGCCAGGTTTCAGCTACTATAGGGGCACACTGACGCAAGCTCAAGTTGACGGTTTTTGGGTCATTCTGTAAACCCAAAGACCAATCCACTCATGCAATAGGATGCTGAGTTGATTCGCTCCCTCATTTAAGCTCCAACGAAATTCCTTCGATGGGTCGCGGGAGCGAAAGTCAGTCGGGTAGGGGATGACTCGAACTCCTTGATCTTGAAAAATCCTGTATGCACGCGGCATATGGAACGCTGAGGTGACTAACAGCCAAGGCCCATCACCGCTGAAGCCCAACAGATCTTTGGTATAGAGCGCATTTTCGAATGTGTTTCGGGATTGATTTTCGAGAATCACCCGTTCCGTAGATCCAGTCATTTCCTGGAAGAATCTGAGAGCTAAATCACTTTCCGATAAATTCCCCCGAACAAATCGTCCAGAAAATCCACTAAACACAACAGGTACTTCTGGATATTCACGCATTAGTCTGACTGCCGTTGTCATCCGCTCGGCCGCGCCATTGAGACTCACTTGATCGTGTGCGTCTGTTACGAGTTCGTTGAACGCTCCTCCAAGTACAATGATCCCTTCGATACGGTTCGGTTGATCTGCGTGAATGGAGGTTTCGTGTTGATACAGGAGCGCATTCCAAAGCGGAGTCATGCCCAGCAAAAGAGTCGATAGCACCGTTAACAAAGACAAAGCGCCCGTGAACCGAGCCCCACCCCAACGACAGAGCGCCCAGAATGTAATGAAAAAAGCGAGGACATGGAGTGGCTCGAGAAAGAACCACACGACTTTAGAGGCGATGAAGTAAAGGTCTTGCATGCTTCAAGTTTACTCTATTGATCGTTCGTTTTTCTTCGTCAATCGATCTATCGGTTCTTTTTCTTACAAGTGGTAACTCAGGTACACTGACCTCAGTGAGAGGAGAGCGCTGTGTTCCAATTTGGAGGCCCAAATTGCAAAGTCTGTCGGTTGATTCGCGTCTACTTGTTGGTTGCGATCCCGGTACTTATGATGATGTGGATTCAGCCAGATTTTCAAATTCCAGCTGGGATTGATGGCCGTGCAGTCATCGGTTATGGATTCGGCTTGGGTGCGGTTCTCATGATTCTTTATAAGTACTACACCGACATCCACCGGAAAAAACGGAAATGACCGATACCCCAAATTGCTGGAAGTGTCGATTCTTTAAAATCAGCTGGGATCCCCGCTTCCCCTATGAGTGCGAGGCGATGAATTTTAAAAGCCAGACATTACCCTGTATTCAAGTGATGAGTATTGATGGCCGGCATTGTCAGTGGTTCAGGATAAAAAGCGATTCTGCCAAGGCTTCGGAGGTGACCAATCTGAGAAATGGTATTAAAGGGAATAAGATCGATCACTCGGCGTAGTTCAATCACGCACCATCAAAATGGGTTGTCGAAGTTGGGCTGCTTGTCGGCATGACGTTGAGCCCTGGAATAGGAAGATCGAGCAACCGAATCGTTCTCCGTGCCATGAACTGTCCTCCAGCCAAAAGTTTTCGACGGCAATATTTGGAAAGACATTGGGATTTAACGGAGGATTATCGCAGGTCGTTTCAAGAATCTCTTGAAATTCCCCTTTTGTTGGCAGGCGCCAGACTTCGCCGGACTTGTGTGAGAAGTCCCTTAAATACGAATCTGCTTCGCTGCGTGTGAGTTCCAGTGTTTCCCCTAAGCATTTCTTTCCACGAAATGATTGGCCAGCCATGCATCGATACCATACCGATCCTGAGACGTGTTGCGCTAAGCCTGTGGTCGGATTCACGATAAACTTGCCATAGTCTTTGGGTGACGTCACGTTGACGCAGTCAGGGCGTTCCCGAGAGCGATCACATCCAGAAAGCAGTATTAACGCGATGAAAGCTACCAAAATTCGCATAAATCACCTTTTGTTGATCGAGGGTGTGCACTCTTTCAGTCAGTCCAATACTATATCGGATGAAATTGGAAAAACGTTGAGAGGAGTAAATATTTCAATGGTTTTGCCGATACACTGTCTGCGGCGGAGATTTCGCCTGAATCGATTCAAAAAGGGAGAGATAAATGGATATCGCTAGTGTCGTAGGCCTCATTGGTGCGCTCGCGTTAATCGTGATGGCGATGGGCGACCCGGCTCCTTTCGTGGACACCGCCTCACTTTTGATTGTATTCGGCGGCTCGATCATGGCGACTTTGTATCGATCGACACTGCCAGAGTTTCTCGGTTTTGCTGGAGTCATGGGCAAAGCCTTTGGCGGATATCCTGATAAGCCAGACGATCTGATCGTGCAACTCGCCGAATTGGCAACGATTGCTCGTAAAGATGGAATGATTGCGCTAGAAGGGCAGGAAATCAAAAATAAGTTTATGGCCAAGGGAATTTCCATGCTGGTCGACGGCACGGACGGCAAACTCATTCGGACGTCGCTCGAACGAGAAAACGATCAAATGAAGGCTCGTCACGGTGCTGGTGCAGGCTTCTTCGAGGCTTGGGCAGAGATTGCCCCAGCAATGGGAATGATTGGGACGCTCGTTGGTTTGGTATTGATGCTTGGTAACATGTCGGATCCAAAAGCCATTGGGCCGGCGATGGCGGTTGCTCTCTTGACGACTCTTTATGGTGCGTTGTTGGCGAACGTGATTTTGATTCCATGTGCAATGAAATTAAAAACAAAATCCGGTATGGAAGCACTCAACAATGAACTCGTGATCGAAGGCGTGATGTTCATCAACGATGGCGGTAACCCCCGTGTGATGGGTGATATGCTCGGCTCGTTCCTTGACGGGAAGGCGAGAGAGCGTGCAATGGCAGCGATGGGTAACTAGGGCTGATCCATGGCAGACGATGATAAAGAACTTCTAGAGGATGTCGCCCTCGAGGCTGAAGAAGAGCTGCTCGAGGAACCGGCTGAGCCCGAAGAGGATGAGGTTAAATGTGAGGAGTGTGCCCCCTGTAAGGCAGGTGCACCCGCATGGATGGCAACATTCGCTGATATGGCGACGTTGCTGATGGCATTCTTTGTCTTGATTCTCTCATTTGCCGAGATGAATGTTCCCAAATATAAGCAAATCACGGGCTCCCTCAAGGCGGCTTTTGGTGTGCAAAGACTCGTTCCAGTTGTCGAGCCTCCCAAGGCGCAAAGTTTGATTGCGCGTGACTTTTCTCCTGCGGTGGCTAAACCCACTCCTCAACAAGTCGTGAAGCAAGAAACGACTGATCAAATGAAAAAAGAGGTTGAGCCTCAAACCGAAAACAAGACGGCTGACTTTGAAAACAACGAAGACTTTAAAACTGTGCAGCAAGTTCTTGCAGCAGAGATCGCCGAGGGACAAGTTGAAGTCAAAATTGAAGACGAAAAAATTGTTGTTGAGCTGACCTCACCTGCAAGCTCTGGTGGTGAGGGCGACTCCGATAATGGAACCTTAAGTGCCGGTATCATCGATCAAAAGACCGTTGAAATGTTTGCAAAGGTTGCTGATGCGCAAGCGCAAATTGAGTCTGAAGTCGTGGTGAAAGATGCTCAATCGGCAGATCAGTCAATGCAAGGTCAAAATCAGGGTGATAACGCGACTGCCGGTATGCAAGGTGACAGCCAGGGTGGGCCAAGTGACAGCCAGTCAGTGGATGAGTCCCTTGAGAAGCTCAGAATGGAGTTGTCAAACGAGATCCAGCAAGGCTTGGCGGAAGTCGAGCGCGAAGGTGACAAGATTATCGTTCGGCTTGCGGAACAAGGTTCGTTCCGATCTGGCTATGCTGATCTGCAGCCTGGATTTATGCCGCTATTAAATAAAGTGGGCGATGCGATCTCGACCACAAGCGGTCAGGTGACTGTGGAGGGTCATACCGATAATGTGCCTATCGCGTTTAGCGAGCGATTCCAGTCGAACTGGGATTTATCGGCCGGACGTTCGGCAGCAGTTGCCGATTACCTCCTGGGTAACACCAACTTGCAGCAGGGTCGCGTGACGGTGGTCGGTTATGCGGACAGTAAACCGATTGCGTCGAATGACACGCGTGAAGGTCGGGCGAAAAACCGACGCATTGAGATCATTGTTGATGGTGGTTAAGTTGTTAAAATCCGTTGTCGTGATAGTGTCGCTATTGGGTGCCATGACAGCAACCGCAAATGTTGAACCTGGTGTTAAGGCATTTGAGCGAGGCCATCCATCATCCGCATTGCGCTCCTGGTTGCCTCTCGCTCGCGAGGGAAATCCGAAAGCACAAAATAACGTTGGGTTGATGTACGAGCGAGGCCTTGGTGTTTCACAAAGCTACCCAGAGGCCATGCGCTGGTATCGTTTGGCTGCTGACCAAGGTTTGCCTGAAGCCAACCACAATTTAGGCCTTCTCTACTACTCGGGTTACGGCACTGATGTGAATGAGCGAGAAGCGTTTAAGCGTTTTCGTTCGGCTGCCGAAAAAGAGCTTCCTGCATCGCTCTATATGCTCGGCTTAATGGTGTATTTCGGCCAGGCGACGACATCGAATCCAGATACGGCGATGCAGTTATTTGAATCTGCCGCCAAAAAGGGCTACCCCGAGGCGCAATACATGGTTGGATATTTATTGCAGTCAGGTGACCTAGGGAATCCGCGCCCGCAGGCCGCTTTCGTTTGGTCAAAAATTGCAGCCGATCAAGGCATCGAACTTGCGACCGATTTGAACTATATGACCACGTTAGTTCTCGATGAAGAAGAGCAAGCATTTGCCCGCCAGCTAACTGATCTGTGTGTTTCCTCGAATTACGCAGATTGCCCAAAATAATCCGAAATTTTTCTAAAGACTTTCTGACTTCTCCCGATTCTATTTGTAACTCAAGAACAGATAAACAATGGGGATGAGTTCATGGCATTTCGTAAAAAAGGTCTGGCTAGTTATGGTGAAGTAGGCGTTCAAGCAGGGACTGCTTATGCCGATTCGGTCCAATTGATTCAGATGTTGTTTGATGGGTTAATTGACTCATTGTCAGCGGCTGAAGGTCAGATTGAACGGAAGGAAATTCAAGCCAAGGGCGAGTCTTTAAGTCGGGCGACGCGAATCGTACTCGGACTTCAGGGATCCTTAGACCTTGAGAAAGGTGGTGAGATCGCTGCGAACTTAGCTGATCTTTATGATTACTGCACACGTCGCTTGATGCATGCAAACCTGAAGAACGACATCGAGGCAATTCAAGAAGTTAAACGCTTGATGAGCGAGATTCGTGAAGCATGGGCGCAAGTTCCTGAGCTTCTCCAGCAGCAGCAAGTCGCGAATCTCGGCTAACTGCCATGTTGGATCAAGTCGACTCTGGAATGACCGAAGAGCGGCTAGGGGACTCCCATGAGTCCCAGTCGGCTACCTCACCAGGTCCGCTCTTTAAAGAGATATATGCTGGGGTGGTCGACGTCGACGACTTGGTCGCGTTTCAGTCAGTCGTTCAGAACGATACACGATCATTTTTAGCACACACGACTGATATCCAAACACTTGAGCAATTTCATGTTCTCCACCAGCTTCCTGAAAAATGGGGTACGGCGTTTCACCACAAAGCTTACGTGGCAATGCTTGAATCGCTGAAGTCTTAATCATTTCGTGAAAAACCACTGAAAGTTTTGAGCTCGAGCGCGAGTTCTTTATACTCGAGCGCAATAACAACGGCTTTTTCAGGGGTTCCTCGCCTATGGCGCTTGATTTGATCATCGGTAAGAGCCGAGCGGTCAGTGAATTACGTGGTCTGATACGTCAAGCGGCAACATCAGATGCAAGCGTTCTCATTCTGGGTGAGAGCGGGACTGGTAAAGAGCTCGTCGCACGTGCTTTGCATTCGGGGTCGTCGCGATCGACCAAACAATTTGTTCCTGTGAATTGTGGAGCGATTCCGAAAGAATTGTTGGAGTCGGAATTGTTCGGCCACAAAAAGGGAGCATTCACCGGTGCAATTTCGGATCGAGTTGGCCGCTTCGAACTGGCAAATGATGGAACGCTCTTTCTCGACGAAATCGGCGATATGCCTCTCGAAATGCAAGTGAAGCTCCTGAGAGTATTGCAAGAGCGCTCTGTTGATCCCGTCGGATCGACAAAGGCGATTCCAGTGGATGTTCGAGTCGTGGCTGCGACCCACCGGAATTTAGAGACCTACATTGATCGTGGAGATTTTCGTGAGGATTTGTTTTACCGCCTGAACGTCATACCCATCATTTTGCCGGCTCTGAGGGAGCGCCGCGAAGATATTCCTGAATTAATCCAGCATTATTTGGAAAAGCACGGGGATAACAACGGCGTGCCCGTTTTTGATGGCTCACTCGTCGAAGCGCTTTGCGAGTATGACTGGCCGGGTAATATTCGCGAACTTGTGAATCTTGTGCATCGATTAAGCTGCTTTTTCCCAAATCAAAAAATCTCTTTGTCAAAGGTTCCGGCCTCATTGTTGCCAAGATCGATTGCTTCTCTGGGTGCGACTTCCACGCATGGATTTACTGATGGAGCTCCGATTCAGACCGAACTCGATTTATCACTTTACACACCAGACGCTGAGAATCCCGTCGAGGATGCAATCTTGCGAGCGCAAGGGATGATCACTGCGCCAAGCCCAGAGTCACCCTCGTTTCCAGAAGATGGTGTTCATCTGAAAGATCATCTCGCCGATATCGAGCGGAGCTTGATTGTAAAGGCGCTCGAGGAGTCGAATGGGAACGTGTCACAGTCAGCGCGTCTTCTGAATCTTCAGCGGACTACCCTCATTGAAAAGATTAATAAGTACAAGCTCGCTTAATCTGTCGAAAACCCGTCAACGGCGACTTGCCGCTTCCTCCGGATTTGAGTTGCCGCATCCGAAATAGCCGTCTGGCGCCTTGTTGCCGCTTCTGGCATGCAGCTTGCTTTCTCCTGTGCAGAACTTCATTGAGTGAACGGAACTTATGTACTCATCACAGGCATCAAAACGAATTTTAGGGATTGCAGACTCCGCTTGGCCGGAAGCCGCTCCAATTGAAAAACTAGCAATGACGCTCGGCTTTGAGGCAGTTGTCTCAAGTCAAGTTGAGGGCTTGTCCCGACAAAAAGACTTAGGGATTGTAGTCACAAAGCTTAGCCCCGGTTCATCGTTACAAGCGATGATTGAGACTATGCGTGCATTTGGTGATGAAATTCAATTTGTCATTCGTGCCGACGCATCAGATTTGCAGACGGTAACGACACTTGCGCGTATCCCCGGAGTTCATGTTGTCAGTGATTCTGATTTTACAGAATCGACGTGGCAGCCGATTTTTGGTGCTCATTTAGAGTCCAGGGAGTCTGATGACGGTGTCACAGTTGGTGATCGATCAATCGCCCAGGCGGCCTCGGTGGATTACATTTTCGTGGATCCGAAATCTCAGCATCTTTTGGCTTTGATTGAGCGGCTTGCAGTGACTAAGGCGGCTGTTCTTCTTCAGGGAGCGACTGGTTCTGGGAAGGAAGTGCTCGCGAGAACACTGCATGAGTTGTCTGACCGCGCGAGCAAACCATTTGTCGCACTGAATTGTGCGGCGATGCCTGAGCATTTAGTTGAAGATATGTTGTTTGGTCATGAGAAAGGTGCATTTACTGGCGCTGCTCGTGAGCTTGCTGGCGTGTTTGAGCAAGCGCAAGGCGGAACAGTATTTTTGGATGAGATCGGGGAAATGCCCGTTCAATTGCAGGCCAAGCTGCTTCGTGTATTGCAAGAGAAAGAGGTGGTTCGTCTTGGCGGTCGTGACGCGATCTCACTTGATTTCAGATTAGTGGCGGCAACGAACAAGGATCTCAAAGTCAGTATTGCTGATAAATCGTTCCGCGAAGATTTGTATTACCGAATCAGTGCGTTCAAGCTTCAGGTTCCTGCATTGGCGGAGCGGCGTGGAGACATTGTTCCGCTTGCAAATTCAATTGCTTCCAAGCATGGATGCAGACATGTTGAGTTCACCGAAGGGGCCTTGAGGCAGCTTTATAGCTATCACTGGCCTGGCAATGTTCGTGAGCTCGATAACGTCATCCAGCGTGCAGTCGTATTTGCGGATTATGGTCGAATTGATGCAGAGCATATTTTCTTCGATGAGCCTATAGCGCGATCGGAAGTTGATCTCTCGCAGACACTCATGACTCCATCGTTTGATCAACCGCGTCTGTCGATACCGACTCGTGATTCGCAAATGATGACGCGCCCAAAAGATCTTCAATCAGCCGTTCGCGCGAGTGAGCATGACGTGATTATGGATGCGATCCGATCAACGCGAACGCGTGAAGAAGCTGCCAAAAAACTCGGCATTAGCCCGCGCACACTTCGGTACAAAATGGCCAAATTGCGGGAGTCCGGTTCCGGACTCTCGCATTGCGCATGAGGACACGTTAGATGATTGATAAAACAGGATCCATGCATGCGCAACTGGTGATGGAGCAAATCAAGGCCTATCAGGCTCGGGTGAGTGAGACTCGAGAGCCAGAGGCGGCTTTGACACCGACGGAAATTCAAAAACCCACGTTTGGGCAGACGGTCACTCAGATGGTGACAGACGTCAACAGTGCTCAGATGCAGTCAACTGAACTACGAGCTGCTTACGAACGAGGTGAAAATGTTCCTTTGACAGATGTTGTTATCGGGATGCAGAAATCATCTCTCGCATTCGAAGCGACGCTTCAGATCCGAAATAAGGTTCTAAAAGCGTACGAAGAACTCATGAATATGCCGGTTTAAGGATTAGGTG
>ENA-OUOG01005428-OUOG01005428.1-marine-metagenome-genome-assembly--contig:-NODE-5428-length-10312-cov-3.040254_pt1 | contig 10312 bp, 8 predicted proteins | sample MGYA00248635_ERZ508505 | MGnify/ENA primary metagenome ERZ508505 (study PRJEB26176, sample SAMN06267871) | marine metagenome | isolation source: Saanich Inlet, British Columbia, Canada | place: Pacific...
GACGTTGACTGACTAGTTGTCCAAGTCGTTGTAGTCGAGTGAGACGTTCCTCTACTAGTTCCTCTACTAGTTACGAATGTAGTAGTCCAAGTCGTTGTAGTCGAATGAGACGTTGCAAACGTTGTAGTATAAGTAGTTGTAGTCGAATGAGACGTTCCTCTACTCGTATTCCAATATGTAGTCCAAGACGTAGTATAAGACGTTGTAGTCGATTTACTAGTTGCAAACGTAGTATTGAATGTTGTAGTAGTCGAATGAGACGTTGACTGACTTGTTGTCCAAGTAGTTGTAGTCGATCGCGTTGTTGATCTAGTTGTAGATTGACTAGTATTAAATGTTGTCGTATATGATGTTGTAGTCGACCTACTTGTTGACCAAGTTGTAGTAGTTGACCTACTAGTTCCTCTACTTGTACCGTGACTAGTTCCAAATGTAGTAGTCCAAGTCGTTGTAGTCGACTTACTTGTTGACCAAGTTGTAGTGTAAGTGGTTGTAGTCGCACGAGACGTTGACCTACTTGTTGACCAAGTTGTAGTAGTTGCCCTACTAGTTCCTCTACTTGTAGTATGACTAGTTCCAAATGTGGTCGTGAATGTGGTTGTGGTCGACTTACTGGTATTCCAATACGTAGTATACCCAGTTGTAGTCGATTTACTAGTTGATTGACTAGTTGCAAAAGTCGTTGTAGTCGAATGTGACGTTGATTTTGACGTTGATTGACTAGTTGCAAACGTTGTATTGAATGTTGTCGTAGTCGATTTACTAGTGTTCCAATATGTAGTGTATGCAGTTGTAGTTGCTCTAGATGTGGCCCTAGTGGTATTAAAAGTCGTAGTCCATGAAGTAGTATATGATGTAGTAGTCGAATGAGATGTATTCCATGAAGTAGTATATGCCGTTTCAGCTTGATAAGATTCTACTCTACTTGTAGCCTTACTCGTATTCCATGACGTATTATAAGTGGTCGTTGTTGATTTTGAAGTTATTTTTTTAGTTAAATGACTTGTACCAACGGCGGCCTCCCATATTGTAGTATAAGCCGTAGATACTGCCCAATACGTAGTATATGAAGTATTTGCGTTCCAATAACTAGTGTATGAACCGTCAGTGAATCTAGAAGTAGCTACAGAACCTGATGTGCTCTTACTAGTACTTTTAGAAGCTGATGTTAATCTGCTCGTCGCCCACGATGTTATATATTGTGCCATTTAATTTCTTATCTTATTTTCAGTTATCTTTATTAAAAAGGTCTACATTCCTCCGCACAACCGTACATGCCAGCAGAACGTTCACATGGATTATAACAAAATGAATTTGGATCACAGATTTCCGGACCATTAGAGTCACATAATTCTGGTTTTTTGTTATGGGTTAAAATTCCGTTAGCGAAGAATATATCGTTAGGTTCAACATCTAATTTGTAAACCGCATATGTGTTTGTTCCGTCCGCTGTTACAGATGTTACTAAAGTCTCACCGTCGGTTATATGGTATAAATAATCTCCAACTTCTACCGTCTGAGCTTGTCTTGCTACCCATTTTCCAGATTTTTTTACAATATGTAAATGGTGGGGTGTTGATTTTATTAAACCATTATTTATATCAATTATACCTATCGCGTATGTTTTTCTGGCAGCAACTAGTTTATCATCATATGATAGATTATCTGCTATAGTAGTTGTTTCTACATTTGCTAATCCTTGTTCAATTTCTAAATTATGTGGGCCATCCATTGTTAATATAGGTTCATTTAATATAAGATCTTCAATCTTTTTAGTTTCTGTTTCTGAAACATGAATCTCTGTGCCTTCTACGATACAGTCATTAATACCGTCGTCGGTTGATCTGGATCCTTCATACGATGTAGTATAACTCCAACTCGTAGTGTATGATGTATTATAGTATATGACAGTATTCCATGAGGTAGCGTAATTAATATTAACTACTGCACTCTTTTGTGTTGATTTAGATGTAGTTTTACTATATGTTGTATTTCTAGTAGTTGATTTACTGTATGTATATACTGTATTGTAAGACGTAGTCCATTCTGTCCACCAAGAAGTAGTAGTCGATTTACTAGTTGATTGACTAGTTGCAAACGTTGTAGTCCATGCCGTGTTATACGATATGGTGGTCAATTTAACAGTAGTCTGACTTGTTGCATACGTAGTTGAAGTAAGATGTTTAGTTATTCTACTCGTACTTTTACTTGTTGCAAATGTTGTAGTCCAACCTGTTGTAGTCGAATGTGACGTTGATTGGCTAGTTACCCATGTCGTTGTTGTTGTTCTACTTGTTGATCTACTCGTGTTCCAAGAAGTATTATACGTCGTGGTATATGTAGTCGTAGTAGACTTAGTAGTATTCCAAGAAGTATTATACGTCGTCGTAGTTGAATGAGACGTTGCTTGGCTAGTTACCCATGTCGTTGTTGTTGTTCTACTTGTTGATCTAGACGTATTATAAGATGTAGTCCAAGATGTAGTCCATGCAGTTGTGGTCGACTGATTCGTATTAAAAGTCGTTGTATAAGTAGTTGTAGTCGAATGAGACGTTGACTGACTTGTATTAAACGTAGTTGTGGTTGATCTTGAAGTTGATCTAGTCGTATTATAAGATGTAGTCCAAGATGTAGTCCATGCGGTTGTGGTCGACTGACTAGTATTAAAGGTTGTTGTAGTCGAATGAGACGTTCCTCTACTCGTATTCCAAGTAGTCGTCCATGTTGTATTAAAGGTCGTAGTAGTCGATCTACTAGTGTTCCAATATGTTGTATACGTTGTTGTTGTCGCTCTATTCGTTGATCTGCTTGTATTCCAAGTAGTTGTAGTCGAATGCGATGTTCCACGGTTGGTGCCACGACTTGTTTGCCAAGTTGTAGTATATGCTGTCGTAGTCGAGTGTGATGTTGATCTACTCGTATTGTAAGTGGTTGTGGTAGACCTATTTGTTGATCTACTCGTATTCCAAGATGTAGTCCAAGATGTAGTATAAGACGTTGTAGTCGATCTACTTGTATTCCAGTATGTTGTATACGTTGTTGTTGTTGAATGAGACGTTCCTCTACTAGTATTCCAAGTAGTCGTCGTAGATCTACTTGTTCCTCTACTTGTAGTATGACTAGTTGACCAAGTTGTGGTATATGACGTTGTAGTCGAATGTGATGTTGATTGACTAGTTGTCCACGTGGTTGTAGTCGATCTACTCGTTCCACGACTAGTTCCACGACTTGTTGCCCAAGTTGTAGTATAAGTAGTTGTAGTCGAATGTGATGTTGATTGACTCGTGTTAAACGTTGTAGTCCAGTAAGTTGTCCATGCAGTTGTAGTCGATTGACTAGTTGCGAATACTGTTGTGTATGAAGTTGTAGTCGAATGCGATGTTGATTGACTAGTTGTCCATGTAGTAGTCCAATATGTAGTATAAGCAGTTGTAGTCGACTTACTTGTATTCCACGATGTTGTATAAACAGTTGTAGTAGAATGTGAGGTAGATCTACTGGTGTTAAAATATGACGTCCAATTCGTAGTGTATGACGTTACAGTCGATTTACTTGTTGACCATGTTGTAGTATACCCTGTAACAAATGTGGTTGTAGTCGATTTACTAGTTGATTGACTAGTTGTCCATGATGTTGTCCAATTTGTAGTGTATGATGTTACAGTCGATTGACTAGTACTATAACTAGTTGTCCATGATGTTGTCCAATTCGTTACAGTCGATTGATTTGTCGATTGACTAGTTGTATAACTAGTAACATATGTTGTGGTATATGTCGTGGTAGTAGATTGACTAGTATTCCAATATGTGGTCCAACTTGTAGTATAAACAGTTATAGTCGATTGATTTGTCGATTGACTAGTTGTCCATGATGTTGTCCATGCAGAAGTAGTTGTTCTACTTGTATTCCACGATGTCGTCCATGTTGTTGTAGTAGCTCTATTAGTCGATCTGCTAGTACCATGAGATGTTGACCACGTTGTCGTAGTAGATCGAGACGTTGACTGCGAAGTAGTATGGGATGTTGACCAAACTGTAGTCCACGTTGTCGACGTTGAGTGCGACGTTGCATAAACAGTGGTAGTAGAATGTTGTGTTGTCCACGTTGTAGTAGTACTCTTAGACGTGGACCATACTGTAGTCCAAGTGGTTGTAGTAGATTGACTAGTATTGAAAACTTTATCAGTCTGACGTGAAGTATTTCTTTTTTCTACAGTAGATTGTGAAGTATTCCACGTAGTAGTGGTACTCTTAGATGTACTCTTAGATGTATTTACTGCACTTCCGGTAGACCAGAAATCAACTCTTGAAAATCCTATATTCTTCATATTGTCCTTTTAATTATATTCTATTTATTACGCAAAGTTACCAATGTAATTACAAAGTACATTGTTTTGGTCAACTACAAAATAAGATATAATTGAAACTCCTCCAGGTACATCATACCATTCAATTCCTGCACCAGATGGTGTTTTCATGGAAGGCGGTAATTCTCTAAATGAAGCGCCTGCTCCATTAACAATAAGAATTGTTCCTGATTGACCAGCATTGGAAGAATTAACTAACATTGTAATTTTAGTATCACTAACAGCGTTAATAACGAATGCATCACCTATATTTAAGTCTACTGCAAATAATCCACCATTATCATTAACTGTAATTAATTCTCTCTGTAATCTACCTGTTAAATATAAGTCATCGAATTGTACGTCTGAATTAGTATTTGTGTATTGATTCATTGCGGTAGCATACGTATTAGAAGTACCTGTTGCACCTTTAATACCTGATGAACCGCTTGAACCGCTTGATCCAGAAGAACCTGATGAACCGTTTGTTCCGTTAGTTCCAGAAGTTCCGTTAGTTCCAGAAGTTCCGTTAGTTCCAGAAGTTCCGTTAGTTCCAGAAGTTCCGTTAGTTCCGTTAGTTCCAGAAGAACCCGAAGTTCCTGAAGAACCGTTAGTTCCGTTAGTTCCTGATGAACCTGAAGAACCGTTAGTTCCATTAGTTCCTGATGAACCGCTTGAACCATCTGTTCCTGAAGTACCATCTGCACCAACTTTCAAAGGTGTAAACGTAACAACTAATTGACCTCCTAAAGATTTATAATAAGCAGCGTCTGCATTTTCTATATTATGAATAGAACCACCTGGTGAACCAGCTGCAACCCATGCTCTGTAATTATCAGTCGTCATGTGCATATCTGTTGATGTTCCACCTGGGAAATGGTTAGAATCAGAACCACCTACTCTTTCAAGAGTTAGTCTTAAATCTCCACGTCCACCTGATCCATTAACAATAGATTGACTTGTACCTTTATATAAGTGATACCTGGTTGAATCACCTCTTTGTGCCATTTTGACATAAATAACATCATAACCTTCCTGTACCATGTCATCAAATAATGACTTTTGGTAGTTAATGTCTTCTAAGCCATTTGCTATATCAGAGAACCACCATTCTTTAGTACCTGAGTAAATGAATGATTCAGCTTCAGTGTGTGCTAATTGATTTACATTTGTATATTTACTGTCACCAAATGTAACACCATCATATTCAACACCTAAACCACCAGCAGCGCCGCCAGCACCACCAGCCGCACCTGAATTTTGTGGTTGGTTATTGTTAGATTCTTTTTTAGGCTCATTTGAAGGTTTTGTGTCTGGGTTTGCAAAGCTTACTGGGGAAACAATAAGTGAAAGGCTGATTGCAGAAGCTAAAATTGTTTTCGAAAATTCCATGAAATTACTCCGTTAAAGGAAATTTAAGTGTATAAATTGAGTATAATATAAACATCTGCCTATTGACACTCATAAATTGACATTCTGCTTTATTATAAGTATGAATTTATAAATTACAATAAAAGACTGGTCATTCTATCTAAGCCATTTTCTTAGATCAAAGATAATAGTGGCGCTATCATCCGGCGTTAACGCCTAGCCTAATCCTTTTTTATAAATTGGCTATTGTCTACGACTAATTCCACCGGCTTATTGAGCAGCTGGATCAGTAATATTGCTCGATTTTCACCTTTGGGCTCTTGGTAAATCGCGGGGATATTTTGATATTGAGGATGTTGTAACATGACATTATCCCCTTTGGTTGGCAATGCGCTATCGAGTTTATCCACCGTATCACACTGCACAAATACATCAATCAACGCTTGAGAGACTTTTTGATAATCCTTTCCTTGTTTCACAAACCCAATTACCCCTCGGGTGGAGCGCACCGAGGTAAAATTATGGACATCGTGATCAAGTTGAGCAAAAACATAATTAGGGAATAATGCTTCTTCGACAGTTTGACGCTTACCGCGCAGGACTTTGGTGATATTCGCTTTGGGATAAAATGCGTCGATACCTTGATTGGCTAAGTGCATCACGGCACGGCCTTCTTCTTTGGCTTTACAATACAGCAAGTACCAAATTTTTCCTTGAGGGCCTGAAAAAAGAGTGGAAGAAGTATCAGACATAAGAAAAAACCTTTTAGAAAATTTGGCAGGGGCGGAGGGATTCGAACCCCCAACCATCGGTTTTGGAGACCGCTGTTCTACCAATTGGAACTACGCCCCTGCAACAAACGCTGAGCATTATACAAGGCTTTACCTAAAGGTAAAGAAAAAACACTTATGCGCTATGATGGAGGACTTGTTCCCACATCTGGTTGATGATCGTGCATAGCCTTAAATAACTGGCAACTTGTTGCTGGACATAGGCTAGATCGGAATCAGTTAACTGGGCATATGCTTCGATAAACGCATGGTGTGCACTGGCAGAGATTTGGTTAATCGTTATACACATCGCCACATCAAAATACCGAGGACCTATCCCCGCATACTCCCAATCGATACAGCGTTTATCTGTTCGTACATGTGCCACATGCAAATCATTATGACATAGCACCCAAGGTTCATCTTGATTGGTTGTCGATTGAATATCTGTGCGTAGCATGGATAGTGTGTCGGTGAAGCGCTTGGCTTGAGCCGGTGTAAGCTGCGCTAATAAATAATCAGCCTGTTTAAATGGATCAAGCCATCTTATATTATCGCCATCACCCTCGCCATCCTCACCATTACTCTGGACATCGACTGCGCGGACTTGATGTAAGTTAACCAGCGCCTGGGTCAAAATATGGATCGTTTCGTTTTGAACCTTATCGATTGTTATGTTTTGGATAGAGCCATTCTGGATAGTGCTGTTATGGATAGTGCTGTTATGGTTAGCACTGTGATGGGATAAGCTGTTGGCTCCCTCTTCACCCTTTACAACAGGCAGTGCCTGCGCAGGCAGGTACGCTTCTATCCACTCGGCTTTATGAGCGTCAAAATATAACGGTTCTGCCGCTAAGCCTAGCTGGTAGAGAGTACGTTGTAATTGAAATGTCGAGGCATGAGAAAACGCTTGAGCATCATGTGTGATGAATTGCTTATACACTAACTTTACATCACCAAAAGCCACTATCCAGACACCATGAGTCCCATCACAACGTGCTACCTGCACAGTGCGCTGTGTAACTGATTCACCGACATACCTAGATGCAACATCGCGTAAGATCGCCGTCGCCTCATCATTGAATGTTAAGTGATCGGTGTGTGATGCCGCCATACCGCTTATGTCCTTTGCGCGATTAATCCGCGCCATTCACGCCATCCGTACAATGAAAACACAAAATAAATGACAAATAACCCAGCACTCATGTACAGCTCAGATAAACTGTATAGCACAACCGCCGAGGCATTAATCGCCATCCAGTAAAACCAGTTCTCATACACTTTATGCGCGACCATGACGGTCGCCATAACACTAAAGACACTCACCACAATATCCAGTATGCCAATCAACATTGCTTGATTGAAAGTGTCACCTACCGTATTTACCATATCTAATGTACCAGCTATCAACACTGCGCTAATCAATAACCCCACACTGATCAATATTAAATGGAAGGTTGGATGACGTGTATGTATGCTTGTGGAAGGGTTAACGACCTTATCTGTAGGCTGGCGCCATTGCCAATAACCATAACCGGCCATCACCATATAATAAAGATTGAGCAGCATACTAAATGATAATGCAGCTTCAAAAAATACAATGGTAAAAAGCGCCGTCGAAACAAACGCAAAGGCCCAGCACGCGATATGTTCGCGCGCCACTAAGATCATATAAGCCAGTGCACAAAGGACGGCACCGACTTCTAGTAAATTAAAAAGCATAGCTCACTTGCACGCCACTTTGACGACCGTACCCAAACTGAACGTACGGCTCTGGTGTTTCATAATAGTCACGAGGATCATTACTAAAGCCACCAAACCCGCGCACATAATACACCTTATCCGTGACATTATTCACAAACGCACTCACCGTCCAGCCATCAAAACCGCCCGACAATGGTACGGTAATAGACGTGTTTAATAGACCAAAGCCTGGGTTAATTTCATCATGACCATCCGAGAAACGATGCGCGCTTTTAGCCTCAAGTGAAACATGCCATAAAACGTTATCGGCGATGACCGTATTGATGAATGCTTGGCCAGAAAATGTTGGCGCTTGTGCTTGATCCTGCTTAGCTACCATCAGGCCATCACTGCGTGTAAACCCTTTGAACGTGGCATCGAGATAGCCTAAATTCACACCAACATCGACACGCTCGCTTAACTGCCATGCTAACTCAGCTTCAACGCCTTGGTTGATCCCCGTATCAGCATTATCCACGATATCAATAAATTCAACCGCACCGCCATCTTGAGCAAAGGTCGCAAAATCACTGACATGGGTGTTTTCACGAGTCATGTAAAACAGCGCTAAACGAAGGTTGCCAGCATTGTCGGCAAAGCGCGATTTCACACCCGCCTCATAATGCCAGTTGTACTCAGCTTCATAAATACGCTGTGCATCAGGCACTCGCTCATCGGCATTAAACCCACCTGCTTTGTAACCACGTGCAACAAATGCATAAACGGTGTGGGCCGCTTGGCGATAACTCAGCGCTACTTTACCGCCCACTAACGTTTCATCATTCACTTGCGCAAAACCGGTATTATCCATATAGTCAATTTCGTGTTGCTCTACACGAACACCCGCTTCCATTGACATGCCTGGTAACTTATCCAGCGGGTAAGTGATTTGGCCGTATATTGCAGTGGACGTCGGATCATATTGAGATGTAAAATCTGAGTCTGCGTAGGTATATTCACGCACTAAATAATCAGTAGATTCTTTATGTAACAGGCCACCAACCCATTGAATAGCGTTGTTAGCAGTCTGGCTCGAGCGTGCTTGAAACTCCAGTGCATCGGTATCACGTTCACGGAAGTAATAATCAGTTGAGGAATATTCCCAGGGATGAAAGCCCACAAACGTCCAATCTTCATCATAGCCATACGTGCTATCAGAGCGAGTGGCGCTGCCTTGGACGCGCCATTGTCCCCAGTCAGTGATTTGGGTTAAACCAACCCCCATGACGGTCGCTTCAGTATCATCTACACCCGGCTCATCAGATAACGTCACATTATCATTATCTAATGAAAAAGCATCATAGCCATTTTGCGCATCCACATGCAGAATTTGTGCATCTAACGTTAAGGTATCCGTCAATGCCACATCACCGCGCAAACGCACGCTGGTTTCATCGATATTATTCGTATCTTCACGCCCTAAATGCGCGTTTTTCACAAATCCATCTGAGGTGTTTTGGGCAACCGCCGCGCGCAGACCTACCCCATTATCCAAGCGCACGCCATAAGCGCCATTAAAGGCAAACGTGTCTTGGGTTGCCGCTTTGAGGCTAAAGGATCCGCTGGGGGTATCAGTGGGGCCATTGGATACGATGTTAACGACACCGGCTAAGCCTGAGGTACCAAATACTGTCGCTTGAGGGCCACGTAAAATTTCGACTTGTGCGACATCTAATAACGTCGCAATACCGCCTAAGCCAGAGACATCCATGCCATCTAACACCAGTCCCACCGATGGGTTTAATGGCTCACTGAATTGGCTACGCTCGCCAATTCCGCGGATCTGAATGTATTTCCCGCGTGAAGCACCGGCGCTGAAATTGACATTGGGTGCCATATTCAACACACCATCTAAATGATTGACATGGCGTTGTTGGACGGCATCAGCAGATATAATCGTGGCTGATTGAGCGATTTGTTCGAGAGATAATTGGCTGTAATCACCAAAGACGTTGATTACTTCGACATCCGTGCTTGCATTCGAGGCATAAATGGCATTCGAGGCTTCTGAGGCATCAGGAACATTAGAGACATCGGCGATATTTTGAGCCAACGCTGGCGTGGCAACTATCGTTAAGGTAGT
>ENA-OUOG01005436-OUOG01005436.1-marine-metagenome-genome-assembly--contig:-NODE-5436-length-10300-cov-7.247872_pt1 | contig 10300 bp, 9 predicted proteins | sample MGYA00248635_ERZ508505 | MGnify/ENA primary metagenome ERZ508505 (study PRJEB26176, sample SAMN06267871) | marine metagenome | isolation source: Saanich Inlet, British Columbia, Canada | place: Pacific...
CACCAATAAAAGTCTCAATGTAATTACCTTATAAATGTCTTCATTTTTATGTTTTCCTGTGTATATTAATATTAATAAAACCTATTTTTTAATAGGAATTCTTTTTAACTACCTAGAAAAAGTTATTAGGGAGGCATCATGAGTGTATTAGAAAGTTTTAAACAATTAAAAGCCGATGGGAAAAAAATTGTAGTAGTTACTTCCTATGAATACTGGAGCGCAAAAATTCTGAATGAAACAGACGTAGACGGTATTTTAATTGGCGATGATTCATCTATGGTGATTCATGGACATGAAAATACCATGAACTCGGATGTAGAAACGATTGCAATGCATACGCGAGCTGTAAGGAAGGGAGCAAAAGATAAATTCCTTATTGCAGCCATGCCTTTTATGAGTAATCGCAAAGGCTTTAAGGAAGCGATGGACAATGTTGAAATTCTGATGAAGGCAGGTGCAAATGCATTGAAGATTGAGGGGGTGGATGGAAATGAAGAGCTTTATGCTCATCTTACCCAATCAGGCATACCAACAATTGGTCACATTGGCCTCACACCAACACACCATAATGCAATTGGTGGTTTCAAGGCCCAAGGCAAAACCAAGGAAAGTGAACAAAAAATCATCGCAGAGGCTAAACAACTTGAAAAGCTTGGCTGTATATCTATTGTGTTAGAGGCAGTGCCCCAACATGTTGGAGCGGCCGTTCGAGATGCTGTTTCAATACCAGTTGTTGGCGTTGGTGCTGGAGTGGATGTGGATGGTCAAGCCCTAGTGCTCCCAGATATGCTAGGATTTTCAACAGACTTTAAGCCCAAGTTTGTGAGGACGTATCTAGATGGAGCTAGCTTGATCAAAAATGCGGTAAATCAATTCGCAGCCGATGTTCATGCAGAAACCTTCCCAGCAGCTGCAGAAACATACGCCCCAGGTAAAGGTCAACTTTAACTGAAACGCATTATAAACTTGTTTTTTTAAGGGGCTTAACTGCCCCTTTTATCATGGAATTATTTAAATTACAGATATTTAAAAAGAATAGATTCGTCTTGGGGTAACGCAGTGAGTTAAAGGGATATCCAACTCACTCATATCGTCTATAAATTCGCAGGGATCGAATAAACTAATCCCTACCCTGTTTATGTTCATCCCTAAAGAGGCAAAAAAACGATCATAAAATCCTCCTCCATAGCCTACCCGGAAGCCTTTCATATCAAAAGCTAAAAGAGGTGTAATGGCGAGATCAATTATATTATTACTTTTCCAAACAGGATTCATGGGTTCAGTGATGTTTAAGCTTGTAATTTTTGTTTGGGTATCAGGTTTAAATTCTGCATTTTTTAAGGTCTTGTCTTTAAAGTTCGTGACCGGCACCACAACATCAATCGCGTTATTCCAGCAATATTCAATAATCGGTAAGGTGTTAATTTCCCCTTTGGAATGCATGGGCAAAAAACAATGAATACATTGAGGTTGTAAATCACTCATGAGCTCAATGGTATTGTGAATTAAATAAGATGAAACATCGTCAAACTCTGTCACAGAAAACTCTTGACGTTTTTTTAAATAAATCTTTCTGACGGTATCTTTGTTCAAAATAATTTTTAATTAAATGATGAACAAATAATAACAGTTAAAAATTAGCATAGAAAGCAACTATGCTATGATCAAAGTATTATCTTTTGTCAATGAAGTCTATTTGAGAAAATTTAATACACTCATGATCCATGGGCTTTTTTGCTCCCATCGACCAGTTACTTTAAATTAAAGCAGAAACAGATCTGAGTCAGTATTAGTATGGAAAAAGTAGATGTCATTATCATTGGTGCAGGTATCGCTGGAATTACTACAGCTTATTATCTTCAAAAAAATTTCCCCAAACTTCACTATAAAATTATTGAATCTAGAAGCGATCTAGGAGGGACCTGGGACCAGATGATCTTCCCTGGCGTGCGCTCAGATAGTGACATGTACACCTATGGTTTTAGTTTTAACCCCTGGCAAGGCTCCATCATTGGACAAGGTGCAGACATCAAAAAATACCTCGTGGACACTGCTGAAAAATTTGGGATTAAGCAACATATTTTATTTAATACTCGAGTGTCATCGCTGAATTGGTCGGATCATCAATGGACGACACAAACAAAAGATATTAGCTATATCAGCAACCACGTCATTTGCTGCACCGGATCACGGGATTACCGGTCCGCTAATTTCCCCAAATTTGAGGGTGAGCATTTATACCAAGGAAAAATTGTGCATACCCAAGATTGGGGGAATGAAGATTTTAAGAATAAACATGTGGCAATTATTGGCAGTGGGTGTACGGCCGTTACCATGACTCCGGCCATTGTCGATCAAGCAAAATCAGTGACCTTAATTCAACGCAGCCCAGCCTGGATCATTAATGTAGATAGCCAAGAAAAATCGAGCCGATTTTATAAAACATTCGAAACCATATTTGACTATTTTTATAGTCGAGCTTTTAAAAAATTCTATAAAAAGAAAATTATCGCCAAATACTCTTACTATGACCACACCAATGTCCCCTCTTATAATTTCTGGGATCAGCGCCCCGCATGTAGCCTCGATAATGATTACTTTAATTCGGTAAATTTAGATAAAGTGAGCGTCGAACATCAAGGCATTAGCCATTGGGAAACAACGGGTCTTAAATTAAACAATGGAAAAATTATCCATAGCGATTTAACCATTATGGCTACCGGTCTTAATGCACAATTACTCGGCGGGATTGACATCTTTGTGGATGAGAAAAAAATCAATTTGAATGACACGAGTTGGTATCGAGGCATGATGTTTAGTGGCATACCTAACCTTTTTGCACACACCGGCTACATTAATTTTAGCTGGACCGCACGCTGTGAAATTGTAAGCGAGAGGATTTGCAGAACGCTTCAATACATGGGTAAAAAAAATCTTGTCAGCTGTGTTCCAAAATATATTGGAAAAAAATCAGAGCCAGCCATTGAAGCCAATTATGTGCTGCGCTCGATGGATAAATTTCCCAATCGAACTTATAAATTTAATAATGCGAACTATCTATTTGAATATATAAGTTTTAAGTGGACACGCATCAACGATGGCGCATTAACTTTCAAATGATCAAAGGGTAACGATATGAAACTAGAATCAATAGCACTTCACCATGGATACGAACCAGAAACTCATCAAAAGGCAGCGGCAACTCCCATTTACCAATCTTCAGGATTTACCATTGACGACACCCAACATGGTGCCGACTTATTTGACCTTAAAGTAGAAGGAAATATTTACTCGAGGATAGGTAACCCAACCAACGCTGTCCTTGAGCAAAGAGTAGCCGCTATGGAGGGCGGTGTTGCCGGACTTGCACTGGCCTCAGGCATGGCCGCCATCACCTATGCCATCCAATGCATTACCCGCTCCGGTGACAACATTATCAGTACCAATCAATTATACGGAGGAACGTATAACTGCTTTACCCACAGCTTTCCAAAACAAGGGGTAACTGTAAAAATGGTCGATGGTGCCGATTATGAGGCCATCGAAAAAGCCATCGATGCAAACACCAAGGCGTTGTATTGTGAATCCATTGGAAATCCATTAGGCAATATTATTGATTTAGAAATGTTTGCGAAAATTGCCCACAAACATGGCATTCCATTAATTGTAGATAATACGGTCGCCACCCCATATATTTGTCGACCAATTGATTTTGGTGCTGATATTGTGATTCACTCGTTAACCAAATACATCGACGGCCATGGAGCGACGATTGGTGGCATCATTGTTGATTCTGGAAAGTTTGATTGGACGAAAGAGCCGAAAAAATTTCCAATGCTGAACGAACCCGACCCCTCTTATCATGGCATTGTGTATACCGAACAATTTGGAGCAGCGGCATTTATTGCTTGCTGTCGCGTAGTCCCCTTAAGAGAAACGGGAGCGTGTTTGTCTCCTCACAGTGCCTTTTTAATTATGCTCGGTCTTGAGTCACTCGGCGTACGTATGGAAAGGCATTGTGACAATGCCCTTGCCCTGGCAAAATACTTAGACAATCATGAACAAGTTGACTGGGTAAATTATGCGGCTTTACCCCATGACAAATATTATGATGTTTGTCAAAAAATAACCAAAGGCCAAGCCTCTGGAATTATTAGTTTTGGAATTAAAGGTGGCATGAACGCAGCCATTAAATTTATTGATGCCCTTCAAATGATTTTACGAGTGTTGAGCATGGGAGATGCGAAATCTCTGGCTTGTCACCCTGCATCAACGATTCACCGACAACTCACCCCCGAGCAACTGGTATTAGCTGGAGTGAGTGAAGATATGATCAGGATTTCGGTGGGTATCGAGCACATCGATGACATTATCCAAGATGTTGAACAAGCCATCCAAGCGTCGATGCATTAATATTTTTTTTAAACCTCTGTTTTTTTTAATGGCTCAACCTATAATCTCATTATGCACACAAATTTTATTGCTATGAGATTGATCACGATTTTACTTTTTTTATTCATCACCTCTTGCTCAAATCAACATCAAGATTGGTTGAGTTATGGAAATGATTTATTCAACCAACGCTTTTCAGAGTTGGATCAAATTAATACCTCAAACATCGGCCAATTGGATCTGGCCTGGCAAATTCAAACCGGGACTAAGTCTTCTTTTCAAGCAACACCTCTGGTTAAGAATGGTGTGATGTACATATCCCTCCCCTTTAATGATGTGATCGCTGTAGATGCCAAAACGGGTCAAGAAATTTGGCGCTACAAGCACGACCGGAACAAAGATTGGCCGATGTGCTGCGGTCCCGCCAATCGGGGTTTAGGTTTACAAGGGAATCAGTTATTCATGGGAACAGTCGACGCTCGTCTGATATCCCTGGATGTTAAAACTGGAAAAAAATTGTGGGATGTAAATGTGGTCAACAATACAGTCACCACAGAGACCATTGAAAATTTAGGAACCCATAATCCACTTAAAGAAAATTTTGTTAGCGGAGGTACAGGTGTGGGCATGAACATGGCTCCGGTAGTCTTTCACGATAAAGTTTTCATTGGCATCACCGGGGTGGGATATGGCTTACATGTTGATCAAGATAAAGATGCTCCTCTCGGTTCTGTGGTTGGCGTAAAAGGTCAATTTGGTCGCCCTGGGTTTCTAGCAGCCTTTGATATTAAAACAGGAAAAAAAATATGGCAGTTTGATACCATCGCGTCAACCGGATGGGAAGGTCAGATGAAAAATGAAACAGATGACGGAGTTCCGTTGAATCGAAATATCGAAAAAGAAAAAGCGTCACTGACAAGATACCCAAATGCGGCTAAATTTGGCGGCGGCTCTGCATGGACCACACCCGCGATTGACGCCGAAACCAACACCCTCATTTTTGGGATTGGTAACCCTTCCCCACAAATGAATGGCGATAGTCGCCCAGGGGATAATTTATACACCGTGTCCATTGTGGCTTTAGATGTTAATAGCGGTGAAAAAAAATGGCACTATCAGCAAGTTCCTCATGATTTATGGGGTTATGACGTGGCCTCACCCCCTGTAATTTTTGAAAAAACCATCAATAACAAACGTGTTAAGGTGGTTGGGCAAGCTGGAAAGACGGGTTGGTTTTACATGAATGAATTAACTACAGGACAATTGATCGCTAAATCAGAAGCATTTGTCCCACAAAACAATATGTTCCAAAACCCAAGCGAAGATGGGGTGGTTATTTACCCAGGGATTTTAGGTGGATCGAATTGGTCTCCGGTGAGTATCGCCAAAACTGATAATCTCGCCATTGTGTCTGCCCTTCATGCCCCCATTAAATATCAATTGCATAAGAAAAATAAACAAAACACAACCGAATTTACCAGCTCAGAGCCTGTAGATGGTGAGCAGTATGGTCTACTTTCTGCCATTGATCTTAATAAGGGAAACATTGCCTGGAGCTACAAAACCGAACAGCCTCTGATTGGGGGAAGCTTATCGACTAAAGGTGGGTTAACCTTTTTTGGCGAAGGCAATGGTGACTTTAATGCCGTTGAATCTAAAAGTGGAAAACTCTTGTGGTCATATCACCTCGAGGCCGGGGTAAATGCACCCGCTATTTCTTATCAAATTGAGGGCAAACAGTACATTGCTGTCGCCGTCGGTGGCAATAAAATATTTGGATTCAAGCAGGGAGATTACATCTCCGTATTTTCCATAGACTAAATCAAAGATTACTGGGTGTCAGGGACAAACTTAAGAACAGCGCTATTGATGCAGTACCTTTTCCCTGTGGGCGGAGGTCCGTCATCAAACACATGTCCCAAATGAATACCTGAGCTGGCGCTCACCACCTCAACGCGCATACCGTCATCCTTAAAATCCAAGGCTCCAGGCATTGGATCAAAAAAGCTTGGCCATCCTGTGCCGCTGTCAAATTTAGCATCACTACGGAATAACTTTGCGCCACTCAATGGATCCACATAATAACCTGGTTCTTTATTGTCGAGTAAAGATCCAGTAAAGGGATATTCAGTACCATTCTCAAAAGCAATTTTTCGCTGTTCGGGGGTCATAATTTGCTGTCCGTACCAAGCCCAAAACCGCTTTACATCACCGTCATAACCTGTATAGCGTGAAACTTCACGTCCTTGGTCAAACATCACCAGCGTGGGTGTGGCAAATATCGGCTCATTTAAAGCAAATTGTTCAGAAGAATTAAAATCTAACGTGTGTTGCAAATGCACATCAGCAGACCAAGTATCAGCAATATCTTGCTTAAATTTCATACACGCCCCGCATCCTTTGGCTTCGAACATGACTAAGGTTAAGTGGTTCACTGAATTATTTGTCATTTCTGGAGAATTCACAGGTTTTTCCTTTGCAATAGAAAACAAACTTATGACTATCAGGACAATGCCTAAGCCAAAATATTGTATATCTCGAATCATAATGTTGATTAAAAAAGACTTTAATTTTGTATGATGATATTAAATTTTAAAAGTTCTATTTATATAAAATATTGTTATAAAACATATATATATATTATATTTATTAAGTAGTTTATAAGTAAATATGGGTTTATTAATTGTCGATTTAATCATTTTCAAGTAGGCTGAGTATAATGCACTCATTTAATTTTGATAAGCCCATCAATCGCTTGCAGACCGACTCGGTCCGCTGGGACAAGTTCGATCCACATATTATTCCATTGTGGGTCGCCGATATGGATTTTGCCTCCCCTGCTTGCGTGATTGAGGCTCTTAAACAGAGAATGAATCATGAAATCTTTGGCTACACGCATGCCCCAGAGGACCTTAAAGAACACATCGCAACGTATTTAGCAGTGCAGTACCAATGGAAAATTGAGCCCGAATGGATTGTGTTTGTGCCCAGCTTGGTTTCTAGTCTTTACTCGCTGGCCAAGAACTTGACCGACCCGCAGTCCCATATTCTCACCCTGCAACCCGTTTATCATCATCTGTTGCATGCAGCACAACATTCTGGCAGAGACTACAGTCAAATTCCCCTCAGCACTCAGGACTATCGGTTGGTTTTAGATCCTCAGTCGATTTCAAGCAGCGTAAAAAGCAACAGTGAGTTATTATTTTTTTGCAATCCCCATAACCCGGGGGGAGCCGTGTATACACGTGAAGAGTTAACTCAGATAGCCAAAGTGTGTGAGCAACACGACCTTATCCTCTGTTCCGATGAAATTCACTGCGGGATGGTCTATCCCGGCCAAATACACACACCCATAGCATCGATATCTGAAGATGCCGCTGAGCGAACGATTACCTTAATGTCTATGAATAAAACCTTTAATATTCCTGGGGCAGGATTGGCGTGGATGGTGTGTAAAAATAAGGAACTTAGAAAAAGGGCGACGAGGGATTTGGGCACCCTGATACCGGATCCTCAAATATTTACTTACATTGCCACTCAATCTGCCCTGCTCCATGGCGAGCCTTGGCGACAAGCGCTCATGGATTACCTTGCCAGTAATCGACAACTATTAAAAACGGTGATGGGCGATCTACCCCAGCTGCGTTTATATCAGATGGAGGCCAGTTACCTGGGTTGGATATCATGTGAACAATTAAAGTTAGATGACCCTAGTGAATTATTTTTAAACCATGGAGTGGCCCTACAGCCGGGATACATGTTTCAGCAACCGGATCATGTGCGGATCAATATTGCCACCCCAAAAGACACCCTTAACGCAGCTCTTTCACGAATGCGCGAGGCCCTCACTCAAGGAGATTAAATGAATAAATTACTCACACAGTTACCAAGGTTATGCGCTTACAGCGCCTCATTCTTGTTATTGTTGGCTATTTGGCCAATGCCTGAAGGTTATTATGCCTTCCTCAGGGTCGCCCTAGTCGTGATCGCCTTAACCTTAATTATCCAGGTACATTCCAAAAAAATATCTAGGCATCTTTTGATTCTCATCGCCATTGCCCTATTATTTAATCCAATCTTTCCATTTCATTTCTCGAGGGGGCTTTGGATCGGAGTGGATGTTATTGGGGCTATCTATTTTGCGCTGACCGCCAAGACGTTAGCTGCTAATTGATTTCGACCATGAGTTCATTGCGTCGAAAGAAAGGCAGCGTCCACGGAGGGTTGTATCGAGCAATCTTCACCGGACCCAGAGCTTGCAGGCTTTGGTCAATAAGGAATTGATTGAGTAAGTTGGCCTTTTCCTCATAACTGGATTCTCGAACCAACCCCGAAAAAACGATGACTGCGTATTTTTTTGGTGGAACCTCGATCAACTGAACCGATGGATTATTAGGCTTGGGCAGGCTGATCAGATCATATTCTTTTGGCATCACAAAGTTGACCTGCCATTCTTGGGTGTACCCGTGTTGAAGGATGGGAGCTGTAATTTGTACCTGTTGGGATAAGGGGGCCATCTCCACGGGAGCGGTCATACTGATTTTGTTACTCGACCCCTCTTCAGTGAAATTATTCCCAAAAATATAATCGGCTAACAGTTTAAATCCTTTGGATGAGGCATCATCAAAATCGCCGCTAACACTCACGTGTGCGATAATTTTTGCAGCATATTCACGGATTTCAAAATTACCCTGTTTCAATACTTCTTGGTAATCAGGCTCCTCAATGGCCATGACTGGATTGCAAAAACTGGCAACAAGCAAACAAATAATAAATGAACATCGTTTTATAAATTTCAAATAAACCCTTTATCAAATTCTCATAGTTATTATAATAGAGTCTTCTGGGAATTCTTAATTGTGAACTAACTTTTATTTTTCATTATTCCTTTAATGTTAAATGAAATTAGTTATGAACAATTATCCCCTGCGTTCCTTTGTCTTCGTCTTTTTGTCATCCGTTGTATTTTCAGATTTATTCGCCAATGGACTACCGGTGAGTTCAACAGACTGTCAAAATGGCACAGTCCCCTCAGGCGGCTGTATTATTGATACAACTTCGCAAGGACTTTATGGAAGTAACTATACGTTATTTGGAGATATCTCATCCGGAAGTTCAGTAGGTATTACCATCGATGCAATTAACGGGACAACTACCACTTACAGCGGAGATATTGTTACCACAGGAAATTCAGCTGCTGGTGTGTATATTAGATCCGGGAATACGAACTCATTTACGCTTAATGGCAATATTGATACCAGTGGTTTTGATGCTCATGGATTGTATTTATTAGACAGTGACAACAACACATTAACTGTGAATGGAAATATTACCACTACGTCTCTATATGCACATTCAATTTATAACGGTGACGCTTCAGAGGGGAATAACTACCTCATTAATGGTTTAGTCCAAATGAATGATCCCTACAGTAATGGTGCTATTGCCTTTTATAACAAGGGTGGTATCGATAATTTAACTATTGCCAGCTCAGCTGAATTAAAAGCGACAACAAATAACACATTGGCAAATGTGGTAGCTGACCCATTGGCCTATGGCATCAGAAATGAGAATGGGGCAGGCATCGCATCATTGACCAATGCAGGAAGTATTCAGGCAGTTGCAGTTGCCGCCGACAGCCGAGCCTATGCTATTTCAAACTATACATTGTCGGGAACTCGTTCAGTCATTTTGGCATTAACGAACAGTGGATCGATTGTTGCCACCGCTGGGAGCACGGCCAGAGCCATCTCAAATCGCACTTCTTTAATTGAATCGCTCATAAATACAGGAAATATTTCTGCCACCGTTACCGGTTCAACCGCTGTTGCTATCTCTAATCATGAGGGCACCATCGCGTTATTAAATAACAGCGGCATAATTTCTGCATCGGCTTTTGATAATGCCT
>ENA-OUOG01005437-OUOG01005437.1-marine-metagenome-genome-assembly--contig:-NODE-5437-length-10300-cov-2.650592_pt1 | contig 10300 bp, 7 predicted proteins | sample MGYA00248635_ERZ508505 | MGnify/ENA primary metagenome ERZ508505 (study PRJEB26176, sample SAMN06267871) | marine metagenome | isolation source: Saanich Inlet, British Columbia, Canada | place: Pacific...
GGGCTTTGCCAAATAATCCGCAATGTTATCAATGGTTACTAGAGAATCAAATCCGTTTAGATTGCCCAGCAATACCGCTCGACCGACATTATAATATAGATATTGGTCGGCAAGTGTAGGGTTCCTTATGGCGCTGCTTACACTAAAGCGAAGCGTGTGATTCTCATTGGCTTTGTAGACGACAGAAGCAGCTGGACTCACCAATGGCTGAAAGTTTTGATTTTTATCCAGTCGGGCTGTAATACTCGTTTTTAGCCGCTCATCCATGTAGAATTGTTCCCAACCACCATATATTCCGGCCTCGTAATTTCGTATGACCACATTTCCGGTATCGCTAAAGATGGTACCTGCGCTATTGGGAGTATAGAGTCGAACGTTTCCACCTACTCTAAACTGACCCACATCAGTATCAAATGTGCGCTCTCCTTGGCTGTGGTAGAGAGCACTCTTATCGTAGAATCTACTTCCTCCATCGGTAAATAGTGTAGAAGTGAAATGCCCCTTGAGTTCCTCAAATTCTCCAGTTCCTGGCTTTAAATAATTCACTACTGAATAACCATATATAGCTTCCATAAAACTCATTACTATGGCATTCGTCGTGTCGTGAAGCTGATTGAAAAAATTCCTGTTGTTGGCAATAACATTTTGCATTTCTGCCTCAAAGTCAGCATTGCTAAGCGTGTTTGATGGGTAATCCGGCAAGGCTCTAACTTGAGGCCTGTTAAAAATGTACCACATGGTACGGTATTGATTGCTGTAGAACTGATCAGGAACAATGCTGTCTTGCATGCGCAAGGCAGTAAAATAGGCGTCGTAGCTGTTTCCGGCGTCCTCATGCGTAGAATAGGCGCGCCAAAACCACTTTCCAGTTTCTTCGCGCAGCTCAATTCGATTTTGAAGGAATAGAATATCTTTTAAGCTGTACCTATTGTCTCCCTGATAGACAGTAGTTCCAGCTCCAAAATTCATGGCATAGATGCCACGAACATTTTCATTAAACTTATAATGAAGGGCCGTGGTCAATTTTAAATTCTCTGTGTCGTAATCTACCAAATGCTTTTCTTCAATACCTGGTCGGTAGAAACGTCCTAATCCAGGATAACCTTTGACGTCTCCGCCAGCATCCCAAAACTCTTCATCACCATACCTGTTGACAGCATCATAGCCTCCTGGATTCAATGCATTGTCAGCACTCACATCAGTGGGTTCGTAATTCTCTGCTTCCCAATCGTCAGCACGCAAGGCGAATAGGTTGATTTTATAGGCAAATTTATCGTTAACCTTATCTGCCCAACGCACGCTTACTTCGGTAAGATTGCGTTCCCCAACTTTGACACTGGAGCTGATTCCAGTAAATAAAAATGGATCCTTAGTCGCCATGGAGATGACACCATTAAAAGCTGACGGACCGTAAAAGGCCGTACTGGCGCCGGCAATAACATCAACGGACATAATATCAAGGTCGGGTGCGCCAAGAAAGTTACCTAGAGAAAAATTTAGACCGGGGCTCTGGTTGTCTACCCCATCAATGAGTTGAAGCGAACGCACTGGTGAAGTACTATTGAATCCGCGGGTATTGATGATTTTAAAACCTATGCTTGCCGAAGTTAAATCGACACCCTTCAACGTGCCCAAATGATCATAAAAGCTAACACTCGGACTTTCTTTGATGGCCAAAGCATCCATACTCTCAACGGTGAGTGCACTTTTCTCTTGTTGCTCGCTCAAGCGTTGTTGAACTACACTAACCTCTTTTAATACATTGCGATCCGGTTTCATGGATATACTTACCGCCGAAGCATCTTTGATCAGGACGCGCTGAACAGCAAAGCCCATAGAATTTACTTCCACCTCCACTGGATAATTAAAGATATCCAAAGACCAAGCACCATTGACATCTGTAACTGTACCTATATTGCTCAAATTACCATTCAAAACCACACGAACCGATGCCCCAATGATGGGTTCTTTTTTATCATCGACGACGGAGCCACGTATCTGAGCTGTCAGTTGTGCTCCAACAAATAGAAATAGTGCAATTAGTGATTTATTCATAACAAACAAATTACTAAAAGCTAATGAAATTAAAAGGTGTTGATACCCCTTATTGCTATAGATTAATTAGCAGCTCTTTTCAACCGATCATTGACGGCCCTGAATAGCCCTTCTTCGGGCATCATATGTGCCCATATCTCATTAAAGCCTTGTGCACTCAACGCCCGCAATCCAGTGAATAAGCGAGATGCCGCTTCGATATCATTCTCAGAATAACTCAAATTGAATACTTCTGAACCCTCTAAACCTTCCCCCATGATTAAAACACCAATGTTAGAGTTATCAACAGAGTTATAGCGGGCTGTTAATTCATTCTTCTCAGAAAACAGTCGAATTTTAGCGCCCGGGTTGTAATGAGAACTTAACATACCTGGTGCTTTCGGATTAGATGAACTGGTTTGAACCTCTAATGCACCAAGTACTGTTTCTAGTTCTTCTAAAGCTAATCCACCAAGTCGCAATACTCTTGGCACCCCGCACAAATCTATTATTGTACTTTCTAAGCCAACACTACAAGGGCCTCCGTCTAGAATCATATCTATCTTATCGCCCAGCTGTTCTCTAACGTGCAGAGCAGTGGTTGGAGATGTATAGCCAAAAGGATTTGCACTAGGTGCGGCAATACTAAGTCCACTCTTCTCTATCACCTCCAAAGTCATGGCGTGATTGGGAATACGGATGGCTATTGTGGGATGCCCAGAGGTCACTATATCTGGAACGATATCTTTTTTTGGCAATACAAGAGTTAGCGGTCCCGGACTAAATCTTTCGAATAATGATATAGCAGCTTCATTTAATTCAGCTACCTCCCCGGCCTGTTCAATCGAAGCTACATGTACAATCAAAGGGTCAAATGAAGGCCTATTTTTAGCCTTAAAAACCTTAGCTACCGCCTTTGAATCCAAAGCGTTAGCTCCTAGACCGTACACTGTTTCTGTAGGCAAAGCTACCAATGCTCCTTCAAGCAAAAGTTGAACGGCCTTATCTATGTCCGTTGTAATCGCCATGCCTTATGGAATATTCAAATATTTATGTGTCTGAAGGCTAACTTTCCATCGCGGATGCTTCATCACATAATCCACTATGTGTGGCATCATCTCCTCACGCTTACTCCATTCGGGTTGTAAAAACAATGAACACTCCTCTGCTACTTTTTCGGCGTGCTCCTCAGCCCATTTAAAGTCGTTCTTATTGTATACAATCACCTTCAATTCATGGGCGAAGGCATAATATTCCTCTTTAGGAGGGGCAGTTTTTTTTGGACTTAAACAAATCCAATCCCAGCTTCCGGTCAACGGATAAGCACCACTGGTTTCTACATGAACTTTCATTCCTACCTCATGCAGCGCGTTGACCAAAGGGTTCATGTCCCAGGTAAGGGGTTCGCCACCAGTGACAACTACGGTGTCGCTAAACTTCCGAGCGTTTTCTACAATGTTCGCAATCGGTGTTGGAGGATGTACATCAGGGTTCCAACTCTCTTTGACATCGCACCAGTGACAGCCTACATCACAGCCTCCAATACGCGCAAAGTACGCTGCTTTCCCGGTATGCGCGCCTTCTCCTTGGATGGTATAAAATTCCTCCATTAAGGGCACTACTAATCCATTGCGCACATCGGCACTACTGTAACTATTAGATGCAGAAATGTCCTTCAAATTACCTAATTCAATTCTGTTACTTTCAAGGTATTCATCATTAATGCTGCTCTAGTCATTGGACCTACACCACCTGGTACAGGCGTAATGAAACTACACTTAGGCGCTACGGTGTCATAATCCACATCGCCCAATAATCTAAAACCGCTTTTCTTCGAAGCGTCATCTACTCGGGTAATTCCAACATCTATGATGCAGGCACCCTCTTTCACCATATCTGCGGTCACAAATCCTGGGCGCCCCAAAGCTGCAACAATAATATCGGCCTTTTGACAAATCTCTTTAAGATTCTTTGTTCTTGAATGACAAAGCGTGACTGTACAGTTTCCAGGGTAATTGTGTTGACTTAATAGTATGGACATTGGAGAGCCTACAATGTGACTTCGACCAATAACTACACAGTCCTTCCCCTCCGTGGGCACGTTGTATCTGCGCAAAATTTCAACAATACCTTGAGGCGTTGCTGGAATGTATGTAGGAAGATTGAGCGTCATTTTACCAACGTTCTCAGGGTGGAAACCGTCGACATCTTTTTTAGGGTCAACAGCCAACAGGACCTTAGTTTCATCAATATGCTTCGGCAGAGGCAGTTGAACGATGTACCCATCTATATCCTCGTCATTATTTAGCTTACCTATGGCTTTCAATAGCTCAGTCTCAGTAGTCTCCGCAGGAAGTTTGATCAATGTTGAGCCAAATCCAACCTCTTCGCAATCGCGTACCTTCGCATTTACATAAGTACGAGAAGCACCATCTTCGCCCACTAAAATGGCTGCCAGATGAGGAACCTTCTTTCCTTCTGCCTTCAATTCCTTCACTTTTTCGGCCAATTCTTTTCTAATCTGTGCCGAAGTTGCCTTTCCGTCTAAAACTACCATAGTTTATCTCTTTAGCGCATTCCGCGCATCATGTTCATCATTCCACGACGTCCACCTCCGCTTTGCATCATCTTCATCATTTTGCGCATATCACCAAACTGCTTGAGTAGGTTGTTCACGTCTTGGACGGTACGTCCTGAACCCATAGCAATGCGCTTTCTTCGAGAACCATTGATGATATCAGGCTGCTGACGCTCTGACAAAGTCATGCTGTTGATCATCGCTTCAATGTGCTTAAACGCATCGTCATCCATATCAATATCCTTTAACGCTTTACCCATACCTGGAATCATTCCCATAAGGTCCTTCATGTTCCCCATTTTCTTGATTTGCTGAATCTGATTCATGAAATCATCAAACCCAAAGGAATCGGTAGCGATCTTCTTGCTCATCTTACGAGCCTCTTGCTCGTCAAACTGTTCTTGAGCGCGCTCAACTAACGAAACCACATCACCCATTCCGAGGATACGGTCGGCCATACGGTCTGGATGGAAGACGTCTAGGGCCTCCATTTTTTCTCCCGTTCCAATAAATTTTATCGGCTTATCGACCACACTTTTAATGGTAAGTGCGGCACCACCGCGAGTATCTCCGTCGAGTTTTGTGAGGATGACCCCATCAAAATTTAGCACATCATTGAAAGCTTTGGCTGTATTCACTGCATCTTGACCAGTCATCGAGTCAACAACGAACAACGTTTCTGAAGGAGCAATAGCTTTGTGGATATTGCCAATCTCAGCCATCATCTCCTGGTCCACGGCCAAACGGCCCGCGGTATCCACGATCACTACATTGTGACCGTTGCCTTTGGCATGTTCCAGAGCATTGGTAGCGATGCTCACTGGATCTTGATTGCCTTCTTCTGAGAAGACCTCAATACCCAATTGCTCACCAAGCACGTGAAGCTGGTTGATTGCCGCTGGACGGTACACATCACAAGCTACTAAGAGCGGCTTTTTCGTCTTCTTATTCTTCAGGTAATTGGCCAATTTTGCACTGTGGGTCGTCTTACCCGAACCTTGCAAACCTGCCATCAAAATTACCGCTGGCTTACCTGCCAAATTCAGGCCTTCAGCTTGCCCACCCATGAGCTCGGCCATCTCGTCACGGACGATCTTTACCATAGCTTGACCAGGCTTCACTGCTGTTAGTACACCGGAGCCCAGCGCTTTTGCTTTCACATCATTGGTAAACTGCTTTGCAATTTTAAAACTAACATCGGCCTCTACTAGGGCACGACGAATCTGCTTTACGCTGTCGGCAATGTTGAGTTCGGTAATCTTATGATTCCCCTGTAATACTTTAAAGGCACCTTCTAGGCGGTCACTTAAATTGTCAAACATATTATTCTACGTTTGGAATGTTTTCTAATGTCGCTAGGAAAAACTCCCAGCTCTTTTTCACCGAAGAAATTTGTGTTTTTTCGTCCGGGCTGTGTGCTCCACGAATGTTGGGCCCAAATGAAATCAATTCCATTTCAGGGTAATTGGTTCCCAGAATTCCACACTCTAAACCGGCATGGCAGGCATTTACACGTGGCTCTGCGTTAAAGAGCTTGCGGTACAAGTCCGTCATCGTTGTTAGAATGGCGCTCTTTGGATTAGGCGTCCAACCTGGGTAGGACCCCGTGCACTCTACAGCACAACCAATAGCTTCAAAGTTTCGAGCAATGGCGCGTGCTAAATCCATTTTTTCACTCTCTACGGAACTGCGCGTCAAACAAAGGATGGTCAACGCACCGTCCTTTAAAAGAACACGCGCCGTGTTATTCGAGGTTTGAACGAGTCCTTCAATATCCGGAGACATGCGGTAAATACCATTTGGGTTGGCGTATAATGCAGTGATTAAAGCACTTTGAAACTCTTCACTAACGACCTCTAGCGGGTCATCTATTTCTTCCCAGGCCAACTCAAGATTCGGATCCGTAGTACCGTGTTCTGCAATCAGCTCAGCACCAACCTCGCCCAAGATATTCTCAAAAGCATCTATTTCGGCATTTGGAACCACTACAACCGCTAGACTCTCACGAGGTATGGCATTGCGAAGACCACCACCATCTAAAGATGCGAGGCGGACAGTCTCTCCTAGTCGGTCAAGCACTCTATTCATCAACTTGTTCGCATTCCCAAGACCCTTGTGGATATCCATACCGCTGTGTCCACCACTTAAGCCACGAACCACTAGTTCGAAGGCAGTGGCATCTTCAGGAGAAGGCTCCATTGCCACCTTACGAGTAGCATTGATATCTATACCTCCTGCGCACCCGATGGTCAATTCATCGTCGTCTTCAGTATCAATGTTCAAAAGAATCTTCCCCTTAAGCATACCGCCTTTGAGTTCCAGAGCACCAGTCATACCGGTCTCCTCATCAATGGTAAATAAGGCGTCAATGGCTGGATGTGGAATATCTGTAGAACTTAATACGGCCATGATATAAGCTACGCCCATACCGTTATCAGCACCCAAGGTTGTTCCGCGTGCTTTAACCCAATCACCTTCAACATACATGTCAATGCCTTGAGTATCAAAATCAAAGTCGGTGTCGTTGTTTTTTTGGTGCACCATATCCAGGTGTGCTTGGAGTACCACAGGGGTGCGATCCTCCATACCTGAAGTAGCAGGTTTACGGATGAATACATTGCCTATGTGATCTACTTCTGTGGGTAGACCTAATGAATTTCCAAAATCGACCATGAACTGGATTACACGCTCCTCCTTTTTGGAAGGACGCGGCACGGCATTCAAATCTGCAAAATGGTTCCAAACGGATTGTGGCTCTAGGCCTCTTACTTCACTACTCATATCACATTCTATTGGGTACTTGGATGCCCAAGCAATTCATGGATTCTTTAACTACCTCTCCTACCGCTTTGCTTAACGCCAAACGGAAGGTGATGGTTTTATCATTCTCTGCACGCAGGATGCTGTTGTTTTGATAGAAGCCGTTGAACTTCTTCACCAACTCATAGGTATAATTGGCCAGTACGGCAGGACTTAGGTTCGTCGCCGCCTTATTCACCATTTCCGGGAAATCTAAAATGGCCTTTATCAAAGTCACTTCATCTTCATTTGGACTAATTCCCGTCCAAGGTTCGTTGTAAGCACCATTCGCCTTGCGCTGCAAGCTCTGAATACGGGCATAAGTGTACTGTATGAAAGGACCTGTATGACCATTAAAATCTATACTATCTGCCGGATTAAACAACATGCGCTTTTTAGGATCTACCTTGAGGATAAAGTATTTCAAGGCGCCCAGTCCCAGGGTGGTAAATAGTCGCATCTGCTCGTCTTCACTGAGGCCGTCTAGTTTGCCTAGCTCCATAGAAATGGAAGCCGCATCCGCCACCATACTGTCAATAAGATCGTCTGCATCGACTACGGTGCCTTCACGAGATTTCATTTTGCCTGTAGGTAAATCTACCATACCGTAGCTCAAATGATGGAGCTTATCGGCCCAGCTATAGCCCAAACGCTTTAATATCAAAAAGAGCACCTTAAAGTGGTAATCTTGCTCGTTACCCACGACATAGGTCATGCCCTCGGCATCGAAGTCTACAAATCTTTGAATAGCGGTTCCGATGTCTTGCGTCATATACACCGAAGTACCGTCGCTTCGAAGAACAAGCTTGTGATCCAAACCTTCATCTTCTAAATCAATCCACACCGAGCCGTCTTCTTTCTGGTAGAACACCCCTTTTTCAAGGCCCTTCATCACATCATCCTTTCCAAGAACGTAGGTATTGCTTTCGTAGTAATTCTTATCAAAATCGACCCCGAGTTTCGTGTAAGTGGTATTAAATCCGTCGTATACCCAACCGTTCATGGTTTTCCATAGGTCCACCACTTCCGCATCGCCTTGCTCCCATTTAAGGAGCATTTCTTGCGCCTTTAAAAGTGAAGGAGCTTGTTTTTTTGCCAATTCTTCAGACATACCACCGGCTACCAATTCCTTGATTTCCGCCTTGTACACCCCGTCGAACTTCACATAATATTTACCCACGAGATGATCGCCTTTGAGTCCACTACTCTGTGGAGTCTCACCATTGCCGTACTCTTGCCAGGCCAACATGGACTTGCAGATGTGAATCCCGCGATCATTAATGATCTGAACCTTCACAACATCCACGCCGTTTGCCTTCAAAATTTGGCTTACAGAATACCCCAAGAGATTGTTTCTAATATGTCCCAGATGCAGCGGTTTATTCGTGTTGGGAGAACTGTATTCGACAATGTATTTACCCTTGCTCGCAGGTGCTGGAAGCCCAAGGTTCTTTGAGTTAATAAATGACTCAAAATCAGAAACATAGCTACCTCTATCTAAACTTAGATTCAAGAATCCCTTCACCACATTAAATGCGGTTACAGCACCGGTTTCCAAGAGCTTTTCTCCAACCTCGTTGGCGACCATTTCTGGCGCTTTCTTAGCAGCTCTTACAAACGGAAAAACGACCAAAGTAAGGTCGCCTTCAAATTCCTTTCTGGTTTCTTGTAATTCTACAGAGGCGTCTACACCGTACAATGTCTGAATTACCGACCTTATGTTTTGTTCTAAGCTCATGGGCTACGTTCGTTTTGGCAAATATATTTCGGCGAGCATGCAACGAGCACTTCCCCCGCCGAGCGTTTCAATAGTACTCAGCTCAGAGTGAAGAATATTATGGCGGCTCTGAATGAAGGCTTTCTGCTGTTGAGTTAAGCAATTAAAGGCACTTGTGCTCATGACTAAATGGAGCGAATCTTCGGCCCCTTTCACGAGCAACATATTCCCACCGAACTGATGTTTCTGGGATTCTGAGATCTCAAGAATTTCTTTTCCACTTTCCCTTATCGTACGAACAACATTTTCACGTTCAGTCAGATCATCAATGGCCTCTGTGCACAACACGGCATAGTCGTCCGTCATACACATGAGTACATTGGTATGGTAAATAGGCTTTCTACCCTGTGGAGTATCCTGGAAAGCGCTAAAAACCACAGGCTCGTATTCAAATCGGCCACAGATTTCTTCAAAGAGGTGTTCGTCAGCTCGCTGACTGCGGGCCATGTAAGCTATGCCTTGGTCGTGATCAAAGATGATACAGCCTGTTCCTTCCAAAAAGGTGCCTTGTTGTTCGGCATCTGAAATATCCAATACTTCACCGATCACAAAGCCTTCTTTGGTCAGCACTTCTTCAATATCAGAGCGGCGCTCCAGTCTTCTATTCTCCGCCTTCATCGGGTACAGTACCACACAGCCGTCCTCATGCATACTGATCCAATTGTTGGGGAAAATGCTATCCGGTGTGTGTGGCTGCTCCTCGTCTTGAACGACCAATACTTCCACGCCGGCCGCTCGGAGTTTAGAAACGAAGGCGTCAAATTCGGCTTGCGCCTTGGCATTGTCTAGAGCGGCATCTGTCGCAGCATCCTGCCGTTGATAAAAATTATCAACTGCGGTTTGAGCATTCATCCCGAACCGAATAGGACGAACCATGAGAATAGTATTTGTGGCGTTCTTCGTCATTATTCCTCGCGTTCTAAAGGCATGGTGCTGCAACGCAGTAACCCCCCCATTTTAACCACTTGATCATAAGTAATTGCATGGACAGTATAGCCTCTTTCTTCCAGCCAATTCTTCAATCTAACGGCCGAAGCACTGATCAAAACCTCTTTTGGCCCAATGCTAAAAACATTAGTGTGTAGGTCGTATGCCTCGTCTTCAGTGCAGTA
>ENA-OUOG01005440-OUOG01005440.1-marine-metagenome-genome-assembly--contig:-NODE-5440-length-10296-cov-19.590175_pt1 | contig 10296 bp, 12 predicted proteins | sample MGYA00248635_ERZ508505 | MGnify/ENA primary metagenome ERZ508505 (study PRJEB26176, sample SAMN06267871) | marine metagenome | isolation source: Saanich Inlet, British Columbia, Canada | place: Pacific...
TCCATCGAACGGATCGCGGGCCTGCCCTTGCCGCGCGCGGATCATTCCGCCGATCTGCCCAAGGCAGACCTCTCCACACCCGCCGCGACACCAGAGGCCCTGCCCGACCAGCCCGCGCCCACATTGCGGCGCATCTTCATGGTGGTGCTGGCCGCCCTGCTTTCGCTTCTTCTTGTTTTAGTCTGGTACCTGACATGACAAACGCCCTGTATCGCAATGCCCGCCTGATAGACCCCGAAGCGGGCACCGAAACCCTCGGATGGGTGCGCATTGAAGACGGGCAGATCGCCGAAATCGGCGAAGGCGATCGCGCGGGTGGTGTGGATTGTGGCGGGCTGTGCCTTGCGCCTGGCTTGGTCGATATCGGCGTGAAAGTCGGTGAACCGGGCGAGCGGCACAAGGAAAGCTTTCGTACAGCAGGGGCCGCCGCGGCGGCAGGCGGGGTAACCACAATCGTCACCCGCCCTGATACCACCACCCCGATCGACACCCCCGAGGTGCTGGAATTCGTCCGCCGCCGTGCACAAGAAACCGCACCCGTTCATTTCCGTCCGATGGCCGCCCTTACCAAAGCCCGCGAAGGGCATGAGATGACCGAGATCGGCTTTATGCTTGATGCAGGGGCCGTGGCCTTCACCGATGGCGATCATGTCACGATGAATACCAAAGTGCTGAGCCGCTGCATGACCTATGCGCGCTCACTCAGTGCCTTGATCGTGGGCCACCCGCAGGAGCCGCTGCTCTCTGATGGGGCGGCTGTCACGGGCGGCAAGTTTGCCTCGCTCAGGGGTTTGCCCTCGGTCTCGCCTATAGCCGAGCGGATGGGGCTTGAGCGTGATCTGGCCTTGGTCGAGATGACAGGCGTTGCCTATCATGCCGACCAAATCTCAACCGCCACCTCCCTGCCCGCTTTGATGCGCGCAAAACAGGCCGGCTTGGATGTAACCGCAGGTGTATCGATCCATCACCTGACGCTGAACGAGCTTGATGTGGGCGATTACCGCACCTTCTTCAAAATCAAGCCGCCGCTGCGCTCGGAAGAGGATCGGCTGGCCATGATCGAGGCTGTTCGCGACGGTGTGATCGATGTGATCTGCTCCATGCACACCCCACAGGATGAAGAAAGCAAACGCCTGCCCTATGAAGCTGCCGCGAGCGGTGCCGTCGGTCTGGAGACTTTGCTGCCTGCCGCTTTGCGCCTGTTCCATTCGGGGCAATTGAGCCTGCCAGAGTTGTTCCGCGCCATGGCCCTCAACCCTGCAAAACGCTTTGGCCTTGCCGGCGGGCGCTTGGCGGAAGGCGCGCCTGCCGATCTGGTCATGTTCAACCCCGACACGCCCTTTGTGCTCGACCGCTTCAAGCTGCGCTCGAAATCCAAGAACACGCCTTTTGATGGTGCAAGGATGCAAGGCCGCGTGGAAATGACAATCGTCGGCGGACAACCCGTTTACCAGCGGAGCCCGTCCTAATGCCGATCATTGAAGCCGCCCCTGCCATTTTGGCCTTGGTCGCGCTTGGCGGCTACCTTTTGGGGTCAGTACCCTTCGGGCTGGTGATGGCGCGCCTCTTCGGGCTTGGTGATATCCGTCAGATCGGGTCGGGCAATATCGGGGCGACCAATGTTTTGCGCACAGGCAATAAGCTGGCCGCCTTTCTGACGCTTATCCTTGATGCAGGTAAAGGTGGGATCGCCGTGCTGGTGGCCCGCGCGCTGGTGGGCGAGGACGCGGCCCAATTGGCGGGGTTTGCAGCTTTCTTGGGCCATTGCTTCCCCGTATTTTTGGGCTTCAAAGGCGGCAAAGGCGTTGCAACCTTCCTTGGCACATTGCTGGCGCTGTTCTGGCCCGCAGGCGTAGCCGCCTGCCTGACATGGGCGGCCATGGCAGGGGTTTTCCGCATCTCATCCCTTGCCGCTTTGATCGCCGCGATCAGCGCGCCGATCTGGGTCAGCGTTCTGGGCATGCCTCAGGCCAGCCTCGTATCTGTTTTGTTGGCAGTGTTGATTTTCATTCGCCACCGCGCGAACATCACAAGGCTGCTGGCGGGGCAAGAACCAAGGATCGGCAAAAAATCCTGACCCGCATAGCAGGCATAAACCTGTAATGCCTTAGGGGGACAAAATGGATTTTCAAACGGCCATACGAACAGTACTGAAAGACAAATACGCCACCTTTTCGGGGCGCGCGGCGCGATCCGAGTATTGGTGGTTCGCGTTATTCAGCTTTGTCGCCAGCCTCATCCTGACTGTGATCGACATAATGCTCTTCGGAAATGAGAGCTTGATGTCGATTGATTTGATTTTCTCGCTTGCCATTCTGGTGCCATCCATCGCCGTGGGCGTACGCCGTTTGCATGATTTGGGGCGCTCGGGCTGGTGGCTTTTGATCATCCTCATCCCGCTGATCGGGATTTTGATCTTGCTGTTTTTCTTCGTTCAGAAGGGAACGGACGGCCCCAATGAGCATGGAGCCGATCCTTTGGCCGGCGTCAGCACCTAGTATTTATTCTCTTCATAAATTCGGGTCAGGTCACCGCCCCATTCGCCGTGATATTTCGCAAGAAGCTCATCGGCAGGGGTTTGGCCTGACTCGATGCTTTCCTTGAGCGCATTGAGGAAATGCGTCTCGTCGGGAATAAGACCACCCGCACCCGGCTTGGCGCGCGCCTTGAGGCCAGCCTCGGAGATGGCCACCAATTCGCGCGCCAGATCATGCATCTTGATGCCACCAACCTCGGCCTGAAGACCATCGACTGATGCGGCCACGCGGAGCGCCTCGCGCGTCTCGGCATCCCAACCCTTGGCAATGTCCCAAGCGGCGTCCAAGGCCGTCTGATCATAGGTCAGACCGACCCAGAAAGCAGGCAAGGCACAAAGCCTGCGCCAGGGGCCACCATCCGCGCCGCGCATCTCGATATATTTCTTCACCCGTGCTTCGGGAAAGGCCGTGGTCAGGTGATCGGCCCAATCAGACAAGGTCGGCTTTTCACCCGGCAAAGCGGGCAATTCACCTTTCAGGAAATCACGGAAGGACTGGCCGAGCGCGTCGATATATTCGCCATTGCGATAGACGAAATACATCGGCACATCGAGCGCATATTGCACCCAAGCCTCAAAGCCGAACCCGTCCTCGAACACGAAGGGCAGCATGCCTGTGCGCGATGCATCCAGATCGCGCCAGACGCGGCTGCGCCAGCTTTTATGCCCATTGGGCTTGCCATCAATAAACGGCGAATTCGCGAAAAGCGCGGTTGCCACAGGCTGAAGCGCCAAGGCCACACGCATTTTCTGAACCATGTCCGCCTCGGAGGAGAAATCGAGGTTCACCTGCACGGTGCAGGTCCGGTACATCATGGTTTTACCCATTGTGCCGACCTTATCCATATAGCCGGTCATCAGGCGATAGCGCCCTTTGGGCATCATCGGCATTTGCTCATGCGTCCAGATCGGCGCAGCCCCAAGGCCGATAAACTCCACCCCGATTTGATCTGCAACTTCGCGCACTTCGCGCAGATGCTCGTTCACCTCGTCGCAGGTCTGGTGAATCGTCTCCAGCGGCGCACCCGACAGTTCTAACTGCCCGCCAGGCTCAAGGCTGACATTGGCACCATCCTTGACCAGCCCGATGATTTTTCCTGCCTCTTCGACAGGCTGCCATCCGAATTTTTCGCGCAAACCCTCCAGCACGGCCTTGATCGAACGAGGTCCGTCATAGGGAAGCGGGGTCAGCGTATCGCGGGTATAGCCGAATTTCTCATGCTCTGTGCCGATGCGCCAATCTTCGCGCGGCTTGCAGCCCGAGGAGAGGTATTCGGCAAGTTGCTCATGCCGCTCAATGGGACCGCCACCAGATTGAGGAATAGACATATACGACGGCTCCTGAAGAAATCATGCAAGGCAACGACTGACCCGAGCGCTCTAGCGTGTCAAGGCCACGCGCACCTCTCGGGTCCAAACCGTTGTTATGCCTGGCTGTTGGTTTTCCGCCGCCGCAAGCGCCTGCGCAGCAGATACCTCGGGCATGGCAGTGAACAGATCAAAGAGACGCTCGGCCCCTTTGGCCGATGCGGGAATAACCAAAACGCCTTCGGAATGGTTGAGCATCCAATACCCCTTTCCATCCCGCGCACGTTTGAAGCTGACTTCCGAGATATCATCGGCTGACACAGCCCCCCCGTAGAAAGGGCCCATATAGGTCAAACGCCCCTCCACCAGCCCGACAATTCCAGGCCCGTCGCCCTCCCCCTTGAACCGCGCGCGGCGGATCGAGGTGAACAGGCTCACCGCGCCCAAAGCCGCCACGATCCAGCCAAAGCCTGCAACAACAAGACCGGGGCGCAGGATCAACCACACCCCAAGCAGGATCACTCCCGCCGAGATCAATGGCTCTCGCCAGCGCGACAAGGTCGCTGCCACTTCTGGGCGCAAAAATCCGCTCACCAGTCACCTCGTATTGATTGGAACAGGGTCATCGCGGCAACAGCCGCCGTATCGGCTCGCAAGATACGAGGCCCGAGGCTTACAGGCGTCACGAAAGGCAAATCGCGCAAACGGGTGCGCTCGACCTCAGAGAAGCCGCCTTCGGGGCCAATCAGGATCGCCCATTTCTCAGCGGATGGAGCCGCCTCAATCGCGGCGCGCGCGCCCACAAGGGATTCGTCGGCAAAGACCAGATGCCTGTCAGACGGCCAATCCCCGAGTATCCGATCAAGCTTTTGCAACTCCGAGACCTCGGGCACAAAAGTGCCGCCACATTGCTCGGCGGCTTCAATAGCATGGGCTTGCAAACGGTCTTGGCGGATACGCTCGGAATTGGTGAACTCGGTCTGAACAGGGATGATCTTGGCCGCGCCCATCTCGGCTGCTTTTTCCACGATAAAATCAGTGCGGGCCTTTTTGATCGGCGCAAAGAGCAGCCAAAGATTAGGCGGAAGCTGCAAGGGCTTGCTTTGCTCAAGGCAGTGCAAAACTCCGCCCCGTTTTCCAGCCTCAACCACCTCGGACAGCCATTCGCCATCCATCCCGTTAAACAAGGCAATATGCGCGCCCACACCCTGCCGCATGACCCCGAAAAGATAATGCGCCTGCTCCCGCGACAGAGCAACGGTTTGCGCCTGCCCAAGAGGCTGGTCTACATAGAGCCTGATCTTTGCATTCATCGACATGAGGCGGACCATATGAGCGAGCGGCACGGAACGCCAGAGGGGCAAGTGGCGGATGCCTATCAGGGCAATTGGGTCGATACCCGCGCGCCCGCATGGACGCGCCCCTATCTGCGCCTGTCGCGCGCCGATCGCCCGATTGGGACATGGCTTTTGCTTTTGCCTTGCTGGTGGGGCGTGATGCTGGCCGCAGCCGCAGACCCTACAGGGCTGGACCTGTTCGACCTTTGGATCGTGATCGGCTGCGCCTTGGGGGCTTTCTTGATGCGGGGGGCGGGCTGCACTTGGAATGATATCACCGACCGTGATTTCGACGGCGCGGTGGCCCGCACCCGTTCGCGCCCGATCCCGTCAGGGCAGGTCACGGTAAAGCAATCGCTTGGCTGGCTTGTTGTGCAATGCCTGATCGCCTTTGCGATCTTGGTCAGCTTCAATCTGAACGCGATCCTGCTAGGCATTCTGGCGCTTGTGCCGGTGGCTATTTACCCTTTTGCAAAACGCTTCACATGGTGGCCGCAGGTATTTCTCGGGCTGGCCTTTAACTGGGGTGCGCTTCTGGCATGGACCGCCCATAGCGGCAGCCTGCAATGGCCGGCCGTTTTGCTCTATCTCAGTGGCATTTCATGGACCCTGTTCTATGACACAATCTATGCCCATCAGGACAAGGAAGATGATGCCCTGATCGGAGTGAAATCAACCGCGCGGCTCTTTGGAGAGAACTCAAAACCATGGCTGCAAGGCTTTATGGTGGGCGCGGTTATGCTTGCGGCTATGGCATGCATTTCCAGTTTGGGAACGCAGGAGAACCCCCTTATCCTACTGATCGCATTAGCGGGTTGCATGGGGTTTGGCGGGCATATGGCATGGCAGATGAGCCAACTGGATATTGATGACCCTGATACCTGCCTGAAGCTTTTCCGCTCAAACCGCGATGCAGGCCTGATCCTTGCGCTGTTTTTCGCCGTCTGCGCATGGCTTTGATTGAACGCAGCACATCAAAGGGTTAAGCCAATCGCCACGCGACCTAGCACAAGACCGGACCGACCATGAGCAAAGCCTCGACCCTCGCCTCTTTACTCGCCTTCATCTTGGCCGCAGCTCTCAGCGTGGCCGTGGCCGTGGCAGGCGCTTTGACGATCGAGGATAGGTCCACTGAGGCGGTCGAGTTTTCCATGCGCGAGGCGGGGCTTGATTGGGTCGAGGTCACAGCCAACGGGTTGGAGCTGACCTTGACAGGCACCGCTCCCGATGAGGCCGCGCGCTTCCGTGCGCTTAGCCGCGCAGGCGCCGTCGTGGATGCAGACCGTTTGATTGACCTATTGGAAGTCGTTGACCCCGCAGGTATCGAAGTGCCTGATTTCGTGCTCGAAATGCTGCGCAATGGCGATGGTATCTCACTGATCGGCCTGATCCCCGCTGATCTGGATGGCAATACAGTGGCCGATAGCATCTCAGACATCACCCAAGGCGTAGAGGTGGTGAATATGGTCGAAACCGTGGCCTACCCTGTTCCCGATGGATGGACGGCCTCCTTGGGGTTCGGTCTGGCGGCTTTGCGGCAATTGCCGCGCGCCAAAATCTCGGTATTCGAGGGAAGTGTTCTGGTTGAAGCCGTCTCGGACAGCCCTGAACAACGCGCCTTGTTCTTGCGCCGCCTAGAGGCCGCCCAACCTGACGGGATAGACGTGACCCTCGATATCTCGGCACCGCGCCCCGTCATCACCCCCTTCACCCTGCGCTTTGTGCGCGCGGCCGAAAGCGGGTATTTCGAGGCCTGTTCTGCCGATACCGGAATGGCCCGTTTGCGGATTCTTCAAGCGGCCGAGGCGGCAGGAATGACCGAGGGCGGCGATTGTGAGATCGGGATTGGTGTGCCCTCCCCGCAATGGGCCGATGCGGTTGAAACGGGGCTTGCCGCCCTGACCGCACTTGGCCAAGGCAGCATTACCTTCTCGGATGCGGATGTGACCCTGATTGCGGCAGAAGGTACTGCACAATCGGTCTATGACCGTGTCGTTGGCGAGCTGGATGCAGACCTGCCTGATGTCTTCTCGCTGCATTCCGTCTTGCCTGAAACCCCAGAAGGCGGTGAGCCGGAAGGCCCCCCGAATTTCACCGCAACGCGCAGCCCTGAGGGGCTTGTGCAATTGCGGGGCCGCTTGCCCAATGACCGTTTTGAAGAGGCCGTGCTCGCCTATGCCAATGCGCTGTTTGGCAGCGACAATACATATCTTGCCACCCGTGTTGATGAAGCCCTTCCCGAAGGATGGCCCCTGCGCGTTCTGGCGGGGCTTGAAGGGCTATCGCATCTCAATAATGGCAGCCTAACGGTTGAGCCGAGAACAGTCGTTTTGCGCGGAACATCTGGGTCACAAACCGCGGTGCGGGATTTAACGCGGCTCTTGTCGGACAAATTGGGCGAGGCCGAGGATTTCCAAATCAATGTGCGCTACGACGAATTGCTCGACCCTGAAGTGAACATCCCCGAACCCGAGGAATGTGTCGCGCGCATTTCGGGCATTCTGGAAGAACAGAAAATCACCTTTGATCCAAGCTCGATCGAGATCAATGAAGCGGCGGGTCGCGTGCTCGATAGGATCGCAGAAGTTCTGCCCGAATGCAGCCATGTCCGCATGGAAATCGGTGGCCATACCGACAGTCAGGGCCGCGAGGAAATGAACCTCTCGCTCAGCCAAGCGCGTGCCGACGCGGTCTTGAACGGCCTTTTAGCGCGCCAAGTTCTGATCTCGAACCTGTCAGCGCAAGGCTATGGTGAGACCCAACCGATCGCCGAGAACGACAGCGAGGAAGGCCGCGAAACAAACCGTCGCATCGAATTCAGGTTGCTTGCGAGCGGTGCGCCGTCTACCGAAGAAGACAACACGACAGCGGATGCAGATAGCGGAGCCGAGGCCGACGCGACCGAAGACGCAGCGGCTGATGATACTCCCGCAGAGGACGACAATGAACAGAACTGAGTTTATCATCGCAATTGCCATCATCTTGTTTGTGGCCTTTGTGTTTGGATGGTTTGCGAATTGGGTCGTGCATCGGCTGAGCCGTGTGTCCAGCGCGGATATTGGCGAGATGGACCAGATGGCCAAGGCGCTGCACGAATCCGAGGATCTGCGCGATCAGGCGATCACCTATATCGAACAACGCGAAGCAGAGCTGACAAATCAACTCGCTCAGACCGAGGCGGAGTTGCGCGCGGCCATGGAAGGCCTGCGCGAAGCGCGCCATGAGGCGGGAGAATTGCGCAGCTATATCGAACGGATGAACGGCTAGAGCTGAGAGCGGGCTGTGCCTTTTACCAGCGCCTGAGGGCCTCTTCATCCTCGGCTTTGGCTTCGACCCAATCAGCGCTTTGACCTGTGATTTCCTTCTTCCAGAAGGGCGCGCGGCTTTTCAGGAAATCCATCAGGAATTCGGCAGCGGCAAATGCATCCGCGCGGTGCCGTGCAGCCGTGCAAACCATCATGATCGGATCGCCTGCGCGCAATTCGCCAAAGCGGTGCAGGATAAAGACATCGGCCAAGGACCAACGCTCCGCTGCCTCCTGCGCGATCTTGCCAAGCGCTTTTTCAGTCATTCCCGGATAATGCTCGATCAGCATCGCATCAAGATCACCTTGGGCCAGATCACGGACAATCCCCGAAAAGCTGACAACCGCCCCCGCGCCGTCACAACGCGCCGCAAAGCGGTTCAGCTCCGCCCCCATATCAAAAAGCTCTGACTGGACGCGAATTTCCATTTAGCCGCCTGTCATCGGGGGGAAGAAGGCGACCTCACGCGCGTCGCTCAAAGGCGCATCAAACTCGACCAGTTCCTGATCCACTGCCGCGCGGATCGAGGTCAGATCAGAAAAGGCAAAGTCATGCGCTTCCGAGAGGGTTTTGATCTCTTCAATCAATTCCGCCACTGTCGCGGCCCTACTCTCGATCTGCTCATGGCCCGTTCCGATACGTTCGCGCAGCCATGCGAAATAGCGAAGCTCAACCATCAGGCATCCTCTCGCAGAAAGGGTAGGGCTTTTACAAAGTAATCCCAGCCCGTGATGAAGGTCAGAAGGCCCGCAATCCAAAGGAAGATCAGCCCGCTATAAGAAGAGGCCAGCAACAGATTATAGACCATGATCAGGCCAAGCTCATCGGGGATAGCCCCGCTCAGAATACCATCGACAATCTCGGGTGACATTCCATAGGTCCACATGCCCAAATAATGCTCGGCAATACCCCAGCAAAACAGAAGCGAGATGGAGATCATCTGGACGGTGGTTTTCCATTTCGCCAGTTTCGTAACCTTCAGCGTGCCTGCCGCTGCCCCCAAAAACTCCCGCAGGCCCGAGACGAAAACCTCACGAAACAGGATCAGCGTCACAGGCAGAAGGATCAAGAGAGACAGCCCGAACAGGCCCAACAAAACAGCAAAGGCGATAATGACCATCGCTTTATCTGCAATCGGGTCAAGCATCGCCCCGAATTTTGTGACCTGCCCCCATTTACGCGCAAGATAGCCATCGACGTAATCCGTCAGGGCGGCCGCGATAAACAGGATCAGCGCTGCCCAATCCGCCATCGGCCTTGGCAAAATCAAAAACACCACGCCCAATGCGGGGGCCGCAAGAAGGCGCAGGACGGTCAGGATATTTGGCAGGTTCCATGTCATGCAAAAAGGCTTAACGCGTTAGCCGCGCTCATGGAAGAAGGCATAGATGGTTTCGGCCATCGCATCCGAAATTCCGTCAACAGCCTTGAGGTCTGCAAGACCCGCACGCCCCACCGCCTTGGCACTGCCAAAATGCGAAAGAAGCGCACGTTTGCGGGATGCGCCCACGCCTGGCACATCATCAAGCGGCGTCGCCGAAACGGCCTTGGCACGTTTTTGCCGATGCGCCCCGATGGCAAAGCGATGCGCCTCATCGCGGAGCCGTTGGACGAAATACAGCACCGGATCATTATGGCGCAGGGCAAAGGGGCGCTCACCCGGCCTGTGGAATTCTTCCTTGCCCGCATCACGATCAATGCCCTTGGCCACACCGATGAACGGCACGTCATCAACGCCAAGCTCGGCCATGATCTCGGAGACCGCGCTGATCTGGCCTGCACCACCATCGATCAAAAGAAGATCAGGCCA
>ENA-OUOG01005441-OUOG01005441.1-marine-metagenome-genome-assembly--contig:-NODE-5441-length-10296-cov-3.063901_pt1 | contig 10296 bp, 8 predicted proteins | sample MGYA00248635_ERZ508505 | MGnify/ENA primary metagenome ERZ508505 (study PRJEB26176, sample SAMN06267871) | marine metagenome | isolation source: Saanich Inlet, British Columbia, Canada | place: Pacific...
CTAATGCGATTTCAGATCCATTAATAAAGACTATTTGAATGTCCGGATCTAAATTTTTTCTTATTTGATTTAGATTATTAATGAATTCTGAAGGTGTTATTTGACCAATTGATTTATGTGTTTTACTGAAAGATCTAATTGCATCTCTTGTAAGAGATTTGTAACCAGATTTAGAAAATCTGGTTACAAAATAATCTTCTTTTATTGGGTCAGTCAAATCACCATAATATCCGCCGAAAGGTACACTATAGCCAATATCATTTTTATATAAGTCTTGTGTATAGTCCATTAAAACACTGTAAACAAGTACATTGTATTTTTCTGAAAATATTTTAGTATTGTAAGATTCTTCATCAAGGAAAGGAGTCTTTTCAATTATCTGAGATATTTCTTTATTATTTTTATTAATTGAATCTACAATTATCTGTGAATGCTCAGCATGAATTGGAATTCCATTATTAACATAATTTGTTTCTTCATATATACTAATTTCATAGTTATTTAAATAAAATAGCATTTGAGATAAGTCACATCCTCCTTTAAAGAACAATTTAAGATTAGTGCCTTGGATGGTAGTTTCCAACTTATTATCTGCACCATCATCATCATTTATCCATATAGGTGAAGTATTATCTAAGGTAATTGCTATTTCAGGAATAATATCTAATTCTGGAAAACCTAATTTACTGTAAATGAATTGCTCTACTCCTAGATTAAGTATTCTACAGGAAAAAACAAAATGATCTAAATGATTTTTAACTTTATTAAATGAATAGAAACCTACAATTCCATAATCTCCAAAATCATCTTGTACTTTTATTAAACGATTTTCGTTAGAAGATTCTTTTAGAAATAATTCAATTTCTTCAAAACTTAATCTTTTTTTGGTAAAATTTAATTGATTAGTTCTATCTATTAATTCATGAAGTCTATTAATGTTTGAGGTTAAATCATCTATAAATTTTACTTTAATATTAGATTCAAATAAAAATTCTATGATATTAGATGAACTTTTACTTTTATTGTATTTTTTTTCAAGAATTTTATAGTGATTAAGTCTTGTTAATTTTTTGTCATTTTTTCCTACTAACGCTGGATGATCTAATATTTCATTTAAAAAATCCGGTAATCTAGCATGAATATTTGGATTATAAAATTTTGCTTCTTCTAGATTTAGGTGATTGTCATCTAAAAACAAAACATTTGTATCTCTTAACTGACAAGCATCAATTAACTCCTTAATTAATGGTCCTTTTGGATTCCATTCTATAACTGGAAAAACAAAATAATCCCAAATACCCAATTTCATCAATTGTTCTTGGGCGTTTTTGAAGTTGTTCTTTGAAACAATAGAGTTAATTATTCCTCGTTTACTCAACTCTTTTACTATATGAATATTAGTCTGAATTGGCTTTACTCCTTCTTCAGAAAGTGTTCCTTCCCAAAATGTTTCATCTAAATCCCATATAATTAGTTTAATTTTATCCACTGATTTATCATTTAATTAAGGAGATGATATAACTATTCCAATATTTACCAACTTCAAAACAATTATCTCTTAAGAGAGCATCTTGTTTAAAATTAAATTCTTTAGTGAAAAATTCTATCTTTTGTTTATCAAATTCATATAATTCCATCCATATTTTATGTAGATTTAAATTGTTAAATCCATAATCTATCAATAGTTTAGCTGCTTCTTTTGCTATCCCATCATCACCTATATATTTATCTTGATCACCTATATAAAAAGAAAAATCAGCAGATCTAATAATCCAATTAATGTATAATAAGCCTGCAGCTCCAATAGGTTTTTGAGTATCTAAATCAACAATAATAAACATGTAATTAATATGTTTAGTCTTTTGAAGGTGATCAAGCCAAGCTTCTTGGTCAGTTAAAGATAGTTCTCTAACCTCTCTAAAATTCTTTCTGAATTCAACAATATTTCTCCAATCTCTTAAGATTGGTAAATCTTCTTTTTCGACAGCTCTTAAGCCTACTTTTTTTCCTTTAATCATAACTTAACTATTTTTTTTGTTAAATGTTCACCTGCTTCAATATCCTCTAATAATTCCTTTCCAATAAGATTTATTTTTTCAAAGGGATCAAAACCTTCTTCAGAAATTGGGCGTAATGAAATTAAATCAGATCCTAAAAGGATATGACCTTTTTTAAGATTAGTTTTAACTCTTAAACATCTTCTTTGCACTAATTTGGATTGTTCTTCATTTTTTTCAACAATCTTAACCCCATCTCCAAGAGATACTAACAACTCATATGATCTATCTACCATATCTCTCCAAGACTGGGGGTTCATAGCAAACCCATGGTCAGGGCCTTCTTGATTATTATCGTCTGTAAAATGCTTTTCTATAACTCTTGCTCCTAATGCAATAGCTCCTAAGGTTGTGGCATGACCAGCTGTATGATCAGATAAACCTAAAACAGTATTTGGGTAATCTATAGAAAATTGTTTTAAAACATTCAAATTACAGTAATTATAATTGTCTATCGAGCCAGTATAATTAGTGTTACATTGCATTAGAACTATATCTTGAGTCTTTTTAAGTGCTATTTTCATGACTCTAGAAACATCTTCATTAGTTGATGCTCCCGTAGCTATCAAAACAGGTTTATTTTTACCTAAAATATAATCAATGATTTCTAACCAAGTTATATCTCCAGATCCAATTTTATATAAATTTACGTAAGGATCAACTAAATCTACAGATTCAAAGTCATAAGCGCTTGTAAAATAGTCAATTCCTACCTTGTCACATTCCTCTTTAAGAATTCTTGTCCAATCTTTTGAAATACTTGCATCTTCATACACCTCAAAAACAGATTTTTTCCATTTTGACTGATGTGAAAGTTTCCCTTTCATATTATCAAAACCAGCTTTGCTTACAATTTTGTCTGCTTGAAAATTTTGGAACTTTGCTGCATCAGCCCCCGACTCTTTAGCCAAGTGAATTAATTCAATAGCCTTTTCAAGTGAACCATTGTGATTAGCCCCTATATCAGCTACGAAATATAACGAATTATCATCTATTATTTTATTACCTAATTTAATTGAATTCATAATGTGATTTTAATTTTAAAATAGTTTGATCTAAGCTTACTAATTCTCTTTGATACTTTTCACTGTAGTAACTAGAATCAAGAGACTGATCATTTGACCTTTTCGCCCTATCCTTATAGGAGGATATTAGGGTTTTAGAGAGTGTTTTCGTTGAGATATTAAGCTCTTCCAATAATTTAGACCCAAAATCATACTTATTACATAATTCACCTGCTATATGAAGAGCTTCTGAATTAATATTATCAGTTTTTATCAAAAATTCAATCTCATTTGCTAAATCCCATATTGAGATTGGAGTAAATAGAACATCAGTAAACAATCCTATTTGTTTACTTTCTTTTGCACTATTAATTATCCACTCTGCAAATCCTGATTTATTAGTATTTAAATTTAAACCGAAAATAGTTGTTCTTATAATTGTATAGCTTCGGTCAATTGATGTATTTAAAAAAAATTCACCTAATTCTTTAGATTTTCCATAAACGTTTTCAGGAAAAACACAATCTGATTCTTTTGCTAAATTTAAAGATGATGGAAACACAGCATCTGTTGAAATATAAATTATTTTAACATCATTATTTGTTGTTTTAAGAAACTTTTGAACAGAAATACCATTAATATTAAATGCATCATTAGGATTTTCTTCACAAAAATTCCCATTAGTTAAAGCAGCACTATGAATAATAATATCAGGATTTGCCCATTCTATTAATTCAAGATAACAATCAGATTTAAGATCAAATTTCATAAACTGGGTATGTTGTTCCTTGAAAAAGGAATTACCAGTTGCATAAATATTAAATTGATCCTTTAAATCATTTACTAATGAGGCTCCTAACATCCCTGATGCTCCAGTAATTAATATATTTTTCATTAGTTTAACCTCTTGAATCCTGAATGACAAACTGGCCCCTCTAAAAGACTGTTTATATTTAATATCTCAGATTCACACTTACCAATAGTATTATAAATTTTATCGAGTTCATCGAAGTAATTACTTAAATGTTCATCTTTATGCTCTGTACAGGCATAGAAAATTGTACTTGCTAAAAACCCTTTTTTTAACATTTCTTGCGTAATTAAAGTCTTATATTTTAAAGCATCCCTACTATTAAAACTATAAGATGTCATAGCGGGTATTCCGGATACTGTTATGTCTAAATCATTTTTGTCTGCAAGTGCAAGCCAACCTTTCTGCATCTTTTTACCGGTATCAGTAATTTTATTCCATGATTGCTCCCTTTCCATGACTTTTAAAGTTGCCAATGCTGCTGTAGGACCAATACGCTCAGTCCAAAAAGTACTACTTATAAATGTAGACTGTGCAGCTTCCATTACTGATTTTGTTCCAACAACTGCTGTTAGTGCATAACCATTTCCAATTGTTTTTCCAAACATTACCATATCTGGTTCAACATTATATTTTTGAAAAATACCACCAAAAGTTTCTCTAAAACCAGATGAACATTCATCAAAAATTAAAACAATATTTTTCTTTGTGGCTAAATCCCGAACTCTTTTTAAAAAACCATCTTTGGGTTCAAAATTTCTTATGACTTCCATTTTTATTACACCAATATCATTGTTTTCAACTATATCTAAAAGTTCTTCATAATTATTATAGTTAAAAGGAAAAACAGAGTTTTTTAAATTTTTAGGAACTCCCTTGGGACTCAATCCTGCTATTAAATGACCCGATAAGTCATCACCTCCATTATGATTTGCTGAAAGGTACCAATCATGCCATCCATGATACCCACAAACTGCAACATTATCTTTTCCTGAAGCTGCCCTGGCAATTCTAACTGCTATTGCATTAGCTTCTCCTCCACTTCTTGCAAATCGGACCATATCTGCCCAGGGATTCATCTCGATTAATTTTTCAGCTAAATAAACCTCCTCTGGACAATTTAAAGAACTCATATTCCCTTTTTTGACTGTATTAACAACAGCGGAATCAACTTCATCATTACCATATCCTAAGCTATTTGTGCCAATACCCATTATTGACATATCAATTAGCTCAGAACCATCTAAATCCCAAACTTTACATCCCTTCGCCTGAGAGAAATATGATGGCCAATTTTCTGGCAAAAACATTTCTGGTCTTTTAGATAAAAGCATAGTTCCTCCCGGAATTATACTTTTTGCTTTTTTGTATAAATCTTGGCCTTTTCTCATAATTAATTAATTAAATCATTTTTAATAGATTTTATGTAACCTTCATTTCTTGTTATCGAATCATTAGTATCACTAATAGTTTTTTCATTCAAATATAAATTTGTATAATTTTCCCATTTTTCATTTAAACCTAACCTGCCAACTAACCTTTTTATTACTATAAAATCATTAGGCTCATCAACTGTCATTCTTACTTTATTAAATTTCATGTTATTTGAATGTATATTCAATACTTTAAAATTCTTTTTCATATATGGTGTAACATGCTCTCTTTCTGATGTTAAACGGGCTTTTTTCCAAGCCTTTTTTAATGCACTAAAAGTAAAAACTTCAATATCTTGCCCATCTGGATAAGACTCAATCAATGTGTTTGAACAATAATCAACATTTGAGTTTATAGTAGCTTCAATAATCTCATCTATTAAAGATGGATCAATTAATGGACAATCTGAAGTTAACCTCACCACATAGTCAGGATTATGAGATTTTGCTGCTTGATAAAACCTATCTAGAACATCATCTTCATCCCCACGATAACAATGAACCCCCAGGTTATTAGCTTCGAACTCAATGATGTCGTCATTTTTTTTATTTGTAGTCGCTATAATTAATGTATTAGTTTTTTTTGAATTCTTAATTCTATCAATATGAATACTTAAGAGAGTTTTACCCTCAATTCTATTCATGATTTTATTTGGAAATCGAGTTGAGCCTGTTCTCGCTTGTGTTATAGCTATAATTTTCATTTTACCAATTAGCAGGGTTTAATAAATTATCTTCTTTGACTATAATTTGGTCAATATCACTAAATAGATCATTAAACTTATTGTTATTAATACAACTAATATTATTTTTTAATTGATTGAGAGAATCAACACCTAATAAAATGGCATCAATATTAGTATTTGAATAAGCGTAATTTATCGCCAAGTTATTAATCTCATTTTTATGTACTATTTTTTTTAATTCTTTTAAGTGTTTTTTTAAGACAGATAATTTACCCTGAATACTATCTATATCTTTAAAAAATAACCCTTGTAAAAAAGTTGATCTTGTGTGAATTTCTACTCCAAGCTCTCTAGCTTTTAAGAATATCGTTTCTCTTTTAGAATTATTATCTAACAGATTGAATGGTAATTGAATTAGATCTATATCTTTAAATTTAAGAACATCATTAATATTTTGATTATAATGAAGTGAGACCCCTATTTTTTTTATTAAACCTATTTTTTTCAGTTCTAATAATTCTATTTTAAATAAGTTGAAATATTTATTAAAATCATCATAGTTATGAAACAGATAACAATAGATACTATCAATATTCAATATTTTTAAATGATGATTAATTCTTTGTGAAATGTTTTTTGGTAGATCTAACCTAGAACTACTAAATTTAGTAATAACTTTAAATTTATTTCTCGAATTAGCATGATACTCTCCTATTCTTTCATGAGAATTTCCATAAGCTTCTGCTGTATCTAAAAAGTTAATTTTATTATCAAAAGCGTAATCTAAAATAGATTTAACTTCATTATTATCTGGCTTTCCAATTTTATTGTTTATCCCATAATCTAAACCAAATTGAACTGTACCTAAGATAATTTTTCGCATTTTAAGCTTTGAAGTTTGGATCGACATGAACTTTAACTAATTCTCTTAATGACTCAATAGTTTCCCATTCTGAATTTTCGCCTGAATTATAAGAAAAACCATTAGGTACATCTATTCCATTGAAAGTTTTTTTATATTCATCCTTAGAATATTGTGAATAGGGTGATTTTTGCGGAAGTATAGCGTAATATTTGCCTAAATCAACCGTATTGTATGAATCTGAAGAGGTTATCATTTCTTCATGTAATTTTTCTCCAGGTCTTATACCTACCACTTTTTGTTCTAGTTCGGGAGCTATAGCAGTTGCTACATCTGAAATTTTATAAGATGGAATTTTTGGAATAAATACTTCTCCCCCCCAAGCTTTTTCGATGGCATAAAATACCATTTCACAACCATCCTGAAGTGAAATATTAAAACGAGTCATTTTATTATCAGTGATTGGAAGAAAACTTTCTCCATTTTTCTTTTTATTCAAGAAAAATGGCATAACTGACCCGTTAGACCCCATTACATTTCCATATCTAACAACAGAAAACCTAATATCTCTATTACCTTTTATGTTATTGGCTGCAATAAATAATTTATCTGATGCTAATTTTGTAGCGCCATATAAATTAATTGGAGCTGCTGCTTTGTCAGTTGACAAAGCAACCACATCGCTAACTCCAGATTCTAATGCTGCATCAATAACATTTTCTGCTCCATTTATATTTGTCTTTACACATTCCATTGGATTGTATTCCGCTAAATGAACATGCTTCATTGCAGCTGCATGAATGACAATATCTATTCCTTCAAAAGCTCTTTTTAATCTTGATTTATCTCTTACATCTCCAATAAAATATCTCATTGCAGGATATTTGTCTTCAGGAAACTCTTGAGCCATTTGAAAATGCTTTTGTTCGTCTCTTGAAAGAATTACAAGTTTTTTTACATCTGGATTTCTATCCAATATTAATCTTGTAAACATTTTTCCGAAGGAGCCAGTTCCTCCAGTTATCAAAACTGATTTTCCTTTTAAATTTAGCATTATATTAAATTATTAATTGAATTATTATTTAAACACGTTCCTTGCCTTTGAACACTTCGATATGTTTTCGAGCCAACATGAGGTGTAACTATTATATTTTTTTACTCCAATTATCTTTTCTTCTTCATAAATAGACTCCTCAGCTAAAACGTCTGTTAAATAACCTTTTATCTGATTTTTTCTATTACATAACTTTGAATCATTTCTTTCAACAAGTCGCGGAAATCATAGTTGCATTCCCATCCGAATTTGGTTTTTGATTCTATTGGGCTGCCTACTAATAAATAAATTTCGGTTTCTATATTTTATTGTAAAATATTTTGTCGCGTTCTATAAATGTTCTGTTGATTAATTGTTTATATGGTATATCAACATAAAACGCATACAACATATAGTTGTTTTCGTCACAATAACAAAATATAGTATTAATTATGAATAAGATTCTATCACAAGCCCTTAAGAAAGCTGTCTCTGAATATAGCCCAGAAGTTAAAGAAGTTTCAAAAGGAAATAGACCTGATCTTTTTTCTTTAAGTACTGAAACAGAACTTTTTCAAAATGAAAAAGGAATCACCATTCGAATCGATAGAAGTAAAGATTCGAAGTTAACAGATTTTGGTAAAGCTACCTTAGTAGATAGATATTTAAACGAGGGAGAATCCTATCAAGATTTATTTGCAAGAGTGGCAAGTACCTATGCGGATGATAATCTTCATGGGCAAAGAATTTATAATTACATGAGTAACTTATGGTTTATGCCATCTACTCCTGTTCTTTCTAATGCGGGAACAGAAAGAGGTCTTCCTATTTCTTGTTTTTTAAACGAAGCATCTGATTCATTAAATGGAATCGTAGATCTTTGGAGCGAGAATGTATGGCTTGCTGCTAAAGGTGGTGGAATTGGAACATATTGGGGGAATGTTCGCTCAATCGGTGAAAAAGTTGGTCGTGTTGGTAAAACATCAGGAATTGTTCCATTTATCCGTGTGCAGGACTCTATTACACTAGCTATTTCTCAAGGGTCGCAACGTCGTGGCGCTGCCGCTGTTTACTTGCCTGTATGGCATCCGGAAATTGAAGAATTTGTAGAGATTCGCCGCCCTACAGGTGGAGATTTTAACCGTAAGGCCTTATTCCTCCACAATGCGGTTTCTATTACAGATGACTTTATGGAAGCGGTTGAAAAAGACGAAGAATACCCTTTGCGTAGCCCGCACACTGGGGAAGAACAGCGTAAAATTAAAGCACGGGATTTGTGGATTCGGATTTTAACCAGCCGTATTGAAACCGGTGAGCCTTACATTCTCTTTACAGATACAGTAAATAAAGACACGCCAGATTTCCAAAAGAAACAAGGTTTAAGCGTGAAGATGAGTAATTTATGTTCTGAAATTACGTTAGCAACTGGTGTAGACCAACACGGAAAAGACCGTACGGCGGTGTGTTGTTTGTCTTCTGTTAATTTAGAAATGTACGATGAGTGGGGCAGTGAAGAAGTGGGTGTTCAGTTTATTGAAGATCTGATGCGCTACCTTGATAATATTTTACAAGACTTTATTGACCGTGCACCAGATGGCATGGCGCGTGCCCGTTACAGTGCCTTGCGTGAGCGGGCTGTTGGCCTTGGCGCTATGGGTTTTCACGCATTTTTGCAAAAAAATATGATTCCGTTTGAATCTGCCATGGCAAAAGCTTGGAACAAAAAAATGTTTAAATTCCTACGGGAAAATGCAGATCGTGCCAGCCAAATTTTAGCCGAAGAACGTGGCCCTTGCCCAGATGCAGCCGAAGCTTTGGTGAAAGAACGCTTTAGCCACAAATTGGCTGTGGCGCCTAATGCCAGTAGCTCTATTTACTGTAAGGGCACCAGCCCAGGGATAGAACCCTACCCAAGTAATAGTTATACGCATAAAACTTTATCTGGATCATTTAACGTTAGAAATAGATATTTAGTAGAATTGTTAGAAAAACATGGGAAAAATACTGATGATGTTTGGTCTGGTATTACAACAAACCAAGGCTCTGTTTCTCATTTAGATTTTTTAACTGATTTAGAAAAAGATGTTTTCAAAACTGCTTTTGAATTGGATCAAAAATGGATTATTGAATTAAGTGGAGATAGAACACCATATATATCTCAAGCACAATCAATTAACCTTTTTGTACCAGCAGATATTCATAAAAGAGAACTACATAAAATTCATTTTGATGCTTGGAAAAAAGGTTTAAAGAGCCTTTACTATTGCAGATCAAAATCAATTCAACGTGCGGAAAATGTTAATGACACTAAAGCAACAGACGTTACCGCGAACGTTTACAAATCAAAACCACAAACAACTGAACAACCAGAATACGAGGAGTGCCTATCATGTCAGTAGAAAAAATGAAT
>ENA-OUOG01005443-OUOG01005443.1-marine-metagenome-genome-assembly--contig:-NODE-5443-length-10293-cov-3.808634_pt1 | contig 10293 bp, 10 predicted proteins | sample MGYA00248635_ERZ508505 | MGnify/ENA primary metagenome ERZ508505 (study PRJEB26176, sample SAMN06267871) | marine metagenome | isolation source: Saanich Inlet, British Columbia, Canada | place: Pacific...
TATTTCTTCATTGGCGAGGCGTTTTAAATCAGGCGGACAGCTTTCCTCGTTCTTCGAAAGTCGTTTGAACAAAATCTATTTTTGACACGTTAAATAGGTTCGTTTTGGACTAACCTTGGTTATAAATGCTAAAGCTTCATCGAGATTGAAATGCGAAATATGTGGCTCCTCTCTTAAAGCATTAACTACTAGAACATCAAGGTTTTCAAGTTTTTTAATTTCAGAGTCGGCAACAGTTTTCATATCCGTTAAGTAGGCAAACTTATCAAAACGGTATCCATAAACTTGGAGTTGATTATGCAAGCCATCAATTGGAATAACCTCTAAGCCATCTAAATTAAAAGGTTTACCATTAATATAATGCTCATTAACACTTGGTGCGCCTGGATACTTATTCTCAGTCTCAAAAATATAAGAGAAAGTACGTTCTAAGGATTTCATTACACGTTGATGTGCATAAAGATCAATAGCGCCTTGTCTAAAGAAAAACGGCCTAATATCGTCCAATCCCATAATATGATCTGCATGCTCATGTGTAAAAATAATCCCATTTACTTTTTTGCATTTTGACCTAAGCATTTGTTGCCTAAAATCGGGGCCACAGTCGATAACGTAGGCATAATTACCCCACTCGATTAGTACAGATACTCGCAAACGTTTATCCTTAGGATTTTCACTTAAACACACTGGATGTGTGCTTCCTATAACAGGAATACCTTGAGATGTACCAGTGCCTAAAAACGTAATTTTCAACAGTGTTAACTTTATAACAAAAATAAGGTTATTTTTTTGTTTAATATCTTAAAAGAGTACCTTTGTATTGCTTGTAAAATCAAGATTCATGACTGAAATAAAGTATAGAGCAGAGAAGGAATTTGAGAATATTCCATCTCTCAGAGATAAGTGTTTACGTATAAACCTTAATGCAGATATCTACGGTACTTTTGCCGAAATCGGAGCAGGACAAGAAACTGTAAGACAATTTTTTAGAGCTGGAGGTGCATCTGGTACAATAGCCAAGACTATGTCGGCTTATGATAAAGACTTTAGCGACGCCATTTATGGTATTGAAGACGATAAAAGGTATGTTACTGAAGCTAGGCTAAGAAAAATGCTTGACCATGAAATGAATCTTATGGAACAGCGTATTACAAGAGACAAACATCCAAACAAAATATTCTTTACCTATGCCAATACTGTGGCTACTATAGACTTTGCTAAGAAATATAAAGGACATGGCTGGGTCGGTATTAAATTTCAGGTAAAACCAGATGAAGCGTATAATGAAATTGTACTGCATTTGCGTTTCAAAGAAAATGATGCACGATTACAACAAGAAACGCTAGGTGTTTTGGGTACAAACCTTATTTATGGTGCTTTTTATAAGTATAATGAACCTAGAAAATTGTTACGCTATTTATACGATCACCTCGATAAGGATCAACTAGAAATTGATACCATTAATTTTACAGGGCCTGTTTTTGAAAATGTAGACAATCGTTTAATGAGTTTACAATTAGTAAAAAATGGAATGACAGACGCGGTAATGTTTGCGCCTGACGGTAATAACGTTCTTCCTGCTCGTGTATTATACAAAAAAAATATTCTTGCCTTAAGAGGTAGTTTTAGACCTGTTACAAAGGTGAATATGGACATGTTTGAGAAATCATATGAAATGTTCATAAAAGAAAATAAGGTAGTTAAAGAAAAAACTCAAGTGATTTTTGAAATTACATTATCTAACCTAAGAGCTGAAGGTGAAATCGATGAACAAGATTTTATGGATAGAGCCAGGCTATTGTGCTCTTTGGGGCAAACAGTCCTAATATCTAATTTTAAAGAATATTATAAACTTGTAGAATATTTTTCTCAATATTCTAAAAATAGAATGGGACTATCCATGGGCGTTAATAATTTAGTTGACATTTTTGATGAAAAATACTATCGCCATTTAAGTGGAGGTATCTTGGAAGCCTTCGGGAAACTATTTTATAGAGATTTAAGAGTATACTTATATCCAATGGAAAATGAAGATGGCACCTTAACTACAAGTGAGAATTTAAAGGTACATCCTAGAATGAAAGAATTGTATAAATTCTTCAAATACAATGGTAAGGTTGTAGATATTAATGATTTTGATCCTAATATTTTATCTATTTTCTCTAGAAAAGTATTGGCAAAGATAGCCGCAGGAGAAAGCGGTTGGGAACAAATGCTTCCAGAAGGTGTTGCCAAAATTATAAAAGAAAAAAGCCTTTTCGGTTGCGAATCCGAAGAGGTTATGCATAAATAATCAATGTAATTAACAAAAAAAGCGACCGCCATTGGTCGCTTTTTTTGTTTTTAAGTATTTATACTGCACTTAAGAGTCTAAGATTTGTGCCGTATGCGCTTTTGTTTTTACTTTAGTGATTACATCTTCTAGAATACCATTTTCGTCAATTACAAAGGTAGTTCTATGGATGCCATCATATTCTTTGCCCATGAATTTCTTTGGCCCCCAAACTCCAAAAGCTTCGATGACGGTTTTATCCTCATCCGCCAATAAAGCATAAGGAAATCCATATTTATCTCTAAAATTGGACTGTCGTTTCTGACTATCTGCACTCACTCCTAATATTTCATATCCTTGAGATTGAAATCGCTCATAGTTATCACTTAAGTCACAAGCCTCTGCTGTGCAACCTGGTGTACTCGCTTTTGGATAAAAGAAAACAACCAGTTTTTTACCTTTGTAATCTTCAGATGTAACTGTATTACCATCTTGATCTAAAGCTTCAAAATTTGGAGCCTTATCTCCTACTTTTAAATGCGTCATAATGCTTAATTTTGTTTTTGTAAAAATACAATGAATGACTAAGCAAGAAAAGGTTGATTTTGTTATAACTAAGTTAAAACAGCTCTATCCCGAAATTCCTATTCCTTTAGACCATAAAGATCCCTATACGCTTTTAATCGCCGTATTAATGTCTGCACAAAGTACAGATGTGCGTGTCAACCAAATTACACCGTTATTATTTGATAGAGCAAATAATCCTTATGATATGATTAAACTCTCTATCGAGGAGATTAGAGAGATTATAAAACCTGTAGGCTTATCTCCAATGAAGAGTAAAGGGATTCATGGGTTATCGCATATTTTAATAGATAAACATGACGGTAAGGTCCCAAAAACTTATGAAGAACTAGAAGAGTTACCTGCTGTAGGTCATAAAACTGCTGCTGTTGTATTATCGCAGGCTTTTGGAATTCCTGCTTTTCCTGTAGACACACATATTCATCGTTTAATGTACCGCTGGAATCTAACCAATGGTAAAAACGTTGTGCAAACAGAAAAAGATGCCAAACGCTTATTCCCAAAAGAATTATGGAATGATTTACACTTGCAAATTATTTGGTATGGCCGTGAATACTCTCCTGCTCGCGGATGGGATTTAGAAAAAGACATTATTACCAAGACCATAGGACGCAAATCTGTTGTGGACGATTATTACAAGAAGAAAAAATAATATAGTCTATTAGATTACATAATTATTGAATAAACATACAAAGCATCATAAAATTATTACTTATTTAAAAGGCTTAAAAGCTGACTATCTACATACAACTAATTACAAAAAACTATTATTCAATAAAAAACCCTGATTAAAAAAATCAGGGTTTATTAAACTAATTCAGAAGCGCTTCAAACTTCATTTTTTTATAACAATTAACACGTAAAGCCTTAGAATAATTAAGTAGAAAATCTACCGTTTCTTGTTTTGGGTTAAGTTGAATTTGTTTTGGAGTTTCTTTAGAGTAAATTTTTGCCATTTGCGTAATTTTATATTCATATAAGAACAATAACGCAAAAAAAAATACTTTATTATGCTAGTTCGTTAAAACTATATTATGCTGGTCAATTACCTTTCTTAAATTTATGAGCGCATATCTCATTCTACCTAATGCTGTATTTATACTAACTCCCGTACGTTCGGATATTTCTTTAAAACTCATATCCTGATACATACGCATCAGAAGCACTTGCTTTTGGTCTTCTGGCAACTCTTCAATAATACGCCTCACATCAGATTCTACTTGGTCTTTGATAATACTTTTCTCTGCATTTAAGGAAGAATCACTAAGTACAGAAAAAATACTAAACTCACCAGAGTTGTCAAATTTTGGCATTCTACTATTTCTTCTAAAGTGATCAATGACTAAATTATGCGCTATACGCATAACCCAAGGTAAAAATTTACCCTCTTCATTATATTTTCCTCTTTTTAAAGTTCTAATAACTTTGATAAAAGTGTCCTGGAAAACATCTTCAGTGATATCTTTATCATAAACTTTCGAATATATAAAACTGTAGATTTTTTGTTTGTGCCTGTTTATCAGTATTGATAATGCACTTTCATCTCCATTAATATAGTTTTTTACTAAAACTGCGTCTTCTGTAAGTTGTCGTTTCATAATAAGTACTTTAAGCAACAAAGTCTTGCTTTGCTTGGGGTTAATAGCTTTTTCTTAAAGTAATATTATGTATACGCAGTTGTTTTTGTGAGTGTTATATGTTTCAAATAAACAAGAATCATTCCGAAAAAACAAAATTTACACCCAAATTTTAACATTTATTCTAACAGACCTTCACTTTTTGCTGTAAGATAGTTATGGTATCTTTGCGCATCTATTTAGTAAAAAATCTACATGAACACAACGGTACTAGACGTTAATCCTAAAGAAAATATCATCATAAAAGGTGCTAAGCTGCATAATCTTAAAGATATTGATGTCATCATACCACGAAATAAGTTAGTCGTAATCACAGGATTATCGGGGTCAGGTAAGTCAAGTCTTGCGTTCGACACCTTATATGCTGAAGGGCAAAGGCGCTATGTAGAAAGTTTAAGTAGTTATGCCCGTCAATTCTTAGGTAGATTAAACAAACCAAAAGTTGACTACATTAAAGGTATTGCTCCTGCAATAGCGATAGAGCAAAAAGTAAATTCTACAAATCCCAGATCTACAGTAGGTACAACTACAGAAATTTATGATTATTTAAAATTATTATTTGCTAGAGTTGGCAAGACCTACTCTCCTATTTCTGGTGATATAGTAAAAAAACACCGTACTTCAGATGTTGTTGACTATATAAAGGCTTTTGAGGAGCGCAGTAAACTCTTATTACTTTCTCCAATAATTCTAGAAGAAGGTAGAACTATAGAAAATAAACTTCAAACGTTGCAACAACAAGGCTATGCTCGTGTTAAAATAAAAGGTAACGTTTTAAGGATTGATGAAGCGCTTACCTCCGGCGTACATTCAATAAAAGATTTATTTTTAGTTGTAGACCGTATCGTATACCAAGACGATGAAGATTTTCTCAATAGACTAGCTGACGCGATTGAAACAGCCTTTTTTGAAGGGTTAGGAACCTGTATAATAGAATCGCTTACTGATAAAACACAAAAAACGTTTAATAATAAGTTTGAGTTAGATGGTATGGTGTTTTTAGAGCCAAATGCGCATCTTTTTAGTTTTAACAATCCTTATGGAGCATGTCCTAAATGCGAAGGTTACGGGGATGTTATAGGTATTGATGAGGATTTGGTGGTACCAAATACTGCGCTTTCCATCTATGAAAATGCTATTTTTCCTTGGCGTGGAGAAAGTATGAGTTGGTATCGTGATCAATTGGTTAATAATTGCCATAAATTCGATTTTCCTATCCATAAACCTTATTTCCAACTCTCCGAACAACAAAAAGCCCTCGTCTGGTCAGGAAACAAACATTTTGAAGGCTTAGACAGCTTCTTTGCAGAATTAGAGACAAAAGCTTATAAAATTCAAAATCGTGTGATGCTGTCTCGTTATAGAGGAAAAACAAAATGTAATGTTTGTAAAGGTAAGAGATTAAGAGAAGAAGCGAGTTATGTAAAAATTGCGAATAAAACCATAATGGATTTGGTTGATTTACCAATTGACGAACTTTCGGATTTCTTTAAAAAATTAGAACTAAAAACTCACGACTTTAATATAGCTAAGCGTTTATTGACAGAAATAAATACGCGTTTAAAGTTTCTATCTGATGTAGGATTAAATTATCTAACATTAAACAGAAAATCTAACACACTTTCTGGTGGCGAAAGCCAACGTATTAATTTAGCAACATCACTTGGTAGTAGTCTCGTTGGTTCTATGTACATCTTAGATGAACCAAGCATAGGACTACACCCTAAAGATACAGAGCGCCTTATTGAAGTCTTAAAATCTCTAAGAGACCTAGGCAATACCGTAATTGTTGTGGAACATGATGAGGATATTATGAAAGCTGCTGACGACATTATCGATATTGGTCCAGAGGCTGGCACTTTTGGTGGTGAGGTTGTTGCAACTGGCAACTTTAGTGCTATTCTTGCATCAGACACTTTAACTGCAAAATACCTTAACGGACAATTAGAAATTGCAATTCCAGAGAAAAGAAGAATTTCTAAAAACCATATTGAAATAATTGGAGCAAGAGAAAACAATCTCAAAAACATAGATGTAACCTTTCCTCTAGATGTATTAACAGTGATTACCGGAGTCTCTGGTAGTGGAAAAAGCACACTGGTAAAAAAGTTACTATATCCTGCTTTGCAAAAAAAGCTGACTGGTTTTGGAGACAAGCCAGGCCAACTCACAGAACTAAGAGGTTCATTTTCTCATATTGAAAATGTTGAGTTTGTAGACCAAAATCCTATAGGACGCTCCTCACGATCAAATCCCGTGACATACATCAAAGCTTATGATGACATCAGAGCACTTTTTGCCTCTCAAAATCTCAGTAAAATAAGAAACTATCAAGCCAAGCACTTTAGTTTTAATGTAGATGGCGGACGTTGCGAAACTTGCAAAGGAGAAGGTGAAGTCACTATAGAAATGCAATTTATGGCCGATGTGCATTTAACATGTGACACCTGCAATGGCAAACGTTTTAAAAAAGAAGTTCTAGAAGTTAATTTTGAAGGAAAGACCATAGATGATATCTTAAACATGACCATAGATAACGCTGTAGAATTCTTTAAAATCCATGGTCATACCAAAATAAAAAATAAACTTTCTCCTCTAAAAGAAGTTGGTTTAGGTTATGTGACTTTAGGTCAATCCTCTTCTACCCTGTCTGGTGGTGAAGCACAACGTATTAAGCTCGCTTCATTTTTAGGCAAGGGCTCCCGAGGAGATACCACACTTTTTATATTTGATGAACCCACTACTGGACTGCATTTTCATGATATCAAAAAACTACTAAAATCCCTCCAAGCATTAATCAATATTGGACATTCAATCATTGTAATAGAACACAATATTGATCTCATAAAATGTGCTGATTATATTATTGATTTGGGTCCTGAAGGCGGAAAAAACGGTGGAAATATTCTAGCTTTTGGAACTCCAGAAGAAATTGTAAAAAATAAAAAATCAATTACAGGTTACTATCTTAGAGACAAATTATAAATATCTTTCTCTTATCACATTATTGTGATGATTTTCATGTCCCGTAATTATATAACCTATTGCTCGAACCGAAACTGGTGAATTGCTCGCTACACCTAAATATTTAAATTGTTCGTCATTAAAAGAAGTAAATAACGACAAGGTGGCTTTTCTTACCGCTACATACTCATCTAGCAAACTATCCATACTACGGTGTGTTGCCTTAGCGTTACTTACATAATCATCTTGTTCAAAACCTATTATTGGCGTTTGGTCATTACGTCCAATTCTTAATGCTCTGTAGGCAAAAATACGCTCAGTATCAATGACATGTAGCAATATGTCTTTTATAGTCCATTTACCGTCAGCATAGGCATAATCATACTTTTCATTTGGTATACTTTGATAAAAACCTACAACAGACTTTAAATTCATTTTAAGTCCTTCAACGATATCCTCGCTAGTTTTCAGATTTATATACGGCAAATAATACGGATTAAATTCTTCTGGAGATAAATTCATTTGGTTTGGATTAGATTATAAAAATAAAAAAAGCCCTAGTGGTTACACTAAGGCTTTAACATTGATTTATAACTATATTACAATTCGTTAAAAATTGTATGCATTAATCGTTTTTTATCATTTATGCTCTCTTCTAAAGAAATCATTGTTTCTGTTCTGTAAACACCTTCTATGTCGTCTAGCATAAAAATAATATCTTTCGCATGCATTGTATTTTTGGCTCTGATTTTACAGAAAATATTGAATTTACCCGTTGTTATATGGGCTACCGTAACAAACGGTATTTCAGAAATACGCTCTAAAACAAATTTTGTCTGAGACGTGTTTTGCAGAAAGACACCTACATAAGCAATAAATGAATAACCTAACTTCTTATAATCTAACGTCAAGGATGAGCCTTTGATTATACCAGCTTCTTCCATTTTCTTTACTCTTACATGAACGGTCCCTGCTGAGATTAATAATTTTTTAGCTATATCTGTAAATGGAATACGCGTATTATCAATGAGCATATCCAAAATTTGATGGTCTATTTCGTCTAATTTGAACTTCGGCATATCATATTTTTTTTGAATTATATGCAAAATTAAGACATTAGTATTGAAAAAAAGAAGCTATAACGTGAAAATATTAAGATTTTATCAAGAATTTACGATTATTTAACATAGCGAAAACGATTTCGTGGCCCACTTCTAAATTTTTATTTTCGTGATTAAGCACAATGCCATTTTTGGCATCCATTTCTTTGTGACCAAAATACGAATGTAGTCGACCTACTTTTTCAACAAAAGGTATAAAACTGATATCGCCGTCTTTTAAAACTTCCTTAAATTGGATAGCTGTGTCGAAAGACTCATCTGATTCTTTGGACTTACAATTCCTAATAATGACATCAAAAAAATTCTTTTGGTTTTCAGGAATATCGAAATAGGCGATATAAGAGTCCATATTCTGGCTAGAAATAGACTTTAAGCCATAATACAATGCCTTAAACATATACAACCTAGTCACCTCTCTCTTATAATCATTGCTGTAATGACCAGCTTCGTATAATACCGTTGGCACTCCTTTAGCTTGAAATGTATCACCTACACAATTGATATTAAAGTCATCATCATATCGACCAATAGCATTGGTTAAATCTTTTTGAAGTGCTTTATTCACAGAAGCAATGATAGCCATCGCTACTTTTCTAGTTGTTGTTACAGATCTAGCTTCATCCTCGGATGGTGATAAAAACGATAATGTGGCTGAAGTGCCCGTGTTTCCAGCTCCAAAAATGGTACGTTGCCCATGAAGGTTAAAACAATAATCTGGTTTAAAGTCCTCAAAACACGACTTTAATACACGACTTTCTGGCTGTGTTAAATTTTGTGCATCTCTATTTAAATCAACTTCATTTGCATTTAATCGTGTATACCGTTTTGCGCCATCAGGATTTAAAATAGGAATGATTTGTAAGGTGCAGTTTTCTAAAATATCAGAAAAGGCATTGTTATTAAATGCGTTAAAAAGGTCAAATAAAGCTTTGGTTGTTGTAGATTCATTACCATGCATTTGAGACCAAAGTAATATTTTGGTTTTTCCCTTCCCTAATTTAATACTGTAAATCGGATTGTTTTCTACAGAGAAACCAATAGTAGAAACTTCAAATTGTGAGCCTAAATTTTCTAATAGAGCTACGATATGTGCATTAGTAATATATCTACCATTTAAAGATTTATCTTTGTAATTGTAGTATAGATCTGATAGCTGTTCTGAGGTCATTCCAAAATTTTATAACACAAAGGTATACAATTGTAAATTTACATTTGTATACATGTATTTTAGTGTTACATAATACATTTGTATACATTTAACAGCGCATTATTCATGGTTGTTAACAATGCTATTGAAAAATATATAATCAATTTAAATATATACTTTTAAAATGTTTATAATCAATTGTTTATATGTATTTATTTAAAGTTTTAATTAATAATAATAAACTTACTATTTACATTTTTATTTAATATTACAACAACAATTACTACATTTGTAACGTATATTAGGCATACGAACAGTTTACAATGATAAACACTCTAGATTTTATAGAAAGATTACAAAAAGTCATCAAATTTTATGATGAAACAGCCTCAAGCTTTGCTGAAAAAATTGGCGTCCAACGTTCAAGTATTTCTCATATTCTTTCTGGAAGAAATAAGCCAAGTTTAGATTTTGTAATGAATGTGTTGCACACGTTTCCTGAAGTAGATTTGTATTGGTTAATGAATGGCAAAGGAACCTTCCCTACTCAGTCAAAACCTAAAGTAT
>ENA-OUOG01005444-OUOG01005444.1-marine-metagenome-genome-assembly--contig:-NODE-5444-length-10290-cov-9.362675_pt1 | contig 10290 bp, 9 predicted proteins | sample MGYA00248635_ERZ508505 | MGnify/ENA primary metagenome ERZ508505 (study PRJEB26176, sample SAMN06267871) | marine metagenome | isolation source: Saanich Inlet, British Columbia, Canada | place: Pacific...
TTTTCCTTTGGCGTGGCCCAATGGCAAGGTCATTTCCTCTCTTTGCAAAGATCTTGCTGTCCAATCATTAAAAATGGTATATCCAAAAATATAATCATCCGTCTCATCTTCGGGAATATCACTTCCCTTTTTACCCATAACGACAGCTAATTCTAACTCAAAATCCATTTTTGTTTCATTCTTTGGACGTTTAATCTCGTCCTGAGGACCAAAAACTGCGTTGTGATTGGTATAGTAAAATACGGGAATATCATAGTAGGCTTCTCCTATCGAATGGCCAAAGGTTTTACTTGCATTAAGCATATGTTGCTCAAAGCTTAAATAATCTCGAATGCTTCTTGGATTCGTTAGTGGAGCCATTAGTCTTACATCGATTAGTTGATAATGTGGCATTAATTCCTCTAAGCGATTCTCTTTTATGATCCTAAAATAGGATTCATGATTATCGATAAACGCTAGCATATCGTTAGGCAGGCGTTTGTCTGCTTTTTGCATTTCTACGACACCTCCAGCTTTTAACCATCCAGTATGTACCGTACCTTCTTTTGTTTTGAACGTCACTAGCTTCATAACCGTAAAATCATTTAAAAGGGAGCCATTAAGCTACCTAAAGTTTGACCAATTAACTTACCTGGGTGTGCACCCTCTGGCAAGGTTTTACCTTCAAATTCCAGTAATTCCCATGCTGCTAGGGTTTCGGAGGCATTTACAATGGTCATACACCGATCATAACGTCTTTTCATAAACGCTTTAAAGGCATCCTCAGTATTTTGTCTATTTTCTAATTCATCTACTAATACCACTGCATCTTCTATAGCTAAAGCAGCACCGGAACCGAGTTGTGGAACAGTGGCATGTGCCCCGTCTCCGATAATAATTACTCTATTCTTATACCAAGGATCTGGCAAATGTGATGCTTCTAACGGTCGATAATTCACCAAGTCAGGATCAGTCATTTGCTCCATGACGTCTTGTGCAATTTTAATTGGAAATTCAGACAAGTAGTCTTTCATCATTGGGATATAGGCTGATTTTTCTATCCATGGATTGTCAGCTCCTTCTGATGACACTAAAAACATATACATACTGTCTTCGGACATAGGTATAAAACCAATTTTACTTCGTTTGCCATAATACATATAGCCTGTATCTAAATCTTCATGCTTTTTAAAGGCATAACGCCATACGGACAAGCCCATATAATGGGGCTTAAACTCCCCAAATACCATTTTGCGAACCTCTGAATTTATTCCGTCGGCACCAATTAGAATATCATACGTTCCTTGAGAACCATCTGTAAAGACAACAGAAACGCAGTCTTCATTATTTTCAATGGATTTAACAGTAAGTCCCATGCGGTATTTGACACCAGCGTTAATCGCCTCATCATACATTACATCGTGTAAAATTCTTCTGGAAACACCATTATGACTTGGGTATTTCCCCGCAGGAGGAGGCCCTGCAACACCAACGTTATGACCTCCTGCAGTAAACATTTTTACTTGTCCATAGGGAAATCCACGTTTCATTGCTTCATCAGCGATACCTATTTTGTCTAGTGCTTTAAGAGCATTGGCCTGCTGTATGATACCGACACCATAAACATTATATTCCTCTAATCGCTCTGCAATTTCGACTGAAACTCCTTTTTTAGCAAAGGCAATAGCAACGGCCTGTCCACCTATACCGCCTCCAACGACGAGAACTTTCTTAACTGGCAACATGTTTTTGATTTTAATGGTTGTCTACTAAATACTAAGCGTGGATTTTTTCTGCAATCCAATCATACATTTCCAATGTCGGCATAAAATTGTCCACTTGACAATGCTGTGCACCACTTTCTCCGTCAGGTACGATTTTCATTTTATGTTCACAGGTTAAATGCTTCTCTAAGGTAATAGCGTGATCTATAAAATTTTGTTTATCACCTCCACCATGCATTATAAATGTTGGCATAGAAATCTTTTCAGCTACACCATTTTCTAATGTAAAGCCCTCTAATTTTTTAAGTACTCCTTCGTAAGTGTCCTCATCCATGATGTGCTGTACTATTTTTGCCAAAGGATGTTTTCCGCTTCTTCCTGCCCAAACAGAATAGTAGGACCAAACAGCACCAAAAATCATGCAGACTTTAAAGCGAGGTTCAAATGCGGCACAACGTGCTGCCATATATCCGCCCATAGACACTCCTGCAATTCCTACACTAGAAGTATCTACTTCGTTTTTTAAATTTTCTAGTACCCAGTCTAAAACAGCTGTTCCTGCCACGTTGTAATCATGACGTGAATGAATGTGATTTAAACGAAGTGCTGCACCTTGTCCAGGTCCGTCCATGGCCAATAGAGCAATCCCTCTTTCCATTAGGTGATCTCCAATTCCAAAATAAAGCTCTTCAGCTAAACTATCTAACCCACCAAACATGACCATTACAGGTGGATTCTTCGCCCCTTTTGGTTTAAAAAGATATCCTGGTAAAAAAGAATCTTCAAAAGGAACTTCTACCTGTATTGGTTTTTCTTCAAAGTATTTAGTCGCTTTTATAAAAGCTTCGCGAGCTTTGACATAGGTTTCAATTTTTCGTTGGTCTTCTAATGGCATAAAAAACTCAGCGGTTCTCAAGTAGTTGAACGCTCTTAAATAAGTTCTTCTAGCCGAGATGTATTTTCCATCTTTTTCATACGCTTTTGCCCAATCATTTACTTCATTTCCTTTTTTAAGCCATTCTAGGTTAAAGGTTTCTCTATTGTCGGGATCAATGTTGCTTGCAACTTCTAAAATTTCTGCAAATTCACCACCTCCATAGTGGGCTTGTGTAAGTGCTCTATTAACTTGATAAGAAGGCATGTATTTGCCTGGAAAAAAATGCCACATAATTTTTTTTTTGTTTTGTAAGAAGGCTTTTTTGACTTGACGTCATTAAAACCCATTGATAGTACTTTCGTTTAAATTAATTGACCTGCTAAATGTCTACAGGCTTAACCGTTCCATCATCAGACAGACCCAATTTCTTTCCTTTGGCCATTTCTGCAAAAGGATTTACTGATCCCCAAGCGTCATTTGGGTTATCTTTTAAGTAATGAACATCTAAGTGGTCTGGCGCAAAGACCAATCGAGCGCAGGCATAGTATTCAAATAATATGCCACTCCCTGGATCAGTAATATATATAAAAAAGCCTTCATCTGCTTTGTGACGTGTAGGGGCGCCCATAACACTTTTATATCCTTTTTCAATGAAATAATCCAGTGCTAAAAGAACCTCTTCTCGACTGTCGACATTCCAGCAAATATGATTTAATACTGCTTTTTTAGGTTCGATATTTGGGTCTGTAAAAACGGCAATATCATGGGATAAATTAGCAATGGTATGTAAACCTCCGATTGGTGGTAGATCATCTGAAATTCTTATTTCATCAGGGTTTTTTAAACCCAAAGCTTTCCAAAATGCCTTCTCTTGAGGATAAGCTCCTTTAGAAACCATATAGGTTACGTGATCAAAACGACGTGGATTTGCCCCTTTGAGACGATTGCTGGAATAGCGGTCAGCATAGACACTACCGCGTTCTCCTTCCTCCCTTAACCATACAACATCCCAAAAGATTTCATGCATATGGCCTTCTGGAGATTGAAATTTAAATGCTCTTCCATGCCCTAAGTCTCCCTCGTGCCAACCTCGCCCAGCACCAATGCTTTCAAGATATTCAACCGCATCTTCAAGAGCCTCTGGACTGTCTGCTCGCCAGCCAATATGTCCTAAGCCCGATTCTTCACTTTGTGTCAATTTTAATGTGTGATGAAAATAATCACCCCAAGCGCGGAGATAGACTGAGTCTTCTTCCTTTCCAGTTATATCCATCCCTACAATGTCACTAAAAAAATGTACTGACTTTTCGAGATCTTTCGTTAAGACTTCAACGTGAGCCATTTGCGATAAATAATGTGGGTTTTTTGCCATTTTAATTAATTTTTTTTTAAATGATAATCTAGTGGTTACAAATTTAATTTTGTTACAATCTTTTAATGAATCTATTTTCAATTGATTATATTCAAAATCAATTTTTTATACTTTATTTTCATCTTTTAAATTAAATACTTCATTCTTTTAAGGAATAATTACTGCCATCTGCAATTATTGTGATTCCAGTAATAAAGCTTGAACACTCTGAGGCTAACCAAAGCGTTTAATTATCATAGAAGTACAGGTCTCTAAAACAGACTTGGCCTTTGAAGATTTAACTAATAGATTCATAAAAACAGCTCCTTCTTCACCTACTGAAAGCAAGAATTCATCACGGCGCTCTATCCTTTCAGACACAGACAGAGAGGTCATACGTTCATTTTCATCCAGCATACGATCCTGATATTCTGCGAGTATGGTATTAAATTTTATATCTGTAGGCATTCGTTGATGTTTAATTTCCATCACTGGTGGCTGTACCACCACGGATTAATAAGTTTTCCCAGTAAGATCAAACAAGTCTTCCATTTAGACTTCAGGAGATTTTATTTTCTTCATTAAATCACTAAAAGCAGGCCTAAACTCTTCAAACAAAGGATTGTCTTTATTCTTAAGCATTACCTCACTAAATAGCTTTAGGCCAATAGCAAATTCAACAGATTGTTGTTCTGTTTTAAAGCGATTTCTTTTTTTCATCCGTTCTATAATCTTGAAGATATTATCATGATTATCAAATTCAAGGGCTATGGGCAGATATTCGCTATCATCTGGACGTAAGAGCTCTATGAGCTCTAAAGTGAGTTTGTATTTATTTGACTTTTTTGCCATTGCGGTGGGTTTTATTCAACAACTTTTCCTTTTGTTTCTTCTAACTTAGAAAGAAAAAATAGGGATAACACGGCTAGTGCAGCGGCTATCCACAAAAAAGCAGATTCATTAATGGCGTCTGAAAGGCCTCCAGCAATCGCGGGAACAAGTACGCCCCCTACAATTTCTGCAACAGCTGTTACAAAACCAACAGCTTTAGCTTTCAATCGATTTGGAACTGCTTCAGAAGGAACAATAGCTGCAACTAGTGGAATAGTTCCCACCATGGCATAGGTAAGAAGCATTACAGGTAAATGAGCTCCAGAACCATTTAAAAAATATACCGCAAAAGGATAAAAAACACCCAAGCTCAATGCGATAAGCAATGCCTTTTTTCTTCCAATTTTATCTGAAATCCCAGGAAAAAACAAAGAAGATATAAGCATTGCAACGCCTAGTAGTCCCATAGTTTTTTGCATAGTACCGGTATCCATTCCTTGAACGTCAGTAAAAAATTTGGTAATAAAAGGTATGGTAGCAAACCACCATCCAAAAACACAACAAGCAAGTAGAGTACCCCACTTAATATTATTGTATTTCCACAGCTCTTTAACGTTAAACCCTTTATGACTTTCGATTCCACGACTTACCGTAGTGGACTTTCTTAGGTAAAAAACAGTAATAGCTCCTATAAGTAAACCTGGGATACCGGCTATATAAAAAGCGGTTCTCCAGCCCATATTTTCGGCAATTTGAATCAATATTACAGGCGCTAAAATGGATCCAAATAATGCTCCCCCAACGGCTTGCACAATACCAACATTTAGCCCTAACCTACTGGGGGTGGATTCTCTTTCAACAAATATTTGCGCTAAAGGGATTACAGGCCCTTCTGCCAGCCCCATAACTAAACGCGCAGCTAATAAAGTTCCGAAGCCGATCGCTAAACCAGATCCAAAAGAACATATTGAAAAAATGAATATAGCAACAATGAATGTGATTTTATTTTTATTTCTAGTTTCTGACCAAGCGGTCGTAAAGTAGCTCGAAAACGCCCATGCGAGTGAAAGTCCAGCAGCTAAAAGTCCGATCTGTAAGTTATTTAAAGATAAGTCTTTAGCAACATAAGGCACTAAATAGTTGAGCGCTAATCTGTCAAAAAACAGTACCCCAAAAGTCAATGACATTAAGGATACAATCCCATTTTCGTACGTAAATATTTTTTTCATGATTTAAAGTTTTAGTGAGTTCGAGTAAGAATCTTCTAATGCTCAAATATAACTTCCACCTCGTCTGTTATACATTTAGCTTGACATGTCAGTATTAAACCTTCTTTTATTTCATCGTCATCGAGAGCTTCTGTAAATTCCATGGCCACTTCTCCTTTTGTAAGCAGGGCGATACAGGTACTACACACACCTGATTGACATGAAAATGGTGCATCGATACCTTGGTTCTGTAACGCTTGTAAAATAGAAGTCCCCTTTGGTATGGCAATATTCTTCTCTTCTCCGAAGAAATTTATTTTGGCTTTAGCTTCTTGGGTTGAGGTGTTAATCTCAGCAGCTTTAGCAGAATCTGATTTTGCAGCTGTAAAACGTTCAATATGAATTTTATCACTTGGAAAATCCAAACTTACCAATTCATTTTCTACTAACTCCATCATACCTGAGGGACCGCAGATATAACATTCAGCAGCATTTAATTGTGTGCCTAGCTCCTGAACTGCTGCTTTAATTGTATCAATATCGAGGAGTCCTCGTTTACCTTGCCAATCTGTTGGCGGATTATTTATAATATGTTCTACTTTAAAACGATTACTGTAGTTTTCCTGAAGTGCATCAATTTGACTTTTAAACATCACTGTATCGAGCCGTTCGTTTGCATAGATTAACTTTACTGAGCTCTTTGGCTCTTTTGACATTACGGTTTTTGCTATCGATAGTAGAGGAGTAATTCCGCTACCACCACCAAAGAGAATATATTTTTTTTGTTGTTCCTCTTGACATGCTACACGAAAATTACCTTGCGGAGGCATTATTTCTATGCTTCCTCCTTCCTTAACATGGTCATTGATATGATTTGATACCAATCCATTTTCTACCCGTTTTACTCCAATGGTAATATTTTCTTCTATGGGGCTGCTGCACATGGAGTAGGCCCTTCGCTGTTCCTCTCCATTGAGGGTAAACTTCAAAGTAAGATATTGACCAGGTAAATAGCTGAACTCTTGATTTAAATCTTCTGGTACATTAAAAGTAACTGCTACCGCATACTCTGTTTCAGGCTTTACTTCAAGTACTTTTAATGAATGAAATTTCATTGTTTTTTCAGTTAGTCAGATTATTTATTATGCCGGAATAATTTTTCCAGACATGCTTTTGTAACCTTGTAAGGTGTTGTTCAAAAATGGCTCAGAATTGCTTACTTCAAGTTTGCTGGCATGTTTGCAAAGTGCTTTTAATAACTCTTCCATCTCTAACCTCGCCAAATGTTCTCCTGCACACCTGTGATTTCCATATCCCCACCCTAAGTGATCCTCAGGATTTCTGTGGATATCAAATTCATCAGGATTTGGATATTTTTTTGGATCTCTATTTGCGCAGCTCCAAAGCATCAGAACCCTTTTATCTTTCTCCAGTTGGTAGCCTGCAACTTCTGTATCTTTGGTTATCACTCGAGAAAAACCTCGTACAGGAGAGGAAAGCCGGATTGCCTCGTTTACAACGCCTCTAATCAAATCAGGGTTTTCTTTGATTTCATTGAATTTTTCAGGATGTTTTGCCAACAACTCAAACATAGAAGTTGCTGATTGAATTGTCGTATCTAAACTGGGTATAGCATAGCCCATTACTATGGCTCTTCCTTCATCCTCGCCTAATTTGCCTTCTTCAATTGCTTTGAAGGTAGCATGAGACCAACTTCCTGGCAAAACATTATCCTTGTTTAAGGTTCGAGAATATTTAGACAACCCAAATATAAGTCCCGGTAACGATTTAAGGGTTCTTAGATTGTTTGGTCCAAAGGTATTAAAGGTAGCAAAGGCCCAATCCAATAATTTTTTACTGCCTTTCTCTGGATATCCAATCATTTTGCTGACGATTTCCAAAGGGATGTGCGCTGCAAAATCTTTAACAACCTCTATTTCGTTCTTTTTAGCTAAATCCTGCACCATGTTTTCACAAGACTCAGAAATATTATCCTTGATATCTTTGAGTTTTCGCTGGGTTATGGGTTTCATATACCAAGCTTTTCGCTTTCTCTGTTCATCCCCCTCACTCATCAAAACAGAAACTTTGGCCTCGGGTACTTCGTTTGCTTGTTTATTCAAGGCAACCCCCTGAGCAGCAGTAAAGGTTTCCGGATCGTTCAGCACTTCCATATGAGCTGCATAGCTGGTAACAGCGTATACTTTGTCTTTTTTGAGATAAATAACATCTCCTAGCGCACTCAAATCTTTATACAGCTGTAATCCTGAAGCTAAGGATTTTGTCGAAAAAACACTTTTGTTATATACAGGTATCTGTTTTATCATTTCTTGTTTAAATATTTAAAATTCTAATGTGGTTGCTTTCTAAACTGTGTTTTTTTGCCCATTTCTTCTGACCAAGGAATGACCCCATTCTCATTTGCCCATTTGTTATAAATAGAATCCATTTTTGCAATAGTTTCTGGTTGAGAAGCAGCGATATCATTTGACTCCGTTCTGTCGGTAGAAAGGTCATATAGTTCCCACTCTTTTTGATACTGATGAACACCCTTTAAATTGCCAAGCCAGACTGCACGATCGCCAAACCACTCAAAACAAATGGGTTGTTCTCTATCCCATTTTCCTTGAGATAATAGTGGCAATAAACTTTCTCCAACCAACGGATTTGGTGTGACCCCATTATACGTTTCAGGGTATTTAACTCCAGTAATATCTAAAAGCGTGGGCATTAAATCTACTAAGTGGGCCCCGCCTTCTAAAACTTTACCAGAATCTTTTTGCCCTGGATAACGAATGATGAAAGGAGTTGCTGTTCCCCCTTCGTAAGGCGATGACTTATAACTTCGTAAAGGACTATTGGATACTTGGGCCCATTTCTTACTATAGGCTTCCATAGAACCGGCTGTACCTACTGTCCCCTCATTACGTTTTACAGTAAAAGGCATTTTTCCTACATCCATATTTTCTGCGCCATTATCTGAAAGAAAAATCACTACAGTATTCTCTAATTGATCCGTGGTTCCTAAGTAATTAAGTAGCTTACCAATATTTTGATCTAGGTTATCTACCATGGCAGCATAAACTTCCATTTTTAAAGTCCAGTCTGCCTTTTCTTCTGTGCTCAAACTGTCCCAAGGGGGCAGTAATTTATCTTTAAATAAATTCCAGTCCTCATCAGCGAGACCCAATTTTTTAATATTTTCAAAACGGAGTTTGCGCAGCTCATCCCAACCGGCATCGTATTTCCCCTTATACTTCGCAATATCTTCAGCTTTGGCATGTAAAGGCCAATGTGGTGCGTTATAAGCCATATATAAAAAGAAGGGATTACCTTCTGGGGTGTTCTTTACAAAATCTATAGCTCTATCAGTAAGCTCATCGGTTAAATAAAAATCTTCTTTATCGATGTTATACACCTCATTGTTTTCATATAAAAATGCTGTGGATGGAGGTCCTTTAAGTAAAGGTTTAGTATCAAAATAGCTAGCACCACCATCTAAAAAACCAAAAAAACCATCAAAACCTCGTTGAAAGGGCCAATGCGGTTTTTCATTCCCTACATGCCATTTACCGGACATATAGGTAGAATAGCCACCGCTTTTAAAAACTTCACCCAAGGTCAACGATTCTTTGTTCAAATACCCCTCATACCCTGGGAGTCCAAAATCCTCATTAAAGAACCCGATTCCTGCCTTATGCGGATATTGTCCTGTGAGTAAACTAGCTCGAGAAGGAGCGCAAATAGTATTGTTATAAAAACGCAACAAACGAGTGCCTTCAGAGGCAAGCCGGTCTAAACTAGGGGTATTTATTTCTGACCCATAGCTCCCCAAATCTGAAAAGCCCATATCATCGGCCATAATCAAAACTACATTTGGTTTTACTGGGGTTTTAGAAGACTTCTTATCGGCATTTCCTTCGTTACAACTAATCAATAGTAGGGCAATGGTTCCAAAAAAAATATTTCTCATAATGTGTAGTTTAAATTCAATAGATTCGAATTATAGTTTTTAAAATAGGGGTTCTAATTAAACAAACTAAGGTTACTGGATTTTAAATAATCAGTAACCTTAGCATTAAACCAATTTATGAAAAATTAAAACTTATAGGTCGCTGTCAAGAAATATGCTCTTGGCATACTTCCTTGTGTTGAGAATGTAGCGTTAGGATTATTAGCGATAAATTCAGGTGAAAATCCGTCTCTATTCAAAGCAGCAGGAAACCCACCTGGACCTTGCCACCCCATAATTCCATATTTATCAAATATGTTATTAATGTTTAATTGTAAACCGAATTTTTCTGAAAAATCATATCCAAA
>ENA-OUOG01005445-OUOG01005445.1-marine-metagenome-genome-assembly--contig:-NODE-5445-length-10286-cov-5.553531_pt1 | contig 10286 bp, 9 predicted proteins | sample MGYA00248635_ERZ508505 | MGnify/ENA primary metagenome ERZ508505 (study PRJEB26176, sample SAMN06267871) | marine metagenome | isolation source: Saanich Inlet, British Columbia, Canada | place: Pacific...
CAGATGTTCCCAACCCGATAAGTGTTTATGGAGCGTCTAAGCTCCAAGGAGAAGTTGAGGTTAAACAACGATTAGAACAGTATTTTATATTTAGAACCTCTTGGTTATATTCCGAGCATGGTTCTAATTTTATGAAAACAATGCTAAGACTGGCGGAAACACGGGATGAAATTAGCGTAGTATCAGATCAAATAGGAACTCCAACCTATGCAGGAGATTTAGCAAAAATGATATTAAATATTGTGAGTTCTAAAAACACTAACTTTGGCCTGTATCATTACAGCAACGAGGGTAGGGTCAGCTGGTATGATTTTGCAAAGGCTATTTTTGAATTATCCGCTATAGAAATCAAATTAAATCCCATTAAAACAGAGGATTACCCAACTCCAGCGAAGCGACCTGCGTACAGCGTAATGGATACAACTAAAATTAAAAAAACATTAAGAATCCAAGCTCCGTTTTGGAGTGAAAGCTTACAAAAAGCGATTAAAGTTACCGCTTTATGAAACACATATCATGATTAAAAACCTTTTCATCTTCGGAACTCGCCCAGAAGCGATTAAAATGGCACCTTTAATAAAGGCCTTTCAGAAGCACCCAGAATTATTTAGCGTTAAAATATGTGTAACAGCTCAACATAGAGAAATGCTAGACCAGGTTTTAGATTTTTTTGAGATTACTGCTGACTATGATTTAGACTTAATGAGGCCTGATCAAAATTTATATACCTTAACGGCCAATATAATTACGGAGATGATGCCTGTTTTAGAAACATTTCAACCCGATTATGTTTTTGTTCATGGAGATACAACGACAACAATGGCAGGCAGCATTGCATCGTTTTACAGTGGAGCCAAAGTATGCCACGTTGAGGCGGGGCTAAGAACGCATAATAAATGGTCTCCTTTCCCCGAGGAAATTAATAGACAAATTACTGGGCGTGTTTGTGATTACCATTTTGCACCCACCATGACCTCGAAACAAAACTTACTTAAGGAAAACATTAAAGAAGATACGGTTCTTGTAACAGGAAATACGGTAATTGACGCCTTACAACACAGTGTAGAACGCGTTATTCATGAACCAAGTGCCCATATTAAAAAGATATCAAAAACACTTGGGAATAAAGAAGTTATTTTAGTCACTGGTCATAGAAGAGAAAACCATGGTGACGGTTTTATAAGAATATGTGAAGCATTAAAAGCAATTGCATTAAACAACAAAGATCGCCTTATTGTTTACCCAGTCCATTTAAACCCCAAAGTTCAGGAACCTGTAAATAGAATTTTGGCTCATATTGAAAACGTTTTATTGATAGAGCCAATGGCCTATCAAGATTTTATTTGGATGATGAATCGTTGTAAAATCATAATAACCGATAGTGGCGGCGTCCAAGAAGAGGCGCCAAGCTTAGGTAAACCGGTGCTTGTTATGCGCGATACTACAGAACGCCCAGAAGCTGTTGAAGCAGGAACTGTAGTACTTGTAGGAACGGATAAAGAGAGAATTATAAAAGAAACCCTTGATTTATTACAAAATTCAGAACGTTTTGAGAAAATGAGTAAATTACATAATCCTTATGGAGACGGTAAAGCTTGTGAACGTATTGTAGATTTTATTGCGAAATTAGAGGGTAAAAAAATAACTCATAAAAACGAGTTTAAAAATTAATATAGAACGAATGAATAAACCAGAAGTCGTCATGATAGGACTTGGATATATCGGGTTGCCAACAGCAGCACTGATTGCATCCAAAAAGGTACAGGTCTACGGTGTTGACATTAACTATAAGGTGGTAGAGACCATCAATAAAGGACAAATACATATTGTAGAGCCAGAGCTAGACACAGCAGTCGCTAGCGCAGTTAAAGAAGGATATCTAAAAGCCGGAACAACCCCTGTTGAAGCCAATACTTATTTAATTGTGGTACCCACACCATTTAAGGATAAAAATGAGCCAGATATTTCATTTGTGGAAGCCGCCACACGGGCGGTATTGCCTTTGTTAAAAAAAGACGATTTATATATTATTGAATCGACTTCACCTGTAGGGACAACAGAAAAGATGATGCATTTAATATTTTCCGAAAGACCAGAATTAAAGGGAACATTAAATATCGCTTACTGCCCAGAGCGCGTATTGCCAGGAAACGTAATGCATGAACTGGTACATAACGACCGCGTAGTTGGAGGGGTTGACCAAAAATCGACTGAGAAGGCGGCTCTATTTTACAGACAGTTTATAAAGGGAGGTTTACACAAAACTAACGCGCGCACTGCGGAGATGTGTAAATTAGTTGAAAACTCATCTAGAGACGTTCAAATAGCCTTTGCGAACGAGTTATCGTTGATATGTGACAAGGCAGACATCAATGTTTGGGAGCTTATTGAATTAGCAAACAAGCATCCAAGGGTAAATATTTTACAACCTGGCTGTGGGGTTGGAGGTCATTGCATAGCAGTAGATCCTTACTTTATTGTATCTGATTACCCTTTGGAGTCTAAGATTATTGGGACGGCCAGAGAAGTTAATAACTATAAATCGTTTTGGTGTGCCGAGAAAGTTAAGACTGCAAAATTAGAGTTTCAATTAAAGCACAGGCGCAAGCCAAGTATTGCTTTAATGGGACTAGCCTTTAAACCCGATATAGATGATTTACGAGAGTCGCCAGCTAAATATATTGCTCAAAAGGTATTACAAAATGCTAATAACGAAGAGTATTATATTGTTGAACCCAATATTACAGAGCACAACGTATTTAAGTTAACAAATTACAAAGAGGCTGTTCAAAAAGCAGATATCATTGTTTTTTTGGTATCCCATAAAGAATTTAAAACACTACAACTAGCTGAAAACAAAGTTGTTTTAGATTTTTGTGGGGTTTTAAAATAGCACCCAAAATAAGAATGTTCAAAAGATTATGTCATTATTAACAGATGTTGTAAAAGATTTGATGCTATGATAAAACTTTATTTTTCATTATTCACAAAGCACTTTTCGTTAGTCATAATGGGGCTAGGGGCTCTTGGAATCTTTTTTACAAATGTTGGGTTAAAATCTATATTAAGTGATTATGAATATTATGATTATTCTGTAATTGTGACAGTTTTATCGTTAATTGCTTCTTTTGGCGCACTTGGGTTAGATCAAGTTTTTTTAAGGCTATCACGGGTTAATGGAAAAGTTCTATATTTTGATGAAAAACTTGTTCCAATAGCTATTTTAAGCTCATTAATAACATCCTTTGTCTTTTATTTTTATTTGATTCATTTAATTGAAGTAGAAGTAAATGGGCTTCTAATTTTCATTCTTTGTTTTAGCTCTGTTGGGATAATGTTGTTATATAATGTAACGAGATTATCTAGTATGTTTCTTGTTTCTCAATTAATTCAAAACTCGTTGAAGATCTTTTTTGGGGCTATGATGGTTGTTCTTTTTTTTTATAAGGATTTGTACGATTATTTTTTTACGTTTGGTTGTGTATTTGTAGTGTTTGTGCTGTTGGCTTCAACCCTTTACTTAAGTAGAAAAATTGAATTAAAAAGAACAAACAAACACACTAACAAGGAAATTTTTTTCTTTTCCTTTCATTTTTTTTTAGCATTACTTACAGTGTCGTTTTTATCCCAAGGAGACAGAATTCTTGTAGAAAGAATTTTTACTGAATCAGATTTTGGGAATTATTTTTATTTAGCAACCTTTTTTTTATTTCCATTTTCATTATTCCAAAGCTACATTGGATTCAAGGAATTAGTTTACATAAAAAATGGACCTATTAATATTGTTAAAAAATTAAAAACGATTATTTATGGTTCATTATTGTTTTCAGTAGTATTGTGTTTTTCAGTTGCACTCTTAGCAAAATATAATTTTATTAATTTAGACGTTCAAAGCAATAAGTGGATAATATTTATTTTTTTAATTATTGGAAATATAAAAATGATATATTCTTTGTTTTCTGCCGTCATAGGAGCCAAGGCAACTCTTAAAGAAATTAAAGTTATGAATATTATTTTCATATCAATCTCTTTCTTTATTCTTGTAGTGTCATGGAGGTTTATTGAAACTATAGAGGCTCTTATCGCAACGTTTAGTATATTGTGGCTTACAAGACTAGTTATTTGGGCGTGTTTTTCAAAATTATATATTTTCAATGAGGTTTAGATACAAGGTTATTTTATGGCTTAGTGGGTATTTAAAGCCTGGTGTTTATGCTGGGGTTCCAGCTACCTTTTTAAAGCCTATTTCATAAAATGAACCAAGTCAATACAGTTTATTACAATCACTTAGCAACAATTTTCCTGATAGTTATTTTAACAGGTAGATTTTTAATTCAAGACGATACAATAACATATTTGTCTATGTCTGTTTTACTTTTCTGGGTTTATGTTCGTTTTAGTGATCCAAATATCTTGATAGTTAAATTAAATATTAAGGGATGTAAGATTAAGAAAGTGTCCATTAATTTTAGATTGGCTCTTTCACTTCATTCTGCTAAAACCTTGTTAAATAACGCTTTATAATGAGTATAGCTTTTGTTTTATTTTCTATAACGTGTTTTGTTTTAGGTCTCTCTTTTCCCAAACAAAAACAAGTAAAGCTATTTATGTTTTTAGTAATTACCCTTCCCTTCTTAAATATTAATACTAAAATACATGTTAACTATCAGATCCCTTTTTATCTTTTCTTTTTATTAGGAGGGGTTATTAAAAACATCTATCCAAACCGTCGGTTAAGCACCACAGATCTAATTTTAATCCTTCTTTTGTTCTTTTTCTTTTGCTATATGGTTGTATCAATTCCACTTTTTTATCACCATGATTTTATAAACATTATAAAGGATGTCAAATTTATTTATTTTAGTTTAATTCTATACGCGTTAGTTTTGATAAACGGCCCTTTACAAACAGCTCAACTTTCAGACTTTGATATCTTTTTAAAGTGGAATTTTATTATAGCTGTAACATGTTTTTCTTTAATGTATTTTTTTAATATTCATTTGACTTTAAATCAAGATTCATATTTTAAAATTAACGAAGTAAGATATATGAATTATGGCACATATGTTTTACCAATCTATACAATATATGCGTTGGCTAATAATATAGTTATAAGAAAATCTAATTGGTTATATATTATAGTTCCTCTTTTGATTTCTGGAAACAGAACATTAATGTTGTTACTGTTTTTGGTTTCTATAACGATTATTTTAAAAAGGCTTTCAGAAAGAAAACTGTTAATTTTATTAGCGAGTTTTCTTTCGGCTGTGTTTTTTGTAATATTCGTGGTGTCAAAAGCAAGTTTACAATCCCCTTTATTTAGAATTAAAAAATTGTTGTCAATTGACTATTTGGCGAGTTCAATTAATACAAGGCTCTCACCATTTTATATAGCCTTAGAATCTTTTGATAGCTATGACTATATTTTTGGAAAAGGCTTAGGGTTTACCTATTACATTCCATGGTTTCATTACAGAGCTAATTTAAACAATTATAACATCTATTTAGATTCTTTAATCCCAACTCTTTACGGCAAATATGGAGTTTTTCTAATCCTTCCACTACTGGTGTTTGTTTTATATTTGAAAAAGTTTTCTGATTCGAAATCATATTATTATTATTTACTTTTTTTCGTTCTGTTAGGTCTCACAAATTCATTCTTGTATCAAAACTACCTTACGTTTATTTTGTTTGTAATGTTTTATTTAAAATCATGTTCTTTAACAAAAAGAAATAGCTAAATGAAAGTTTTACACATAGTCTATCAATCCCTTCCTAATATTTCAGGATCAAGTATTCGAACAAGAGACATCGTTATGTCTCAAAACGAGATTGGGTTAAATCCATTTGTACTTTCAAGTCCATTTCAAAATGGAATCTCACAGGCTGAGATTGACACTATTCACGGGGTTAAGCATATTAGGACCTATAATAATCAGCCTCAATTTTTAGTTAGTGAGACAAAAACTCCGCTTTACAAGAGAATAATTAAGAGTTTTGCGATCATTTCGTTTTATAAAAAGGCAAAAAAAGTGGTGAAAACTGAAAAGCCAGATGTAATTCACGCTCATGCAACATTTTTTTGTGCAATTGTCGCAATTGCTTTAGGTAAACGATTTAACATTCCTGTTTGTTATGAAGTTAGATCTTTGTGGGAAGAAAGAGAAAAAAAGAGCGCAGTTAGTTTTATCGAAACAATTCAGCCAAAAATTATTTATTATTTGGAGACTAAATGCATGAGAAATGTAGAACAGGTCATTGTGATTAATGAAAACCTAAAAAATGATATTTTATCTAGAAGCGTAAGAAACATTGAAGTAATTCCAAACGCAGTCAACTTAAATTTATTGAATAAAAACAGGGATTTAATGAAGCCCAGAAATGAACTCACTTTTGGCTACATAGGAAGCGTTAGTCCAATTGAGGGACTAGATTTAGTAGTAAAGGTTTGGAGTAAACTAGAAAAAGAAGGGGTTAAAAATAAATTTCATATTTTCGGAAATGGGTCATTTCTAAAGGAGCTCAAAGCCCTAACAGTCTCTTTGGGGGTAAACAATATTGTTTTTCATGGAAACATAGATACAAATCAAATAGATCAAGCATTTAACATGCTAGATGTCATTGTTAATCCTAGAACTAAATCTAGAATTTCTGATACGGTTACTCCGTTAAAACCTCTCGAGGCAATGGCTTATAAAAAACTTGTGATTGCGAGTGACGTAGGAGGAATGAGGGAATTAATAAAAGACAATAAAACAGGAGTTTTATTTAAATCCGACTCAGAGCAAGCATTAAAAGAAACGATTATAAATGTTATCAACACAGGTGCCAATAAAGATATAATAGAATCAGCATATAGATATGTGTACACCAAAAAAAACTGGAATAATAATGCTGACAAATACAGACTTATTTATGAAAAATTACTTAATAATTAGCACCATCCATTTGTTTTCATTAGACCCGAGAGACATTTAAATCTATGATGACTAAGCCACACTATATAAACGAACTAACCAAATCAAAATAGGTCAAGTTAAAATCACAGAGTTTTATCACCCCCCATTTTATAGTTACACAGACATGTTAAAAACGAAATAAAAACCACGCCGTGATGCCTCTCTAAATAGGACTCTGTCATAAAAACAATTAAAAGATAGACACATAAAGCACTAGCAGTTGTTTTTAGCATATTAGCAGGCGAATTCAACAGCAAAGAATACAACACAAATAAAAGAGCCAAAACGCCAAAAACCCCCATACCAACATAGGTTTGAATATATTGATTATGTGCATTGTATTTTAATTTTGCGTTTTTAATGAGATTATTCCTATAATTACTCTCAATAATATCAGTATTTGCATCCCCTATACCATTTCCAAAAATGACATTATTATTAGCCTCAAATCCCGACCTCCATTGATCCAACTTCAACCCCCCCGACTTTATATAAACCCCATTTGAATATTGAATACCAATCAATTCTTGAAATCTGTAGCGGGTAGAGCGAATATTGTACATAATAAAAAACAATAGCAAGCAAGAAGCAGAGAGTATAAAAATTGTTCTTGTTTTCCCAACGCGCACGCTAAGTTCTTTATATAATAAAACAACTGAAATTACACTTATCGCAGCTATTGGCAGTCTACTAGACAAGTGTACAGAATAAAAAAATAATATAAATAACATTATACTGGATGTAGTTTTATTAAAGCCAGATTTAAGAAAATTTACAATTAAATAAATAATACAAAAAGAAACATGAAGCATCATGTAAGGTGGGTGAATGTTGATTTTACTCCCTAAATTTATGTATGAGTAATCCTTTCTAAACACCAGAAACAGGCTTTTGTCATCGTTCAAAAGGTCAATAATAGTGGAGATTTCACTATATAAAATCAGTAAACATATCCAAGAGATGTAGACCCTTAACACCTTTTTTAGAAGCGTTTCATTTATAGTTATTACAGAAAAAACAATAGGAAATAATAAAAAAGGAATAGTCGTAAGTAAGTAAGTAAAACCATTTTCAGTATCGGTTGTGTAAATAACACTGACACCTCCAATTATAAAATAAATATAAGATGAATAAAATGCAATAATTTTTTTTAAACTTATATTTTTATAGTTTAGCAAACTATATAAAAAAAGCAAAATAATAGATATCGAATTCAAGCTGTTTTTTAGAGGAGCAGTAATAAAAAACGCTACTAGTAGTAAAAATAATACGTTATGATGGGTATTTCCTTGAACAATAAAATTCCTCAAGTACTGATAACGATTATTCTTTTTAGTGAGTTCGTTACTAAAATTTATGGGTTTCATTTAAATGATTTTTATGTTTCATTAAGCTTTTTTGTCAAAATCTCCTTTGTATTATTTACTTTTTCTATTGTAATAAGAAATTATAAAGATCAATTGTCCAAATATTTAATATGCCTATTCATTTATTTATTATTGGAATTGGTAATATACAAAGTTAATGTAAAAATAGACTTTTATATCTACTCAATTAGGTACTTATACTTTCTATTGCTTATCATCTTTTTAAAAACATACAATAACTCAAGTCGCAATGAAATACTCAAGTTTTTAGACTTTTCACTGCTTGTTAACTCACTTTTAATTATCATTGGAGCTGGTTTTCAATTGTATTTCTTTGAAACATACAGAGGGGGTCGATTAGGTTATAACGGAATTATAAATATGGTTAGTGACACTAATTATATCTATGGATTTTATATTTTAGTAAATATTTTTAATCCTATAATTGGAAGAGCCAAAATAATTATTTTTGTAAACATATTAGTCGCTATTTTAACAGGAACAAAAACAGTAATCTTTTTAGCAACTTTATTTTTAGTAATAAAACTTATTAAATTTAACAAAAAACTTTTTTATATACTTCTTAGCTTCTTTATAACAGGGTCTATAGTTTTTAAAGACTTTGTAATTAAAAATCTGTCAATTATGGCTAAAGAGCATTTATGGATTTATAAAGATCAAGGGTTATTATCTTCGCTAACAAGTACTAGATTTTATAATCTTACAAATTCCCTTAAGAACATTTTAAATGGCGAACTATCTATCATCGATATTTTTTTATATAATCGAAAATTTATATCATACAGGGTAGAAATGGAATTATTTGACGTGGTCTTTTTCTGGGGTGTATTAGGGGCTATTTTATTTTTATATATATTCTACAAAGTAAATATGCTTATTGTAAGCAAAAGAGATCGGATTATTTTAATATGTATTTTTATTATTAGTTGCTTTGCAGGAAAGTTACTTACCAACTTTACATCCCTATTAATTATGTACTCTTTTTTCACCTCGAGACCCACTATTTTAAATGAAAAGAATTAAAATCCTTAACACCCACATTCATAACGTATCAATGCTGGAAACCATCGAGATTGTCGACCACTCCATAACTAAAGGCGAACAACTACACCATGTCGTAGTAAACGCAGGCAAAATTGTGTCCATGCAAAAAAACTTAAAACTTAAAAGAAGCGTTAACGAAAGCGATTTAATTAATGCAGATGGTCAAGCAGTAGTATGGGCATCAAAAATACTAGGAACCCCCTTAAAAGAGCGTGTAGCAGGAATTGATTTAATGACTAACTTAGTGGAGCTTGCTCATGAAAAACATTATAAAATATTTTTCTTTGGAGCAAAGGAAGCGGTGGTTAAATCTGTTGTAGACAAATATACCGACCAATACTCTTCAAATATTATCGCGGGGTACCGAAATGGATATTTTAAAAAAGAAGAAGAGCAAGAAATTGCAAGGCAAATTTCCGATAGTGGTGCGAATATTTTGTTTGTAGCGATCAGCTCTCCAACAAAAGAAAACTTCTTATATCAAAATAAAAAACTTCTTAAAAAGGTCAATTTTATAATGGGCGTTGGAGGAAGTTTTGATGTGGTTGCAGGACATGTAAAACGCGCCCCCTTGTGGATGCAAAATATAGGATTAGAATGGTTTTACAGGTTTGCTCAAGAGCCAAGACGCATGTGGAAACGCTACTTAATAGGAAACATAAAATTTATAACACTTGTTATAAAATCGAAGTTGTTTAAATAATTTTTACACTCAACCCACCTTTACTTTTTTGTTCCAAAAGGCAGGAATTAAATGAACGAATTATGCACTAGGCCTTAGAACATGGTCGTTTACCAATTCTAATATCAGTATAAATGATTATCATTATTTTTCTAAGATGCTTTAAACTTAAAAAGCGCTTCAAGCCTATCTAGGAATAATATTTTCTTACCT
>ENA-OUOG01005446-OUOG01005446.1-marine-metagenome-genome-assembly--contig:-NODE-5446-length-10286-cov-4.607797_pt1 | contig 10286 bp, 4 predicted proteins | sample MGYA00248635_ERZ508505 | MGnify/ENA primary metagenome ERZ508505 (study PRJEB26176, sample SAMN06267871) | marine metagenome | isolation source: Saanich Inlet, British Columbia, Canada | place: Pacific...
GGAAACCACTGGTGGTAAAGCTTGGTCTCTGTAGTATTCTTTTAAATTCAACATTGAAAATATAGGAACACTGGACACGTATTGATTCAGCTAATAAATGCTGTTTTTTTAGTGTCGTTTATTAATTTTTAAAGCCTGTAAGCGATTTTTTACAGGCTTTTTTTATGGGTCACAGGCATATAAAATATTTTCATTTGTAAAAAATGAAAAACACGATTTTAGTTTAAATTTTGATTTACAAGCAAATAAGGGTATGGTGAAAAATGAACACGAATGATTTTGGATAATTGAAATAAAGAATGAATAGTAAAAGTATAGTTTAGAAAAAACAGTTTTATTTTCTAGGTTGAGCCGCAGTATTTTTGCAGTATAGAGATTGCATTAAAATTATTTAATAAACATTAGTTTAGCTATAATAAATTTTGAATGCGTTATGAATTATGATTTTCTTTTTGATTTTGAAATTCCTCCTGGGGTGAAATCAATTTTCATAAAAGGGAAGAAAATTTCTAGAGAGGAGTTTATTGAACATCAAAATAAATTACGGAAGAAAAAATCAAAAACTGAGTCTTAAGGAACTTTTTCAGATTTTATTGGTAGTTATTCTATCAATTATTTTATTCTTATTTTTAAGGAAATAGCACTATATGTATAGAGTTACCATTTTGTTAATATTGACAAGTTTTTTTGCTTTTTCTCAAAATACTGAAAGACTCAGGGATTCAATTGTTAAGTATAGAAATTCTAATCCAAGTTTAGCTGTTGAATACGGAATTCAATACACTAATGATGATTTCTCAAAAATACCAAATGCTAAAACTTCCGGCACTCACGCTCTTATTGGAGAAATACTTCTTGAAATGCAGCTTTATGTTTCAGCATTGAATTATTTTAATCGATCTATTGATCTTTATAATTCGATACCTAAGAGTGAAAGGAAAAATCCAGTGGACCAGCCTCCATGGGTAATTTTAAATATTGGTAATGTTTACCTTCGAAACGGTGAGCTTGATAAGGCTAAAAGTAAGTACTACGCTGCAAAACAATTATTTAAACAATTTTTGAATAAAGAGGAAAAACAATTTGGTTTAAATACTTCAGACTCTAACCTAGCGCTTATTTTAGAAAAAGAAGGCGATTTTGACGCTGCTGAGAAAATATATCATGAGATATATCAAAGAAGGCTTAAAAGTAAAAAAACAGAAGATATTTTATATTCCTTATCCCAAATTATAGCTGTTAAGCTTCATAAAAAAGAATTTATTTCAGCAGAAAATAAATTACAAGAAGTTATTCAAATATATAACAATCAAAAAACTGCTGTTCCCAAAACATCTGTAATCACGAGAAATTATGGCTATTCTTTTGTTGTATTTGCTGCTTATTACCAGTCTATTAGAGAATATGATAATGCTATTAAATACTTAAATAAAGCGAAAACAATATTAAAATATTTTCCTAATGAAATAAATGCACTCGGATCTAGATTTGCTGAATGCTACTTGGGGTTAGATGATTTTGATAAAGCCCAAAAAATCGCAAATGAAAATTTAAAAATAAAAAACCTAAATGAATCTGAAAAAAGATATAACTATAAGGTTTTAGAGAAAATTTATAAAAAGAAAGATTTCAAATCTGAGCTATTAAAAATAAAAGACTCCTTAATTATTATTTCTTCAGGATCCAACCCAGGAGCAAGAATTTTAAAAACTTTAAATAATCTAGAAATTCAAATGCAACTTGCAAATTCAGCTAGAGAACTGAATAATGACAGAATAAAATACAATACGTATTTGTACATACTTATTATTTGTTCAATTATTTTGTTTTTTTCACTTATAACCATAAAGTTTAATTATAATTTTCAAAAGGAAAAAGGAAATCGTCTTGAGGCTGAAAAAAATCTAATATATAATGAGCTTGAAGAAAAAAATAGAGAACTTGTAAGTAAGTCAAATTTTATTTTACAAAGAAATGAGTACCTAAAAAAAATTCAAACAAAGTTGGAAGCCTCTGATTCTTCTGTTAATAATCTAAAATCGGCATCTTATGAGTTAAACTCTGTTATAAACTCAGAAAAATCTTATAAAGATTTTGACAGAGTGTTCGTAAGTGTTTATCCGAATTATATCAAAACACTCAATAATCTTGCTAAACTTACAACTACTGACTTAAGATTGGCGGCCTTTATAAAAATGAATCATACAAATAGTGAAATAGCAATTATTTCTGGTGTGTCTACACGAACCATTGAAAGTCAGCGTTATAGACTTTCTAAAAAATTAAATTTAAATAAAGAGGACTCTCTTAACTCATTTTTATTATCAATTTAACAATTGTTTGAGTCTGTGATACTTATCTGTTGTTCATGTTTATTTACTGTATAATTGACCTAAACCCCCCTTTTTTTAATTTTTAAACAACATTTCTTTTAATTATACTGCATTTATACTGCATATCCTACATTTTACATTACATATTGTTAAATCCTTATTTATTAGCCAGAAATTAGATACAACAACAGTATTATAAGTATCAACACGTGGAAAACTTTGAACTAACATTTGCTAAAATTTATCCTGATTTCACAAAAAATCTTGTTAGAGAGACTAACAATTTTACCCCACAGGAGATCAAAGTATGTATGTGTATCAAGATGAGTTTTTCTAATGCTAAAATCCAAGAGCACCTAAAAATTTCAAAAAGCACATTATCTAACTTAAGATCTAGTGTAAGACACAAGCTTGGTATTAAGAGATCAAAAAATTTATCAAACGCTATTTTATGCATATGAGTAATTTCAAATTAATTACAGATAAGATTTCTTTTTTTGGACATCAATCTTTCTTACTTTTTAGTTTATTGTTTTTTGCGGTAGGCTTTAGTCTGTCAGCCCAAACCTCACCTACAGTAACTCTAACTGATACTGATTCGGATAATATTTTATCAGCGTCTGACACGGTAACCATAACAGCAGCTTTTAGTAAGGCAATGGTTGCTACACCTACTATTTCAATTACAGGGGCTGTTACCGATGTTGCAATGACTTTATATTCTAATGAACATAGTACTTTTAATCTTCTCGATAAAACTAATAGAAGTGCTGGCACTGGTGGTAATGGTTCAACAAGTTATGCTTATGTTGTACCTCGTATAGCCACAAATTTTGATGGCAGCTATTCTGCACGTCGAACCAACGGGAAAACCTATATCTATAAAAATAATTCTTTAGAATTAGAAAGTCAATACGATATTGAAGTTAACGCCAATTTTACTAGTGACGTTGATTCAAATTATAGTATGATGAAGTTTAGTTCAAATGGACAAACTTTAGCCCACACTAGTGAGCGAAGTAATACTAATGCAGCCTCCAAAAACCTATATTATTATGACAGAGATAGTGATGGCAATTGGACCAAGAATTCTTTACCGTCCCCAAGTAACTTGAGACCTAGTAATTATCAGACTTTTGATTTGTCGTCTGACGGGCTTACAATTGTAGTTCAACGACATACTGAGCAGTCTTCGCCATATATTTTAGATTATTATGAAATAGTTCTTTTTCAAAGAAGCTCAACAAGTGAAACTTTTTCTGAAACTAAAAGCTTTACTGTAAACTTAAGTACTAGAAGAATATGGTATAATGAAACTAATGGTAGAATTATTAGGTGGGTTGCAGAAGCATTTCCTGATGAGACTTTTGATCCTGATGCATTAGAACTTCATGAATTAATTGGTAGCACCTATACCAGTCAGGGATTTATTTGGAAAGAGGCTGATAATGCCTTTGGAACTTTAATGACTTCGATTGGCTTTATTGGAACTAGAAATTCATATATTGATTTTAATAATGACTTAACTCTTTTTGTTATCGGAAACCCTTATTTAGAGACAGCAGGTAACAATTATAGAACAGGGAAAGTAGGAATCTATTCTCTATCAGACACAACATCACAAGTTACCGAATTACAGATAATTGAGGGAAGCCAAGATAAAACTTGGGGTCAGGGTTATGATTATTTTGGAGCCACTGTAGCTTCATCTGATGATGGAAATGTTTTATCAGTAAGTGGTGGAAATGCATCAAAGCTTTACACATATACTAAAATTAATGGTTCATTTGTCCAAAAATCTAAATTTGGATATACTGAAAGTTATTTGGAACAATTTGAAGACTCTCCCGCTCAGGACAGACTAGTAGAAGGAATGATTGATAAAATAGTTCTACAAGGTAATGGTGAGAGTGTTGTTGTTGGTGGATATCCATATAATTATAATCTTGGTGGAGGTAACAATGGTGAATTAAATGGTTACACTAGCAAGATATCCACAAATATTTATATCTACAATTGGGATGTAGATAGTGGAACTACTCCGCCTGATGGAGATTATTTTGCCACAGTAGCTGGAACAGCCTCCGCAACCTCAATTGCCTACTCAGGTACAGACAGTATCACCTTTACTTTAGATACCACAGCACCTACAGTTACTTTAACTGATACCGATAGTGATAATGTGGTTAACGTTTCTCAGGTAGTCACCATTACCGCTGGTTTCTCTGAAGCCATGACCGCTACTCCTACAATTTCCATCACAGGAATTGTTACCAATGTCATTATGACTCCTGTATCAGGAACGAATTCCTATACTTACTCTTGGGATACTTCCTCAGGTACCCTTTCTGAAGGAACATATTCAGCTACAGTAAGCGGAACAGACCTTATTGGAAATGCTTACGTATCCGGCACACAAAGCATTACCTTTACAGTAGATACTACTGCGCCAACGGTAACCATTACATCTGGTGATTCAGACAATACAGTGAAATCTGCAGATAGCAATATTACCGTGACTGCCACTTTTAATGAGGCGATGGCATCGGCACCGACAATTTCTATTACTGGGGTGGTTAATAATGTAGCCCTTACTGCTTCCAGTAGTTCCACTTGGACCTACGATTGGAATATTTCCTCAGTAACTGAAGGAAGTTATACGGTCACTGTTACAGGAACTGACCTTGCCGGAAATACATACGCAGGAACCGATAGTATTACTTTAACTGTGGATAATACTGTTCCTGGGGTTTTGTTAGTTTCAGATAATACAGATTCTATTATTGGATCTACTGGTGTTGTTTCTATCTCGGCTTATTTTTCAGAAACACTATCCACTTCTCCTACACTCTCGATATCTGGATTAGTCACTAACACAGTTATGAGCAAATTCTCAAGAACACCTATAACTCAAATTGGTCAGCTTATTAATGATGGTGCTGGAGGTCGTTTAGGCTTTACTTCCGATATAAGCGAAAGTGGGAATAGAATAATTGTTGGAGGCCCTTATGGTTCTTCTGGAAGTTTTGCAAGGGTATATCAATGGAATGGAAAACAGTGGGAACAATTAGGAAATGAAATTACAGGGACTTCTAGTAATGATTTGGGAAGACCATTGGGCATAAGTGGAGATGGTTCGGTAATAGTTGTTGGTGAAAGAGGTAGTACTGAGAATAATTTTATTTACAAAATATATACTTTAAGTGGAAGCTCTTGGGCTCTGAGAGAAACACTAAATGATGATAATAACGGTACTACAAATTTTAATAGAAATGGATCTGTTGATTTGAGTTATGACGGGAGTATCATTGCACTTAGCCATGGATTACATGATAATAAAGGAAAGGCAAGGATATTTGAATGGAATAACACAAATTACATTCAAATGGGAAGTGATATTTTAGGACCAGGTTCAAATTCTTTGCTTGGCGATGGTTGGAATGGCATAAGTCTTACAAAAAACGGAAAAAGAATTGTTATCGGTGTTAGAAATAATGGTGGAGGTGCAGCCAATGATGGAATTGTTAGAGTATATGATTGGGGTGGATCTGCTTGGACACAAGTTGGAACTGATATATCTGATCCTGTTGGCACAGTTGATTCGTTTGGGTCATCAGTATCTATTTCTAGTGATGGACAAACGATTGTAGCAGGTGCACCATCATTTTCATCAGGTCCAGGGCGAGTCCACATTTTTACATATAAACTAATTTCTGGTACTGCTTCATGGACTTATAAAGCATCAATTTCTGGAAGCACTAATGGTGACTATTTTGGTTATTCTTCGTCAATAAATGGAAATGGGGATAAGATTATAGTTGGAGCATACGATGGCGATTTTGCAACCCAGGGCTATGCTCGTCTATACAGTTGGGACGGGACGACTGCATCACAAATTGGTACGGATATTGTTGGTGATACTAATGGTGATGCTTTCGGTGCTCATGTTGAATTATCTGCTAACGGTATAGCCATTATTGGCGCACCAATGAGTACTAGTGGTGGCTCAGCTTCAGGAGAGGTAAAAGTTATTGGAACAGATCGTTATGAATATTCTTGGGATGTGGATGGTGGTGGAGCACCTTCAGATGGAACCTACAGAGCAACTATTGCAGGTGCTGACAAGGCAGGAAATGCCTACTCAGGTACAGACAGTATCACCTTTACTTTAGATACTACAGCGCCTACCATCCAGTCGATTTATTCTTCTACCAACGCAAGTTATAATCAAGGAGATACGGTAACTCTATATTTAGTTGCTGATGAGGCCCTTACAGTAGATACCAGCTCTGGCACACCAACAATCAGTTTTGACTCTTCGGGTACAGCAAGTTATACTACAGGAAGTGGGACAAGCAGTCTTACTTTTACCTATATCGTTGATACAGGTGAAAATTCATCAGATCTAAATGCTACTGCTGTTAGTCTTAACTCAGCAACAATTAAAGACAATCTCGGCAACAATATAGATCTTACTTTAACAGCATCTGGGACTACAGGTGCTTTAAACGCTAATAATGATATTATTATTGATACCACATCACCAACCCTTGTAATTACTCCACCTGCAGGTCTTAGTGTCACTAATTCATCGGTAGTTACTGTAACGCTTACCTATAACGAACCTGTAACTGGTCTTACCACGAATGTAGCCTCATATGGAGCTGGAACCACAGGAGTGAGCTCTTTAAAATTAATTAGTTTTACTAGCAGCACTACTGCTGTAGTGGAGATCTATCCTAGTGCAGAGGGAACAGTTAAGCTTGTTCATTCTTCTGGAGCACCGAATGTTACCGATCTTGCTGGCAACACCATAGCTTCAACAGTATCCTACTCGTTTACTTATGATATAACTCCGCCATCTGCACCAGTGTCTCCAACACTTTCGATTGCTTCAGACTCTGGTCCTAGAGATTATGTAACTGGTGTTGTTACACCTACTTTTGAAGGAACAGCCGAGGCGAGTAGTACAATTTATCTTTATAACTCAAGTGATTTAAATACCGCTATAGGAACAGCTTTAGCTGCTGGTAATGGAAGCTACTCAGTTACCGTTAGTGATACCGCTGCTTTATCTGAAGCTACTTATAATTTTGTAGTTGTCGCTGTAGATCAAGCAGGTAATATCTCCTCAGCTTCAAGTCCTACGCAGGTTCAGGTGCTTACTTCCGCTCCTCCTACACCTACTGTTGCTCCGGATCTATCGGCAAGCTCAGATAAAGGCCCTAGCAGTACAGATAATTTAACTAATGTCACCACTCCTACTTTTAGCGGTACAGTTACCCCTACAGGATTAACCGTATGGCTCTATCAGGGCAGTACCCAAGTGGCTTCAGTTACAGCTGCTGGTGATGGTAGTTATACGATATCACATACATCGGCCCTTACCTCTGGTGATTACGTCTTTACCATTAAGACTGAAAATGCTATAGGGAATTTCTCTGGCAACTCACCTCCTGTAAATGTAACGATCCAGACCACTCCCCAATCACCAACAGTTCCAGCGCTCGCTACTAGTTCAGATCTAGGGGTAAGTACTTCTGATAATATTACTTCAGATGATACCCCTACAATCACTGGAACCGCTTCTCCCAATACTGTAATTAATATTTACGATAATACAAACGCTTTTGTGGTGTCTTCAACATCAGACAGCTCAGGTAATTATAGTATAACCATCCCCGATAGTAAGTCATTGAGTGACGATGACAACAACGACTTTTATATAGAGCTAGTAGACACTTTTGGTAATACCGCTAGTTCAACACTACTGGATCTAACAATCGATACAGCTGCGCCTTCTCCTTCTACTAGCCCTGTAGCAACAGATAAAAAGATTGCAGCCTCTTCAACAACAACCTATACTGTATCTGATATCGCAGCCACCGACCAGGTATGGCTAGTTCCATCGACTGTATCTACTGCTGATCTTGAGGCGTATCTCGCTGATCCTTCTTCTGTGAGCTCACTTACTCTTAATTCTAATCTTACCAAACAGGTTAGTGGAACTACTGGAACAATAGCTACACCAAGTGATGGAGGAATCTATAAAATAGTAGTGGTAGACCCTGCGGGTAACTTCTCTAGTCTTTCTACAGGTAGTTTAGATATTGACCTTACTGGTCCTGAGGTTACCTCGATTACCACATCAACACCTGATGGTGTTTACACCGATGATGATGCTAATCCATCAAATTCTGATACGGTAACCTTTACAGTAAACTTTGATGAGCTTACAACAATTACTGGCAACCCTAGACTACCCTTAGACAATATCACAAAAAGTGATGGTTCAACGGCCTATGCAACCTATGTCTCTGGCTCAGGTACGGCAAGTGCTACTTTTGTCTACAGGGTTGAGGATGGGGATATTTCAGGAGGTATTCAAATTGCTTTAACAAGTACTGCCTTAGATCCTAATGGTGGCACAGTAAAAGATTTGTATAACAATGATGCTGACATTAGCTTTTCTACTAACAATATTGCTGTAAATACTAGTATTGAATTAAAAGCTAAAGATCCAGGGCTTACGGTATCCTTGAGTTCTGACAATGCTACTTCAGCTTCTAATGCTAAGGAAGGAGATGTGATTACAATAACTGTTGAATCGGATACTGCTTGGCCGTTAGATGCCTCAACGATATCGATGACTTTATCAGGGTTAAGTAGTCAACCAAATCCTGTCTTTATTGAGACGGGCACCAGTCCATACACCTACACGTCCAGCTTTACCCTTACGGCTTCTAACACCTATACTAATGGTGCACTTACTTTTGCAATCGAGGCCTCTGATACCGTTTCCTCTTCTGTGGTAAATACGGTCAATAAAGTTTCAACTAACGAATCTACACTCACAGCATCTTTTAACTTAGACAATACTGTTCCAATAATAACTTCCTCTGCAACGGGTAATATTACAGAAGGAGAGACTACTGGACCCACAGTAACAGCAAACGAACAATCACAGTTTTCTATTGTTGGTGGAGCTGACCAAGGTAAAGTTTCAATAAACCCTACAACGGGTGTGATTACCTTTAATACCGCACCCAACTTAGATGCCCTTGACGATGCAGGTGCTGATGGAGTTTATGAGGTTATTGTTCAAGCCTCAGATGTAGTAGGTTATACCGTTACCCAAACTATAAATATAACTGCTTTAGAAGTGCCTTATGGCATTCAATTTACTGCGGTAGAATCGAGTCCAACGGAGGGAGAAGAAGGAAGTTATACTGCGGTATTAACTTCACAACCAACAGCTCCAGTAACTATTCCTATCACATCTAGTAATGATGGAGTAAGTTCTTTATCTCCAAGTTCACTAACCTTTACACCAGATAATTGGAATGTTCCCCAGACAGTAACGGTAAATACCTCAAACAATTCTAACGCAGATGGAGATGTAACTGTTACAATAGCAACAGGTAAGCCTAGTTCTAATGATGCGAACTACAGCGGTCTAACTGCTGCAGACACCAATGACTTTACCATTACTCTTGTTGATGATGAGGTTGATGCAGATAATGATGGATTCTATGACTATGAGGATGACTTCCCCAATGATCCGACTGAGCATCTGGATACAGATAATGACGGTATTGGAGATAATACCGATACGGATGATGATGGTGATGGACAGAGTGATGTGTTAGAAATAACAAATGGTACAGATCCTCTTGTTGCCAATGCTGCTCCTGGAGACAGTGATGGTGATGGTATTGCTGATGTGATTGACCCTGATGATGATAATGATGGGGTAAATGATGATAATGATACCTTCCCTTTAGATGCTAACGAATCTTCTGATAATGACAACGATGGGATTGGAGATAATGCAGATACTGATGATACAACGACGGATATTCAGATGCTAATGAGACCACAGCAGGTTCAGATCCTTTAGATGCTTCCAGTATTCCGACGGACTCAGATAACGACAAACTTCCTGATAATGTA
>ENA-OUOG01005448-OUOG01005448.1-marine-metagenome-genome-assembly--contig:-NODE-5448-length-10284-cov-6.778289_pt1 | contig 10284 bp, 11 predicted proteins | sample MGYA00248635_ERZ508505 | MGnify/ENA primary metagenome ERZ508505 (study PRJEB26176, sample SAMN06267871) | marine metagenome | isolation source: Saanich Inlet, British Columbia, Canada | place: Pacific...
GCTACTAATTAGGCGTCGATATCAATTTTGATTGTATTTCCTTTTTTATTTGCGTGACCGATATCGCCTTACTGTTTCAACAGGTAGGTGACCTATGGATAATGGCGCACATTTTTTTAATTGTGATTCTCATAGAAGAATTAAATGAAAATCTGCGCTAACACTCTAGACGATTTGTTGCGAGAAGTATTTGAAAAATTCAAAACACTTGATGATGATTATATCGAATCCAGTCGTGGGAAGAATAAAGAGATTAGGGGGGTATTACTTAAATTAAAGTGTCCAAGGGCACGCATCAGTCACTCTGAAAGAAGGGGGCATATTTCCAGTCCATTGGGCGAGTTTTTTTGGTATTTATCAGGATTAGATGATGTTGATTTTATAAAGCATTATGTACCAAAATATTGGGAAGAAGCAGAAAGTAATGGCAAAATATTTGGGGCATATGGACCCAGATTATTTGGAGAATACAATTCCATTAATCAATTTCAAAATATTCTGAAATTATTAAAAAGAAAACCTTTTTCCCGACAAGCCGTAATTCAGTTGTTTGATAGAGAAGATATAAATAACTTTAAGACACCACCAAAAAACATCCCATGCACATGCACCCTTCAGTTTATAATTAGAAACAACAAATTAGAAATGTTTACACATATGAGATCAAATGATGCTTACATTGGTCTTTTACATGATATCTTTGCATTTACAATGATTCAGGAAGTCATAGCCAGCCAATTGAATGTGTCGGTTGGAACGTATCATCATTTGATAAACAGCCTACATTTATATGAGAGAGATGAAAAAAAAATAAGCGATTACCTTAATGAAGGCTTTCAAACTATTGAACCTATGCCAAAAATGCCAAAAAGATCGTGTGGTATTTTAAAAAAAATGCTTCTCACTGAAGAAAGCATACGTAAGGGGGAGGAATTAGATATATCTAGCTTAAATCTGGATGACTATTGGAAAGATATAGCTCGCCTATTACAAATTCACTCCATCCAAAAAGATGACAATATAGATGTTAATGGCCGCATAGGTAAAATAAAAGGTCTGGAAAATGAAATGAAGAGCTCAATTTACAATCAATATATTAGAGCAACTTTAATGAAGCTAGAGAAACGAATATTCATTAATTAATTAATGAAAGGATAGAATGCGTGATTAGACCCGTTGATATTAATCTTTATAATAGTCTAAAAAACCAATTAGAGGAATTTCATAGACTAAAAATTCCTCTTTTAGGCATTAAGGATCAACAAAAAAATAAATGCTTTATTATGCAAATAATAGAAAGTATTCGCCGCATCAAATACATAAATACTCTAAACCGAAACCCCATAGAACCAGACGTAACCAACCCTCTAAATGAGGGCTTCAACCCATTAAAAGCAGCTATTTTTAACTTTCGTAACGGTAACTTCGAAGAAGCATGCTGGCTTGTTTTCCTATATGTACATTTTGGCGAGAGTAGGCAAAGTGGGTGGCCATTAACAAAATCTTTTTATAATAAATTAGGGCAAGGGAGTTGGGATTGGCAGGCAATAAATTCTAAAAAAAATACATTACAACAATGGCTTTCTCAGAATGAGAAACAATTACAATCATGTGGGAAATTTGGCAATCATAGGAAATATCAAAGCATCAAACCAACAACGCAATCAGGAGTTGGTACTGCAGAAGTAATAGAAAGCTATATAGGGTGGGTAGAAAAATCTGGCTCTCATATGTTACTATTAAAAAACTTACACAATAGACAGTTTGATCCACAGGAAATGTTTGAACACTTTTATCAATCTCTTGATGAGGTAAAGTCATTTGGTAGAGTTGCTAAATTTGATTATTTATCAATGATGGGCAAACTGAGTTTTTTTCCTGTTGAACCTGGTCACCCATACTTAATTAATTCTACTGGCCCAATTAACGGGGCAAAACTTTTATTTGGCGACCACAATTCCACCCCTAAATCATTAAATCAAAATACTGCCTGCCTGGGCAATCACTTGAATTTAAATTCAGATTTCAAAATGCAAATATTAGAAGATGCACTATGTAATTGGCAAAAAAGTCCCGGTAATTTTATACCATTCAGGAATTAGCCATAACTTTCATTAAATCATCATGAGTAATTGTTTTTTTTAGTTTATTTAATCTACTGTGCGGAATGATTTTTTGAAATTGTAGTTGACCAACTACAATTCCAGCAGAAACTCCAATTTTTTTAGCAAATCTGATTATTCGCCTCGCATTATGCATCTCTTTACCTGAAGCAATTAATTGATTCAGCTCAGAACTTAAAAATGCTGGAATAAGAACTTCTTGAGCAAATTGGTTTGCCTCATTTTCTTCGTTCGTAAGATAATTTTTTGGGGTTTCCAAAAAAAGTTGCCGTTTATGTAAAAGAAGATGACCGATTTCATGAAAAAACGAAAACCAAAAGTGATCATCTGATTTGAAACGGCAACTTAGCATCAATACTACCGTATTATCTGATTTTATAAATGTTGCTCCACTAGAATGGCAATTTCTTGGCGTCTGTCCAATGATAAAAGCCACCCCACATGCAGAACAAACTTGCTTAGCTTTCTGAACTGCTTCAGAAAAGCATCTTTCTCTTGTCAATGATCGAAGAAAAGGTAATTTTTCTTTTAATAGGGTGGCATTCCATGAGGAGTAGGTCTCTTTTGCGCTACAAATTTCACCATATCTAAGCCAAGATGTGGTAGATTTATATTCATTCTCATAAGCATAAGACGTTTTGAAAAGTGCTTGTTCTACTCTATTCTTATAGTTAGTCTCCCATTCGCTTATTGATGATACATTAAAAAATTGGAGGCAGGCATTGAAGCGACTTTGAAACGTTCTGTCAGCACAAATCCAACCAGATTTTACCATGTCAGAAATTGGAAAATCTTTGAGCCATTTCATAGGAGTTAGTGTATCAATTTGCATACTTAATGATTGTTTGTTTTCTCTATATTGAGCGTCTCGTTTAATCCAAAATGATTTTGATGTTACAAAAAACGATGCAAGATATTGGGCAATAGAATTATCTATTTCTAGTTCACCATTTAAAAGCTTATTAATATCCAAAGAACCATCACTTACAAATTCATCAAAGTCAGATATACTTAGGTTTCTTTCAGATAAAAGATCCAATATCGTATCACCTGGTGGAGAAATCCAGTTTGGTGTAAATTTATATGTATCAATCATTATCCTCACCGATATACATTATTGAAATCCTATAAACTTTTTTATCATCTATGGAACTTTCGCTTTTGTATGCTTTATCATTCTGATTAATACAAAATCTCAAAATAAAACCCTGCGTTAAATTAATTTTATATTCTTCGCTTGATATTTGGTTTTTTTCAACTGGAAAATCAGCCAAGTTGGATGCGGCTCCCAAATCAGCTAATCGATGACACAATACTAAAGCTACGTCTTGACCCAATTCTTTTTGAGCAACTTCTTTTCTTTCGCAAATGTCACGAATATCCTTTGTTGCAAATGTAAATTCCAAAATCACCTCTGGTGGTTAATTTTTTAAATAGCCTTGGATTTAGGCGTCATTTTTCAAATAACTTATGGTGAAATGGAAGGTAACCTTTCTTTAAATGAACATACCGAGAGCCGCTCGGGCATTTAAATTTTGCGCTTCGGTTCCAGCGAGTTCCCATCCACTAGTTAACATTCGCGTCATATATTGTTTATTGTATATAAAACTAAAAATTAGCTGCGAAAAACCCAAGGTCATTATTGAGAAAAGTACATGGAGGGCACAAACACCTAATTCCCCCCGAAACAATGGGACGAGCCACCCAAAGAATAAGTAAGTCCAACTAAAGCCATAAGCTCCAGTTTTCATTAATCCCGAATCTCTATGTTTAATAGGAACTGTAGTCGCCATTACTTCCCTCGCCGTTATGGGTTTAATTATTATTCTTGCAACAAGTCTTTCGGCGGTGCTTTTCCTCTTTTTGCTTACACCTACCAAAATAGATAATAACCGTTAAAAGTTAATAAATGATTAATGCGACTAAAAATAATCCCACCCCCACCCCACTACTTGCATGGCGGCAAGATAGTGCTTGAATAAACGGCGGAAAAGTGTCACTTAGAACCATCATTCCCCACCCAGAGCGTCATATGTTTTTATATTTATCCGGCTGGTTATCCCGGCTTCTTATCGGCGTATTCTATCAAGACCGCGCCCGCCCCGTGCTATCCTCACGTCAGATCAGCATCGATGTGTTATCCGGTTTGACCGTCGCGCTGGCGTTGGTGCCGGAAGCAGTGGCCTTTGCTTTTGTGGCCGGGGTGGAACCGCTGGTCGGGCTGTATGCCGCGTTTATTGTCGGGCTGATCACCGCGATTATGGGCGGCCGGCCGGGCATGATTTCCGGGGCGACTGGCGCGCTGGCCGTGGTCATGGTGGCGCTGGTGGCGTTGCATGGGGTTGAGTATTTATTTGCCACCGTCGTTTTGATGGGCGTGATGCAATTGCTGGCCGGGATATTGCGTTGGGGTAAGTTTATCCGGTTGATCCCGTATCCGGTGATGCTGGGGTTTGTTAACGGGCTGGCGATTGTGATCGGGCTGGCCCAGCTGGAACAATTCCGAACCCATGATGCCAATGGTGATGCGGTGTGGATGTCCGGCGCGTTGCTGAACATGACGATGATATTGATTGTGGCGACCATGGTTTTGATCTGGTTAACGCCGCGTGTGACCAAGCTGATTCCGGCGCCGCTGGTGGCTATCGGGGTGGTGACCGGCGTTGTGCTGGGGTTTGATATTAATGTGCCGCGCATTGGTGATCTGGCCAGTCTGGCTGGCGGGTTGCCGGTTTTTGCCGTGCCTATGGTGCCGCTGACTATGGATACGCTGATCATTATTTTCCCCTATGCTTTGATCCTTGCCGCTATCGGGCTGATCGAAAGCTTGCTGACGCTTAATCTGGTCGGGGATATGACCAATCAACGGGGCGGCGCATCACAAGAATGTATCGCTCAAGGCACGGCCAATGTTGTCACCGGATTTTTTGGCGGCATGGGCGGCTGTGCCATGATCGGACAGTCCATGATCAATGTGAAATCGGGCGGCCGCACGCGCATTGCCGGTATCACGGCGGCGCTGTTCTTGCTGGGCTTTATCCTGTTTGGATCGGGGCTGATTGAACAAATTCCCATTGCCGCGCTGGTCGGGGTGATGTTCATGGTGGTGATCGGCACATTCGCGTGGAACTCATTCCGGATCATGTTGAAAGTCCCGAAATCAGACGCGCTGGTGGTGGTGGTGGTGACTATCATGACCGTGCTTGAGGATTTGGCCATTGCCGTGGTCGTGGGCGTGATCATGTCGGCGTTGATTTATGCGTGGAACGCGGCAACGCGCATTCATGCCTCAACCCGGCCATCGCATCAGGAAAAAGGCGCGCTGGTTTATGATATTCAGGGGCCGTTATTCTTTGGCTCGGCAGAGAGCTTTCGTGAGCTGTTTCACATTGCCGACGACCCGGATACCGTGATTATCGATTTTGCCAATTCGCGGGTGGTGGATCAATCGGCGTTGCAGGCGATTGACGATGTCGCGGCCAAATATGATGCCATGGGCAAGCGCGTGATGTTGCGGCATCTAAGCCGGGATTGCCACACGTTGCTAGCCAAATCAGGCCAGCTGATGATCGACAGCGATGACGACCCGGATTATCAGATAGCCGTAGATTACAGCGTAAAAATGCGCGTATTCGGCGGCAGCCATTGATGCCAGATTCATATGGGGGGTGCTTGCAGCTGTCCGATAACGGCATATATATATGGTAACTTTTCCATTTAATTTTATTTTTTGAGGATAATGACATGACCAAAACCGCAGGCCAGTATCTGAGCGAGGCCAATGACATGGTTGAACGCCTATCACCCGACACCGCAATTCCGCGTCATGGCGACAGCAATGTTGTGTTTGTTGATGTGCGTGATGGCAAGGATATTGATCAGACCGGCACGATTGCCGGTGCGTTGCGTATTCCGCGCGGATTTATTGAGTTCGCCGCCGATGACAGCACATCATTCCATCACCCGGCCTTGACCAAGGATAAAGAGATCATGGTCGTCTGCGCCGCAGGCGGAATGGCAGCACTAACCGGCCGGACATTGCGCGAAATGGGCTATGAACATGTGTATAATGTCGGCGGTTTCAACGCATGGAAAGAGGCCGGCGGCCCTGTTGAGTGATCTGATTTCTGATAGATTGCTAATATTAAAGCGAGTTATCCCGATGGATCACTCGCTTTTTTAACTCTATTCCTAAAAGCGTCATTTAGATTTTCAAGATGTTCTAATATCCATCTAAAATGGCTATCCCAATCTTGTTTATTATCCAGGTTAGCATGTTTGGAATGCGAAATGCGCGTGGCAATTTTTCCGTCTATCCTATCCCAGTTTAATTCAAAACCCAATTCGGCTTCAATCTCATCTTTCTGATTTAGCAGATTGTCATAGAGGAATTTACCATCTTCATCAAAAGTCTGAAAACTGACACCAATTGTTTTATTTTGTGTGTTAATTAACGCAACTAATTTGGATCCGGATTTTCCAATACTAAAATTTGTCCAATGTTGCGGACGTGGTTGCTGCGCTCTTATCACTTTACTATTTGCGTCTATATGGTTTTTTAGGCCAGTCCAGAAACTTAACTGAACCGATTTAGCTGGCGTTAATTCTGCTTCAGAATAGTTATTGCTATTTCTGTTTACCACACGTGACCAGTCATTAGGTTTGCATACTACATTAAACTTCGGCGCGGCATCAGATGTGCCAATTCGCCATAATTCAACCTCTAAGCCAAAAAATCGAAACTTCACATCCGTTATTTCATTGAGCCAGTCCAATGCCGCGCGATGCTCATCTGTAAACTTAGCAGCAATCCAGACAATGTTAACGGTATGTAATCCAGCCGCATAAGTCATAAGCTGACCAAGATGCGTGTGATCTGTTTTCTCTAATTGATTTTCAATTAAAACAAGTGAGTCATCGTCTGTATTGGTGCAGAGGATATCTGCGCTGAATGGACCCACGCTTTTTTCAAGAGCCTTTAGCTCAAGTTCCATGTTGAGAGCATCACCAAGGATATTTATATTTTCTTTATCTGCTAACCAAGGCGTGAAATCCTGCGCTTCTGTTTTCCAAGTCTCGCGGAGTTCTACCCTTACAAGTCTATCTAACATCCATTCCCCCATGCCCGATCAGGCCAGTGAGAAAACCACCCCTTACACACAACACTATTAAGGAAACTGATACTATTAGTGATCTTCGTTTTTATTATTGCGATCAACTATCGCCAAGAAAGATAATATCCAAAACCGTTCAATTTTCAAATTTAATCTATGCCAGCATCACCCCAACGCAGATCAAAAATAGTGACCAATACCAAGATGCCTAGTCATATATGCGAAACACAATTAACAAATCAGGAAAAAGGCGCACTGGTTTATGATATTCAGGCGCCGTTATTCTTTGGCTTGGCGATGGCCTCACCGCATAAAAAGAGACCGGCTTCACCGTTGAGTGATCTTTATTACGTCACTAAATCAAATACTGAACCCATCCTAGGACTTGATAAACGCTCATATATTTTAAGCAGATAAGAATCAGTCATGCCTGCTATATAATCGCAGATGACACGCTCTTTATTATCCTTTTTCAAACGATCTCTGAAATCCTGAGGCAAGTACTTTTTTGGGTCAGATTTGAGTATTTCAAAGACCTCAATCACCATTCGTTGCCCCTTAAATTCAAGCTGTTGAACATTAGGACTAAAAATAACTTCTACTTCAACCAATGCTTTTAAAGAATTCAACAAAGTCTCTGCTTCTGGTTTCATGACAACTTGATAATCTAAAAGTAGTTCAGTAAAGATATTTCGCTTCTTAATATCAATGTTTGTCAAAAAATAGTGAACTAAACGACCAATATATTGCTTGCGCTCTGATCCTTCAAATTCGCCTAAAAGAGTCTCATAACCTATCTTTTTTTTATAACGATTATTGAAATCAGTTACAAAATGCTCAAACTCCTTATTTTGAACGTGTTTTCCTATAGATTCTTTTGTGATTAATTTTAATGCAAGTGCATCTTCAAAATCATGGACTGCATAGCTGATATCATCAGCTATGTTCATAATACTACAGTCAAATGAATGATACTTTGTCTTATGATGTTTACCTTCTTCCAGTTCGAAACTCTGAAAGGTTTCCTTATCTTCCTTTAAAAAAGGCTTTAACAACCATTTAACAACAGGTTTTTCAGTGTCTAAATAACATTTAGGAGGCTTGCAAACTTTATGATCTATTAGTGTTGGAAGAATTGAAGAATTAATTTGTTTGGGGATTAATTTATTGTTTTCCAATTCTTTAAAACTTGCAGGATATTTCAGGCACCCCAGTAACGTACGCCGTGCAAGATTAGCGCCGTTTTCTTCTGAATAATTTTCTAATTTTGATAATATTCTCAATGTTTGCCCATTACCTTCAAAACCCCCTGAGTCTTTCATACAAAAATTTAATGCAACTTCACCACCATGCCCAAATGGAGGGTGTCCAAGATCGTGTGATGCAGCAATAGCTGATATCAATTTGAGTGGCGGAAAGTATTCTATATCAACGCAATTTTCGCTATCTTCAGTCCTACTTTTATCATATTTTGAGTGGCTTTTATCATATTTAAGCCTCAATTGTTCGACAACTCCCATTGCGACCTGACTCACCTCTAATGAATGGGTAAGCCTAGTACGATAAAAATCACTATCTCCTAAGCTAAGAATTTGTGTTTTCCCTTGCAATCGCCGAAATGACGCTGAATGAATGATACGAGCATAATCAGTATCATGGTATTCACGCGCATCATCTTCTTGCTCTTTCCAAAGGTCGCGTTGTTTAGTTTTTCTCTCTTTCAAAAATTCTTCTATTAATCCAAACATCCATTCCCCCACGCCCGATCAGGCCAGTGAGAAAACCACCCCTTACACACAACACTATTAAGGAAACTGATACTATTAGTGATCTTCGTTTTTATTATTGCGATTAATGCTGAGTGATTTTTATGGCACTCAGCATTATAAGCCAGAAAAGCTATTTCTTTGGAGGAACAACCGCTTTTCCACCGCCAGCATCTCTAGTTTCACCCCCAGAGGATGACTTTGGTGATAACTTTCCTCCACCACCCATACCTTTATCTAAGGGGTGTGAAGACGAACCTGGGCGCGATGTATTGTTTCCGCCGCCCGTTCCAGAGATTTTATTGTCAGCCATTATGATACTCCTTTAGTTATGATGAATCCAGATTGTGCAAGTACTAGGATGAATGTTACTAAGCACCCTAAGATGAAAAAAAGAAAAGCTCGCTTAGTTTTTGTATTAAGCGCTTTTGTCTTTTCTGCTTCATCCTTACTAATAATTGGTTTTTGTTTGTCATCATCTTCTAGATGAAAATCTGCCAACAACGTTTCGATATAATCCGTATTTTTACGAAAAATATGCAGGATCATTATTAGCGTAAAGATAAACAAGCAAATTGCAGAAACCCACAATGCAAGCTCAATCACATTGTCAAAATTCTTAAATAATGTAACGAGCAATCCAATAGCCGCCGACGATAGCGTGAGTAATTGCTTATCTTTCTCCATGCGGTTATTAATCCATGCCTTCACCCATGAATCATAATATGCAACCCGATTATTGTGATATTCTTCACGTTTATAATCACGCTCTGTTTTGATTTGATCGTTATCAGCCATATATAGGCAACCAATCTCTGCTATTAGCCCAATTGAGACTATTATCAGAAAAAGGTTAATATAAAGTTAAGGCAAAGCATTTTTTTTACCCCCAACCCCAACACCAACGCAGATCAAAATATCGTTACTGATGCCTATTCACTCTCGCCATATGGCCAGAATCCGATTATATGTTTTAGGGATTTTTTTATGCTGGCCGGGTGATTATCGGCTATAATATGTTGCCGCCATGTTGAACATATGGCTTGAACATATGGCTTCAACATATGGCCGGATATAACAACACAGAAACGGAGCTTATGCGATATGGCACATCTTCTTCTTGATCATATTGATATCGTCGCCACCATGGATGATGCCGCCCCGAATGCCGCCCCGAATTCTGGCTCATGCGGGCGTGAGATTGCGGACGCGGCTATCCTGATCAAGGATGGCGTGATCATTGCCGTTGATACGCATCAAGCCATGCACGCGATGCTGGAT
>ENA-OUOG01005449-OUOG01005449.1-marine-metagenome-genome-assembly--contig:-NODE-5449-length-10284-cov-3.467228_pt1 | contig 10284 bp, 13 predicted proteins | sample MGYA00248635_ERZ508505 | MGnify/ENA primary metagenome ERZ508505 (study PRJEB26176, sample SAMN06267871) | marine metagenome | isolation source: Saanich Inlet, British Columbia, Canada | place: Pacific...
TTTAGGGACTGCCTTTCCTTTTGTGTATAAAATGTTCAGAGGTGGAAAACCTGATGACAAACAAATAATAAAAAACGTATCATCAAAATACAATCACTACATTTTAGATAGCGGCTTATTTACTTTGATGTTTGGTTCGTTAAAAGGAAAGAAAGATGAGGCGTACTTAGATAAGTGGTATGAATGTTTAACAGACTATGTTCTTCACGAAGATTATAGGGGTACAATGGTTGAGGTAGATTGTCAAAAGGTATTAGGAGTTGAAAAGGCTTGGGAGTATAGAAGAAAAATGAGAGAAAAAGTACCCAATAGAATTGTAAATGTTTTTCATATCGAGGACGGACAAAAGGGACTTGACCGACTTATTGAATTTTCAGACTACATTGCTTTAAGTGTACCTGAATTAAGATTTATTAAAAAGAAAGAACATTTGTACAGACTTGCCAATTACGTAAAAAACAAGAAACCTGAAATAGATATACACTTGTTAGGCTTCACAGAAAAGACTAATTTAAAGAAGTTGTCATTTTGTACGACTTGTGATAGTAGTTCTTGGATAAGTGGAGTAAGATACGGACAGGTAGAAACTTCATTAGGTAAAGGACATATCAGTAAAATAAAAAAACACATTCTTCTTGAAAAAGGAAATCAATGGTTAGATGTAAGAAACCAATACTTTCCTAACATTAAGGAGCCTAAAAATATGGAACACAATGCTATATTGACATTCGCAGCAGAACAAAGTTTAATAATATATAACCAAAATGCAGGAAACCAAAAATGATTAAGATTGAAAAAAAGTATTATTTCTATGCAGGACACAGGAATAAGGAAGCAGGAGAGAAGTGTGGAAGACCACACGGACACACATATGATGTAACTTGTACGTTTGCTTTCGATAAAATGGAGAACGGAGTTACAATGTTGTTTTCAGATATTGATAAATTGGTTGAGCCAATTGTTAAGGAGTACGACCATTACTTTATATTACACGAAAGTGACCCATTGGTGGATACATTTAACATTGCAAACGAACAATACATAACAGTACCATTTGAAACATCGGCAGAGAATATGGCAATATGGTTGTTCAATAGAATAAAAAACGAAGCAAAACTACCTATTGTAAAAATAGAATTTGCTGAAACAAAATCATCAAAAATTATATATGAAGAAGTTAGCAATTAGTGAAGTGTTTTACTCCATACAGGGGGAAGGTAAGACAGTAGGTGTACCAAGTGTGTTTGTTCGCTTAGGTGGATGTAATTTAATGTGCGGAGGTATGGGAACACAATTTGATGGAGAGTTGCACAATGAAGCAGAATGGAGATGTGATAGTGTTGAGGTTTGGATGAAAGCACAATCAAAACAATATGAAGATATACTTCCTAATAACTGTGTTGAAGCAATAGAAAATGGAGCACACATTATCTTAACAGGAGGAGAGCCAATGATGCAACAAAAAGGCTTAGAGGAATTTATTAAGTATGTTAAAAACAATATAAATTCAAACGCTTACTTTGAGGTAGAAACAAATGGTACAATCATTCCAAGTGAGTTTTTATTAGAACAAATACATTTATGGAATTGTAGTCCTAAACTAAGAAATAGTGGAATGGAAACTGCAATGACTTTTAAACCTGAAGTTATACAGGAACTTAATAAAAAGAATACAATTTTTAAATTTGTAGTTAATTCCGAAAAGGAGTGGGGAGAAATAAAAAAATATTACTTACCAATTTTAGATAAGAAGAAAGTTTACTTAATGCCTGCAGGAGAAAATCAGGAATTGTTAAACATAAACAAAGAAAAAATAGTAAATTTAGCAAAAGATAATTACTTAAATTTCACAACAAGACTTCATATAGAAATATGGAATAAAAAAACAGGGGTATGATAGAAACATTAAAACACTTAATAGGAACTTGTGGCGAACCACATATCAATTTAACAACTATTACTATTTTAGTTATAGGAATTTTTATTGGATATAAATTATATAAACAACAATTAAGAAATGATTAAGACAAACATTACTTGGGAACAAGTTTACCATAGATTAAAAGAAGCTATAAAACACTTACCTAAAGATACAAAATACTATGGAGTGCCAAGAGGAGGTCAAATTGTAGCAGGTATGACAGGAAATGCAGTTGATAAAATAGAGGATGCAGACATAATAATTGATGACCTAATTGATAGTGGAGCAACAGAGAAGAGGTATAAGCAATACAAAAAACCTTTTATAGCACTAATAGATAAAAGAAAAGAACTTCAGGGAGAGTGGTTAGTATTTCCTTGGGAAGCAAAAGATGGGGATACTGATGAAACAGTTGAAGATAATGTAGCAAGGTTATTACAATACTTTGGAGAAGATATTACAAGAGAGGGTTTACAAGAAACACCTAAAAGATTTGTAAAGTTTTTTAAAGAGTTTTTAAGTCCTCCTGAATGGAATTGTACAAGTTTTGAGGGAGAGGGATACGATGAAATGATAGTGCAAACAAATATACCTTTTCATAGTTTATGCGAACATCATATAGCACCATTTTTTGGCACAGGTACAATAGCATACATACCAAACAAACGTATTGTAGGATTGAGTAAGTTAGCACGCACATTGGAAACATTTGCAAGACGATTACAAAACCAAGAACGTATAACAACACAAGTGGCTGAGTTTTTGTGGAACGAATTAGAGCCAAAAGGAGTAGCTGTGCAACTAACTGCTAAACATATGTGTATGGAAATGAGAGGAGTAAAGAAACACGATACTTGGACTACTACAACTAAACTTCTCGGATATTTCAAGGAAGATGCAGAAGCAAGAAACGAGTTTTTAAACAGCATTAAGAATGGTAAGTAACGAACAAACCGAACACAATAAAAAGAAAGTACTTGAAGCATTAGAAAAGTCCTTTGGAGTAGTTACAACTGCCTGTAGAGCCGCAGGTGTTGGCAGGACACAATTCTACCAATGGTGTAAAGATGATGCAGAGTTTAAGAAGCAAGTAGATGATGTAAACAACATAGCATTAGATATGGCAGAAAGCCAACTGCACAAGCAGATAATAGGTGGTAACACATCAGCAACTATATTCTATTTAAAAACTAAAGGTAAGAAAAGAGGGTATGTAGAACGTCAAGAAATAACTGGTGCTGATGGTATGCCTAATAACTTTCAAATAGAAATAATTGATAAAACCGAAGATACAGACTAACGTTGTTTATAAGCATTTATTAAATAGCAAAAAGAAAATAATAGTAGAGCAAGGTGGTACGAGGTCTGGCAAGACTTTTAATATCTTGCTTTATCTTATTTTTAACTATTGCTTAAGGCAAAGTAATAAAACTATAACAATAGCACGTAAAACATTTCCTAGTGTAAGGGCAACTGTTATGCGTGACTTTATAGATATACTCAAGCAGCATAATTTTTATAGAGAGGAACTGCATAACAAATCTTCAAGTGAGTATATTTTAAATAATAATCTAATTGAGTTTATAAGTGTAGACCAGCCACAAAAAATTAGAGGTCGTAAAAGGGATTTACTTTTCATCAATGAAGCAAACGAACTAGAGTACGAAGATTGGCAGCAGCTTATATTCAGAACAACAGATAAGATAATACTAGATTATAACCCTAGTGATGAATACCATTGGATATATGACAAGGTACTAACTAGAGAAGATGTAGAGTTTTACAAAACTACATATAACGATAATCCTTTTTTAGATAAGTCTATTGTTAAAGAAATAGAACGCTTAAAAGAAACTGATGAGCAGTACTGGCAGATATACGGTCTAGGAGAAAAGGGTACAAGTAAAGCAACTATATTTAATTACCACGAGTGCGATAAGATACCAGAAGATGCTGAGTTTATTTCTTATGGTGCAGATGCTGGATATACCAATGACCCAAGCACCTTAGTTTCTGTTTACAAGAAAGACCACAACTTATACATACAAGAGCATCTTTATAGAACGATGATGACTACAAAGGATTTAAGCGACCATTTTAAGCTGGTAGGTGTAGGAAGAAATACTATTTATTTTGATGCAGCAGAACCACGTTTAATTGCAGAACTAAGAAGAATGGGACATAACGTACAACCAAGTCTAAAAGGTAGAGATAGTATAAATGCTGGGATAGACCTTTTAAAGCGTTTTAAGATACATTTAACGAGTGATAGCGATAATCTTATAATGGAGTTTAGAAACTATAAATGGCTTGAAGATAGAAGTGGTAAACTGACAAATAAGCCAGTACCAAAAAACGACCACCTTATAGATGCAGCCAGATATGCCACTTATTCAATATTAAGTAGACCCAACTTTGGCAAATATGCAATAAGCTAAAAAAATAAATTAAAAATAAATTGTTTATTATTTGTTTATAAGTATAAAAGGTTTTATATTTGTGTAACAAACAAAACAAATAGAAATTATGACAAAGATTTTTTACACAGAAACTGGTTACAACAGAACAATAGTTAAATTTTACGAGTTAGTTAAAGAAACTAAATCTTTTTACACATTAGTTGAGATAGAAAAATTTGATAACGAATTTGGTATTAATCCAAATATGACTATAAAAAAAGGAGATACTTTTAGAGTTAAAAAAACAAACTTAAAGTTTATAGTTTGGAATGGTCAAGAATTAAAAGAGAATAATAACTACACTTATAAAGGTGCATAATCAAAACAAATAACTTATAACACCCTTACAGAAATGTAGGGGTTTTTTTGTACCTTGTTCTAAAATTTAAAAAAACATTGATATATAAATATGAAGATAGTAATACCAAACAGTCTTAACGAAATTACACTAGGTCAATACCAAGAGTTTTACAAGCTAACAGAAAGCAAAGATGCAAAGCTGGTAGAGCGTAGAATGATAGAGATATTTTGTAAAGTACCTATGCAGTACGTTAATCAAATGAAAGCTATTGACGTAAAGGAGATAATACAAATACTTACACAGATGCTAGAAAACAAACCTAGCTTAGTAAACTTATTTAAGATGAATGGTGTAGAGTATGGGTTTATTCCAGATTTAGATGATATGACCTTTGGCGAGTACGTAGACCTTGATACATTTATAGGCGATACAGAAAACCTACATAGAGCGATGAACGTTTTATACAGACCTATAAAAATAAAAAAGAACGGTAGGTATCAGATAGTAGATTATGATAGTGAGAAGTACAAGGATATGTTAGGTATGCCAATGGATGCAGTTATAAGTTCCATACTTTTTTTTTATCATTTAGGCATCGACTTGTCGCAGATTATGATGGACTGTTCGAAAAACAAGAACGAGAAGCATTTGATGCAGTATCTAATTTCGGAAGAAAATGGGGTTGGTATCAGTCATTCATTCACATCGCTCAAAACGATATTAGAAGATTTAAGGATATCTCTAAACTAAATATGCACGAATGTTTAACGTTTCTAACATTTGAAAAAGAGAAGAACGAACTAGAAGCAAGAAAGATAAAAAGTAAATTCAAATAAAATGAGTTATAGAGGTATAAGAGGTTTTTACCTAATTACAAAAACGATAGAAGAGCAGTTGCTAGAAGATGCAAATGTTAATACAGTTACTACTGGTGACATAACTAAAGTAGACTTATCTAAGCAAACTATATTTCCATTAAGCCACATTGTAATAAACCAAAGTACAATTGAAGAACAAGTAATACGTTTTAATATATCGGTGCTATCTATGGATGTTGTGGATATGAGCAAAGATGAGGTTACAGATATATTCAGAGGTAACGATAACGAGCAAGATATACTAAATACACAACTAGCAGTATTAAACAAACTTACACAAGTGCTTGGAAGAGGTACACTTTATATAGACAAATACCAGCTGGATGGAACTGTAAACTGCGAACCGTTTTACGATAGGTTTGAAAACGAAATGGCTGGATGGGCTGCAACCTTTGATGTCTTAATACCTAACGATATAACAATATGTTAGCAGATAAAGAAGTACAAATAGCGTTACAAGACTTTGCAAAGTATGTTATACAACAATCACGTAGTAACTTATCTAAAGGCAATAAGAATAGTTCTATGGAACTTTATAATAGTTTAGGTAGTGATGTAGAGAAAACAAGTAAAGGTTATAGTCTAGCCTTTAATATGGCTGATTATGGTAAGTTTCAAGATAAAGGTGTAAGTGGTACAGAAAATAAATATAATACACCATACAAGTACACTAATAAAATGCCACCACCTAGTAAGCTGGATAAGTGGATAGTAAGAAAAGGAATAGCACCAAGAAACAAAGGTAAGTTTCAATCAAGAAAAAGCCTACAATTTGCAATAGCTAGAAGCATATACAAAAAAGGTATTAAGCCTAGTATGTTTTTTACTAAACCATTTGTAGCAGCTTTTAAAAGGTTGCCAGATGATTTATTAGAAGCATACGCAATAGGGTTAGAGAAACAAATACAACTGAACATAGATAAGAAATGAGCAAGATAAACGTAAGAAGTCCGTATTATATTTACGATACAGTAGCAAACTTAACGTCTGCAAGGATAGACTTGTACATATATGCTGGAACGCAAACAACTGATAGACCTAGTACACCTACATACAATCTAACAACCCTAGCTATTAACGATAAAGTAACTATTGAGATTAGCGAACTAATAAAAGACTATTTCTATAATGAATTTGATGGAGATTATGCAAGTGATTTCTTTTGGGTAGACTATCAGATATTTAGACTAGTAAATGGTACAAGTACTGGTCAAGGGTTTGTTCAGCTAAAAGGTTTTTATGGTTATGGCTTTTTTGAAGAGGGTGTAAATCCACAAAACGATAGTGGACTATTACAAACCAATACTAAGATTGTAAAGCTAGACGATGCACCAGCAGTAATACCAGTAGATACATCTAAAGCAACATCAGTTACTTATACACTAAACGGAGAAACAATATACGCTAAAGCTATAACTAGCAGTAGTGAAAACGATGAGCAGATAGAATACGTTACAAGTGGCGTAAATGGTTCAGATATATTTAAGGATAGAGTAATACAAGATGGTGGTACTTTTGAAGATAGCGAGTGCTTAAAAGAGTTTGAAGATGACTTTGTGTTGTTTGACTTTGATAAGATTTACATAGATACAGATGATGGAGTTATAGTGTTAGATGTAGATAGTATAAGCGAATGTAAATACACGCCTTACAAAATAACTTTTATAAATAAGTTTGGTGCATTACAAGATGTGTGGTTTTTCTTACTGAGTAAAGAAAGTCTTAGTGTTAAGAAAGAAGAATTTAAAAGAAACACCGTAATAGATGGAAGCTACAATATAAGCAAACATCAAAATAAAATACTTAGTAAAAACGGTAAGGAGAAAGTAACGTTAAATACTGGTTACTATCCAGAAGCGTATAACGACGTATTTAAAGAAATGCAGTTAAGTGAAGATTGTTGGATTGAGGTTAACAGTCAAACGTTACCAATCAATGTAAGTAGTTCTAATTTTGAATATAAGACGCATTTAAACGACAAACTAATAAACTACACCATAACTATCGATTACGCTTTTGATACAATAAACAACATACGTTAATGCAGATAATAGAGTTATACATACAAGGTACAAAGGTAGACTTATTTAAAGACGAGAGCATAAGCATTACAGATAGCATTCAAAACGTAAAGGATATATCTAAAATATTTACTGCATTCAGTCAGCAGTTTAACTTACCAGCTTCGAAGACTAACAATAGACTATTTAAGCACTATCATAATTACGATATAAATAATGGTTTCGATGCTAGGTTTAAGGTAGATGCAGAGATAAAACTAAACGGAGTTACTTACAAGGTAGGTAAAATAAAACTAAACGAGGTTAGCTTAAAAGACAACGTACCGCATTCTTACAAGGTTGTATTCTTTGGAGATACGATAGAGTTAAAAGACTTACTAGGCGAAGATATGTTAAGCGAATTGCCAATAGATAGTGACTTAGATTTTGACTATAATCTTACTAATATAAAAAGTAGGTTTGAGAATTCTGGAGACGTAGTTGTTCCTTTGATTACACATAGCAAACGTTTTCAAATAGCTAATGATGGCAAATACCGAGATTTAGATAATCACAAATTAGATTATATAGATGTCAAACCAGCATTAAGAGTTAAAAAAATTATTGATGCAATAGAAACAAATTACGATATAGATTTTAGTAATGAGTTTTTTAACAGTAATATATTTACCGAGTTATTTATTTGGCTACATAGAAACGAGGGTTTTATATCTAATGCGACTGAGGGTGGTGGCTTAAATACTATAAACAATAGATTTCACGTAGAAACAAGTCCAGAAGAAAACTACACCTATGTAAGTGGTACTGCAAATCAAAGACCTATATTATTTTACCAAGATGGCCCAGATGTTTACAACGAAGAGGTAAAGTGTACAATGGTTATAAATGCTTTAGGTAATACAGACGAATACACAATATCAGTAGTAAGTTCATCTGGCAACTTAATATACCAAGAAACAACAAGTGGAAATCAAACGGTAGTATTCTATCCAGCTGGTGGAGATGAGAACGGAGAAGTTAATTTCAACGTAAGTATAACTAGCGAAAACACATTCAACATAAGCCACACTTTAAGGGTTGAGCATTACGGTTATTTGGTAGACGAATACAGGGAAGTTTTAGAAGAGTTCAGCGATGCAACTTATAATTCTGTAAGCAACACAATATCTAACACTTTTATAGTAGCTAATCAGATGCCTAAAATGAAAGTATTTGATTTTCTAGTAAACTTGTTTAAGATGTTTAATCTAACGGTATATAAAGAAGATGGTACAATAAGAGTACAACCACTAAACGACTTTTATAATGAGGGTGTAAAGTATGACATAACAGAGTATATAGATATGTCAAAAAGTAGCGTTAGTAAACTACTACAATATAAAAATATAGAGTTTAAGTTTAAGTCCAAAAAAACACAGTTAGTAATATTATCTGATGAGTTACAAGGTGCAGAGTTTTCTCAAGAGGGCTATGGCAATAATGATTGGGATGGTGGCAATTATAAGATAGAGTTAGACTTTGAGAAAATGCTATATGAAAGGCTAACAGATACTCACGCAAATCCACAAGTATTAACACCACTAACGCAAGGTACATTTGTAGATGATAAAGGTAGTGCTACGATTGGGAAGCCACTTTTATTCTATCCTATAAATACAGATTGTGGGGATTATGATATTGAATGGCTAGGCGATGGTTCATCAGCTACATATAATAGACCAAGCCAACTAAACAACACAGAACAACTAGCAGTTAATTTTGGATTAGAAGCAGACGAACACTTTAGAGAACCAAGAGGAGAAAACCTATTTAGTAAATACTACCAAGATTATGTAGTTAGCTTGTTTAACATTAAAGGTAGGAAAGTAAAAGTAAGTGCATATCTACCGTTACATATAATACTAAAATATAAATTAAACGATAGATTTATAATAGCTGGAAAGTCATATAAGATAAACACTATAAAAACAAACCTACTAACTAATAAAAGTGACTTAGAATTAATTAACGATTTAGTAAGTGTAAGTGATTTAGAAGCTGGTATAAATCCTAATGCAACTAGAGTTTCGGACTTAGTAACAAAGAGCAAAACCACTAATAGTATATCAACATCTTGGAGTGCGGTAAATGGTTCGGCTGGTTACAATTTGTATTTAGACGATGTGAACTTAGGTTTTATAACTGGTACTAGTAATGTGTTTACTGGTTTAGATAGTGGTATTACTTATAAGCTAGGAGTACAAGCAGTTTATAAAGATGCTTTAGATGCGATTGTATATAAATCACTAATTACAAATCTTTTTGATACTACGGACTAATGATAGAAAACATATTATACTTGCTGAAATACGCAAACGGAGAAACAGAGAATATAAGAATAGCACAAGGTAAAAACAAATTACCATTGACTTTAAAAGAGGGTTATAAAACACTAAAACAAGAATTGAAATGGCAATAGAAAAAGATATTATAATTAATGTAGAGGATAGGGATGCATTAGCTAGTATTGGTAAGGTAGATAAAAGTTTAGAAAAACTTGATGATACTGCTGATAAAAGTATTTCTACAATTGATAGTGGTTTAGGAAAACTCGGTAAAAGTTCTAGTGTTGGTGCTAAAGGTGTTAAAGGTGTATCAAATGCTTTTAAGGGTTTAGGTGTTGCAATGAAAGCTGCTGGTATTGGTTTAATTATTGGTGCATTAA
>ENA-OUOG01005450-OUOG01005450.1-marine-metagenome-genome-assembly--contig:-NODE-5450-length-10282-cov-4.117981_pt1 | contig 10282 bp, 16 predicted proteins | sample MGYA00248635_ERZ508505 | MGnify/ENA primary metagenome ERZ508505 (study PRJEB26176, sample SAMN06267871) | marine metagenome | isolation source: Saanich Inlet, British Columbia, Canada | place: Pacific...
ATATATAATATTTATTTCCTTAATATTTTTTAGAAAACTACAAAATCTACAAAAGTAAATGTAGAATTTGTAGATTGACTGTCTCTCTCTCAGACATCCAAAAATAGGGGTCATGAGGGTACATGAAAATTCTCAGTAAGTTTTGAAAATAATTGTTTTAACATGAGTTTGTGTTCACCTTCAAAATACTCTAGTCCTATATCTTTTCTCTGTACAAACTCGTGCCGAAAGATATTCAAGATTTCTCTTTCATCTTTATCTATATCATCTGATAATACATTAAAATATAAATGAGATCCTTTTGGGTATTTAGACATTCTCTTTTCTAAATCTAACGTCTTCCCGATTTTATATATATTAATTCCAGAATTTACGAACTCTCTCTCTTTTAACATGTATATAACACCATATTTATTATTGCAATTATTGTTATTTGTTGTTTGTCCAGTTGTTGTTATCATATTCTTCAACTCTTTTATCTCTTTTTTTAACTCTTCAACTTCATTAACTTTTGGAGAACATTCAACATTCTTTTTGTGATAATATTTAGCTTGTTTATTTTTAAAAGTTTTACCACATCTCTCACATTTATGTTTATCATTGACCTTATCATTGACCGAACATTTACTAACATTGACTTTTCGACATATATTTTTAATAGGATTACACGGATACTTTTTATTGAGATGTCTTAATAATAAATATGGAAAGTTAAAGACCTTTCCACAATCATCACAAGAAGTCATTTATAATATATAATATTTATTTCCTTAATATTTTTTAGAAAACTACAAAATCTACAAAAGTAAATGTAGAATTTGTAGATTGTCGTCTCTCTCTCATACACCTAAAATAGGGGTCATGAGGTACAAAAAAATTCTCAGAAAGTTTTAAGATCTATGAACTATCCAATCAAAACTATTATCATTAAAATCAGCATTAGTTGAGACATACTTTATATGTAACTTTTCACCATTCTTTAGGTGTACTACACTAGTGTTATCAGAAGAATTATCAGTAACCTTTTCGATATTAGGGTTGGTCATTATATCTATTATTATTAAATATTTAACTGTTTATATTATTTAAGATCAGAAACTTTTTGTATGCTCATATTTGAATCATTTATCATATGTTTGTTCCAGGTTTTGTCAAGGTCTATGTTATACATATCGGCTAATTGTAGGACATAACTGAATACATCCATAATTTCACTTTTGATGTCCATTTTTTTATGATCGGCATAGATTTTCATATGTCTTCGAACTGATGCTGCGAGTTCTCCTACTTCTTCAAGCAAACAAAGCCACAGTGAAGAAACTGAAATAGCACCCCAACCCTGAGCTGAACACACATCTCTGTTTTCTAATTTGTAATAATTGAGTGACATTATTATAATAGTAAAACAAGTTTAAGGTTTAAGTATTTTTATATGATTAATGTAAGAATGGTTGAGGATATAGATTATTTAAAGGAAACTGGAATCAAAACAGAATATGTATCTTTGATTGATAGTGATCAAAGAGATAAAAAAACATACCCATTTCCTCAGCATTATCAGATTCAATTTTCAGCACCATTTAAATTGGTTTATAGCGTGTCTGTAGTTGATGCAAGTATTCCAAGAACCTCTTATTCAGTAGATGTTCATAATAATGTATTCAGGTTCAGAATGAGGGGGTTGAATTATAATAATACAAATGCTAGCGCTACAGCAATTGCGGCTTATCAATGGCAGACAATTACATTAGACCCTGGAGATTACAATGAAGTGACATTTAAGGAAGCATTCAATAATAAGATGAATGAGTTGGGTGTTGGTTTATTATTAGAAAGTAGTTCTAGCCCTCCTGAGTTGCTAGCGACATTTAAGTTACAGAGCGATCAGTTTTTTGAGGTTGATATGCATACATCTACTTTGAATAATACTATGGGTTTTGATACGTATAACAATCGTGCATCTATAGCCGATCATATAGACGATTGGTTACCGAATAGAATAAAATTTTCAAATTTGGAACAAGTTGTTTTTCAGTATAGGGATCCACCGTTTAACGATCTTGGTGCTATTTATTATACGAAATCGATTGGAACATATTATGTAGATAATACATTTTTTTTAAGGTCTGGTACTGCACCTTCCGTTGGTCAAACATTTCATGCATATATCAATGATAATCCTTCTGTGAATAGAACCATAGTTTTTGTTGAAGGTGGTCTGGGTCCTCTGTGGTATATGTATGATAATGGATCACTTGAAAACATACCTGTAGGAACTTTACTAAATTCTATTAATTTTACGCCATTGTATGGATCTTATGATCCTGCATATGATTACCCAACCGATGATTATTTCAATTCTTTGGTTGAGAATGAGTTAGAACGTGAGACGTATTATTGTAGGTGGTTTGGGTCTCAGGCCTCTCGCGAGTTTTTTGAAATTGATGCGTTGCTCTTGGCGGATAGGACTGGTGAGTATACTATAGATTCTGGAACAAATCCTACAAGAATAGTTCAAGAGATATATTTATCAGATTCTAGTTATTCATCTGGGTTTTTGCATGATATTGTTGTGATGATTTCAGACAGTTCTCAGGCTACTACCTTTTCGTGGTATTTATATCAAGACATAGGTCTCACAACGTTGGTTGCTGATAGTACTATGGATTTATCAGTGGTCGATGTTCCTATTTTTGCCGATGCTTCTAGTCCATATTGGTTTGTTGTGGACTCTGGAAGAGATGCTAATGGGAATGCGGCAGACATAACATTTGATGTACATACCAGTTATGCTGTTGGTGCATTTGTATTGAATAATGATACAATTACGAACCCAGGACCTATTAATAACGAATCGTTGGTTGTGAATGTAAAGATAAAGAAATATTGGTCGATCATATCATCACCAGATCAATATAATTTACTTGGTGATAAGTATATTAATTTGCGTTGCCCCGAGGTAGAGTCTCATATGAATTTGAGCAAAGCTCATGAGAAATTCACTATGGGATTAGCCATGTTTCAGTTGAGTGTTGCTGGATTGAATGATGTTAGGTTTGATTACACTTCTGTAAAACCTCGCACATTTCATCCTATGAGCGAGTTAAGGACCTTAACATTTTCATTTGAGAGGCCTTCGGGTGCTTTATATGATTTTAGAGGTATCAATCATGTGATGACTATTGCTATACGATATTTCACTCCACAGAGAATAGGCAAGATTGAAAACTATCCACTGAATATAGATTACGACCCTGATATATTTAGGTATAATCAAGAGAAAGGCTATAATACAAGTGATGACGATGAGGAAGAACTAAACGAATCAGAATCCAGCGTATAATTGGTATGTTAATTTTTTTCAATATAATTAAGAATGAATTATGCTTCAGGAATATTACCATATTATAAATCTAATGATGATACTTTTGTATTATTGGGACGCGACAAGAGAATGAAATGGAGTGATTTCGGTGGAAAGGTTGAAATTAAGGATAACAACAATCCTATATACACAGCATCTAGAGAATTTTTTGAGGAGACATGTGCTTCAATATGTAGTATATATAGAATGTCAAAATCTTTTAGTTCAAAAAACAACACATGTTTAAAGGGAAAAAGTTATACCAATAAGAATTACTATATGTTTCTAGTGAATATTGAGAATGTAATAAAAAAAGATAAAATTGATCATGTAATAGAGGAGTTTGAATGTTGTAGAGACTTTTTGAACAATTTGAACTATATGGATAAGAAGTATTTGGAGAAAAACAAGTTGAAATGGATATCTGTAAAGCAGTTGTATGGCCCTGATTCTAAAAACCATTTACGTCAAGTGTTTTATAACACTGTAATGATAAAGGAAAATATGGAAATTTTAAAAAATTTATAAAGTGCGTCAAATGATTTAAAGTTTTAAGTTCTTGTAATATAAAATGAACTTTAAGATATCAAAAGAAAGCGATGAAGAAACATTTGATATTGGAAATTTAAGTGGCTTTGACGATGATATCAGTATTAAGAAATCATCAAAAGTAAAGAAGATAGGTAAGGCAAAACCATTTAAGATGAAACAAAGGCCTAAGGTTGATTTTGGGTTCAAACCAAAGCCACCTCCTAGTAGCACCGCACCTTCTCATCAGGTTCCTGGTTCCAGTTATGCTACATCTGATTTCAGTGGATTTCGAGATACTACATTTGAGGATTTATCTAACCCAATGAAGAAGAAGACAAATGATGAACCATCAGATGATGATGATGAATCTGAGATGGGTACTACTACACATTTCAATGATAATGCATCTGAGGGTGGTATGAGCGAACCCGAACAGGGTGCATATGGTGGTGATGATGTCGGTATTGAAGGTGATGTTGGTCCATCTCCCGGCTTTCAAACGATTGAGGATGAGAAGCAAGATTTACTTTATAAGTTTTATAGATTGGATCAAAAGGGTATAAAGTGTAAAAAATTCAATATGTATTCTGATATCCGCGAGATGCGTTCTGAATTTAACAAATTATTGAGAGATGCTGAGATTTCATCTGGTGTTAAGTTTTCGAAGAAGATGTTAATGGCCATCATTAGTGGTATGGAGTTTATGAACAAACGTTATGATCCTTTTGGATTAGAGTTGAATGGATGGTCTGAGACTGTGATGGAGAACATGACAGATGGTGATTTCGACAATGTCTTGGAGCGTCTTCAGGAAAAATACTATGGTAAGGTGAATACACCTCCAGAGATGGAACTGATGTTGAGTCTAGCTGGTTCTGCAGTAATGTTCCATATGACTTCTTCCATGTTTAAGAGTTCTGGACCGTCTATCAATGATTTTATGAAGCAGAACCCTAATATGATGCAAGATATGATGAATAAATCTAATCAAAATCAGCAAGCTGAAAACTTGAGCGAAGCTGAGTATGAAATGAAAGGTCCTAGTATGAATATGGGTAATTTTGGAGGCATGCCTGCTCCATTAAGTACTGGAAATGATCGTTCTGAGATGAGTATCAGTAGTCCTGAGCCATCTCTTATGAGTGAGCCTATAAGTGTTGCTACAACAGACATAAGGGAAATTTCTCTCACTTCTTCTCTCACGGGTAAAAAGAAGAGAGGTAGAAAACCTAAGGCTAGAGATGAGTCCAAAGGGATCGAACTTGACATTTAAAAAAATATATATATATTAAGAAATGCTTGGTTTCGCCCAACTTGAAGAGGTTTGGAGCGAACCAAAAAAAAAGAAATTGATGAACCCTATGAATAAACGTGAAATTATTAAAACTTTACCTCCTCCCATCAGTATAGTTGAGCCTACGAAGCCTCATATAGAGTCTGTTGAAGTTACACCTTTAGTAAATTCTAATATTGAGGCAATGACTGTACCTGTTGATACCAGTGATAAATCTATAACTGTTCGCATAACTAATCCTATAGTTTTGAACGCATTAAAGAAATACACAGAGGCATATAAACAGGAACTTATAATTTCTATACTAGAAAATGCATTTTCTCAACAGGTTGAAACCTTTATACCTGAAAGTGAGTATGATTATCAATTGTTATACATGTTAGTTATTGGTATGTTGATACTGGTATCTGCTGATTATTTACGAACAAAGTATTTTTCTAAGAGAGGTTGAGACCCATGGATTGTTCCAAGGTATTTTGAGAAGATTTGTTTTCGCTTTTTTTCTCTCTCTTCATTTTCAATGGGTTCTCTTCTATTGTTGGCCTGTAGGAATTATATGTTTTGGATGCTTCGTCTGTTGAAACCAATGTGAAATTTGTGTTTTTATCTACGATTGGGTTTATAGGAACCAATGGTGGATATAAGATTGTATAACTGGTAGTGTTATCATTTGATACTGCTCTGTATTCATCTATTGTTAATTTTCCACCGAATGCTTTGAGAGCGTATTTTGGTGGTGCCGACTTGATAGAGGTAAAATTATTATTCATTTTTCCAGCCAATAAAAAAATGAGATTATTTCTATAAGACATGTTAGAATCATTGCTTTCGGTGTTATATGTTTTCATACAACCCCAACTGCAAAATGTACCAAAAACTTCGAATATTTCTGTTTTTTCATTATATTTGATCGGAAGTGAAAGAGGTTTGTTTTTGAATTTATGACAACAGTTGTAGCATAAAATTGTATTTTTTTCCAAATCATTGACATCAAAAGGGTTTTTGTCATCAAAAGGGTTTTTAACTTCAAATGTTTTCATTATAGTCTATAATATCTATAATTTCTTAAGTTAGTTTCATTACCCTTAATTTTAATAATCTAAAATATAAATGGAATACGAGACACCACTTGATCATTTAAGGCCTGTTTCTGCGAGTAATAAGAAAATGGACGTTGGGTCCGTAATGGATTACAATGAAATTATTTCTGGAATGGGAGGTCAAGGCCCTCATATGACACCTGATATGGACGAACAACGACATCTTGAACCTCCGCCTGCACAGTATGATCAGAGGCCTCCTCAGATTGCGCACATTGACGAGCAATCTATACAACAAGCTTTGATTGCGCAGCAAATGAGGCCAAAGGAGCAACCAAAGAAAACCGAGGAGTTCAAGGATAATTCAATTATAAGTGAGACAGATCAGCGTGATTTCATTTATTTGATAATCGTAATTGCGATCTTGTTCTCTGAAAGTTCTCAGAATTATTTATGCACTTTGATACCTTCTTTGTTTAGGGATGGTAAGACAACTCTTGTTGGGCTAGTATTCAATGCTTTTGTTGTTATTTTTGGTCTTGTTCTTATTAGAAAAGTGAAGGTGAGTATATAAGATTTAAAGATATAACTATCACAGAAAACAATATGAAAAACAACCCTATAGATTTAATATGTTCTTTTCTTATTATATCTCTCACATCACCCCCTTTTGAAAAACCTTCAATGATATCCATGACATCATTGATCATTTTATTTAAATCTACATCTTTTAAAGACATTATTGTAGCAAATATTCGTTTAACTATTTGTTTCAATCTTGTATATGCTCTGTCAATTTTTGAATACAATTCAGAATATTCTTTTTCGTTTTCTGGTTCTGCCTCGAATGTTTCTTTTCTTTCCTCGTTATCATTTTCTCTTCGCAATATATTGAATTCATAGTCAGGTTCCTCTTCATGTTTGTTTTGATCTCCCAGTACAAAGTCAAGATCTGGTAGTTTCATTCCTGATTTTCCAGAGTCTAATAGTTTAAGGTGTTGTTCGGGTGTCAACGGATGTTCCTCAAGTTCTTCTGGTTCGTCTATACAAATTATTCTTTTCTTACTTATATTTTCTAATTCTTTAAGGCTAGCCATCTTATTGTAATATGAGAATAATTTAAAAGTAGTTTCCATGCGTTTAGTGCGTTTATTCGTTTATATACTTAAAGAAATCAGTTCTATTACACAATAGGAAATGCATATCGAGAGAAAACAAGAATCGTTATTGCGTCGTTTAAAAGACTTTTATAAGGATGAAAAGAATATGAAGAAATTAGTTAACGTAATTGAGAAGGAGGGAGATTTATCTCGTCGTGTTCTTGACTACCTATGTACAAACTATTCAAAGAAACATGATGTTTCATATATTCTGGTGGAAAATGGGAAGAGGGCTCCATTCAATCTTCATGTACAATATAGAAATCAGTTGAAAGCATACAGCAAAATGTTATTTGATCCATTTCGACGTCATGAACGAATAACAATCAGTTGTCCTTACTCGATTAATAAAAAACTTGAAACAACAGTAGCACAGTTGAATTTTTTCAGATGGGCTATAGAGTGTAAGGTATTAGATTGGATAAATAAGGGTGAAAATTTGAAGAAGGTTGAGGAAGATATGACAAAAAATATGCAAGAGAAGAAGAATAAACCCTCACCCACAACAAAGAAAAAGAAAGAAATTTGTAAGAGTATAAATAAGGTTTCAAAGGCTCATAATGTAAAAATCACAGTAAGTTTTGTTTGAATAAATAAATCCTCAAAAATAGTAAATGAATAACGCAGAATACATGTACGTGTCTGTCATCATAGGGTTAATGTTTTATATTTTGCTTCTGGTATATGTTGCTTATATCAAAAGACATAAAATGGAGTTGGATAGTGTGTTTTTGGCTTTTGTAGTTACGCTAATATCTTTTATAGTTTTTTCTTATAAAATGAATTACGTGAATGATCATATGTTAAAGGAGAGTTTTGTATAAATGGTAATGAGTACCATTTGGTCTGATAAGAGTCCTGAAATAACTTCGAAATTAAGAGAAGGTGGAGATGATGTTATTTGTGAGATCTCTTTCAAGCAAATAAAGCGTGAAAGAGAGTGTATAGAAGATGTAAATAATAGGAAAAAAGAAAGAGTTAATGATAATTTTAAATATATAGAAATTGAAAATTTGGTTTTAAAAACGAAAACACTATTAAAGGAATAACAAATATAATACAGTATGGAAAGTGACTATGAACCAGACTATAAACAACAATTAATTGATTTTCAAAGAGAACAATTGGAGAGGTATCATGAATACATGTTAATTGCACTTAGTAGGGGAAACCCAGCATCTGCTCAGATGCTTTTACAACCAGGAAGTTCTTCTGTAGAGTTCAAACCATTACAAACAGTCATGCAGGAAAACCTTGAAAACATGCCACTGGATATGATGAAGATGTTTTTCGAATCTCCAGAAAATAATGACCATGGTATTGTTGCTTTACTGGAAAGTACCTTATGCCCTGATAAAAACGACTTGAATTTTGTCTATCATAGTTCAAGTTCTTCGGTAAGATATAACAATGGTGTTATGATGGTAACTGATGGTATCCAATTATTTTCAAAGTTTGTTTGTGACTACATTCATAAATATTGCTCTCCGCATATTGAAGATGCTAATGAAGAATTGCGAAAAGAAATGGAGAAGCATGAAGAAGTTGTTGTTGATACATTATGTAAAAAGAACCTGTACAGAGTGAAGCACTTATCATCCTTACTATCTGCTAGTGAGCAAGTGCGTTTAATCAAAAAACTTTTTAGCATGCTTAAGAATAAATGAGTGAAAGTCTATCTATTTTAGTTAAGAATTGGATGAATCTTGAAGAACAGATCAAAGAATTATCTATAACTATGAAGGAACTTCGTAATAATAAAAACGATATGAATGATCGTATTATAGAGGAAATGAATGCTAATGATGTTGATATGTGTAATCTTGGAAATTCGCATGCCTTAGTATTGAAAAATCAAGTTAGATTCTCATCTATTAAAAAGGAGCTTATTGAAGATACCTTGAAGGAGGTCTTTAAATCAAAGAAGAAACCTGACGACCCTGAGAAATTCGCCACCGAAACCACAGAAGCAATTTTAAATGGCAGAGAAACAAACGAAGTCCAGGTTTTGCGTAAGATTAAAGTAAAAAAGTAAAGATATTAAAGAAGTGTTTTGTAATATAAAGTACGAAAAACGAACATGTGTGCCAATTCTTGCAATCTTAATTATAAATTACTCCTTGACTACGATGGGGTTGTATTCAATAACCCTCGAGCCATGAAATTGGTAAGCAATCGGTCTGCGCAATTTGTAGCTAATAAGCTTGATATGTCTTTTACTAATGCTCGGATGGTCAACAGTACAAGATATAAGGTTCATGGTCACACTGTCAATTATCTGAATCACATCGGTGTTGATACAACACTAGAGGAATATAACGATTTTGTGTTTGGAAAAATTGACTGGAATTTGATCGATCTTTCTATTTGCGAAGATGACTATAATCGAATCATCAACGTACAATTGCTCAATCAATATCAGAATCAGAAAAGTATTTTATTCACCAATGCTCCATATATTTGGGTAGAGAGGACTTTGGAGAAAATCGGAACTAATCCTCATGTGCTATTTGAAGATATTTACACATGTGAAAATTCAGTTGATATGTTAAAACCCAATAAGAACATTTATGAGCATATCGAATCTAATTACCCTGAAACAGACTTACTGTTCATTGACGATGGATATTTGAACGTTCAGGGCTTAGGTGAAAATTGGAGAACTCATCTCTTCAGGAAGGATGATGACCTATATTTTGCTGGACGAGAATTAGTAGACTGTCGAAATTACAATTACATATGATAGCCATCAAAAAATAACTTGACAACTGTAACAATATCAATATTCTTGCCTTTTTCAATCCTTTTGATCTGTATTTCCATCTCTTCTATCAATACCTTCATCCTACGTTTCACCTCTGCACCAACCTGTTTTCCATTCTTGTCAAACATA
>ENA-OUOG01005452-OUOG01005452.1-marine-metagenome-genome-assembly--contig:-NODE-5452-length-10279-cov-5.987453_pt1 | contig 10279 bp, 10 predicted proteins | sample MGYA00248635_ERZ508505 | MGnify/ENA primary metagenome ERZ508505 (study PRJEB26176, sample SAMN06267871) | marine metagenome | isolation source: Saanich Inlet, British Columbia, Canada | place: Pacific...
CCATGAACGTCAATCGTGCCGGATTGATGTTTTTCAAGACCGTTCAGGCATCTGATCAAGGTTGATTTGCCTGATCCTGACGGCCCGCAAATAACGATCCTCTCGCCTTCATAGACGGAAAGGTCAATGTCTTTAATCGCGTGGAATTCGCCAAACCATTTATTCACCTGTTGCATATGTACAACGAGGTTTTCGTCTGTTTGATACATGATGTCCAACCTCGTTGGTGTTTTGTTTTGCCTTTAGACTGGAATGCAAAAGGTCAAATCATGACCTTTTGCCAGTCGATAGATTTCACAAATGATCAATTACAATGACGGCATATCTGGTAAATCCTGCCCAAGCCATTTCTGCGAAATCTCGTTTAGGTTTCCCCCCAGCTTTTTATGAAGAATGAAAACATTGACCCAACGTAACAAATCGTCATTGCCTTTTTTGACGCCAATAAAACATGGGCTGTCTTTGACAATATATTTTCTTTCCAGATCAAGCTGTGGGTTTGATTCGGTCAATGATGCGGCAGCCGTATTACCGGTCACAAGAACCTGCACTTGCCCCGATGTATAGGCGCTTAGCGTCGCTGCGTTATCGCCAAATCTGAAAATCTTGGCATCTGATGGAGCCGCCTTGGTAATTTCTAGATCCTCAAGGCTTCCACTGGTCACGCCAACGGTCATCCCAGACAGATCAGCAGGCGACATGATATTCAGCGTCGAGGCCGCAAAAACGCCAGAATAGAACGGCGCATAGGCACTGGAGAAATTGATCGACTTGGCTCTTGTTGGGTTGGCGCCCATTGTTGAGATGACAAGATCAACGCGATCGGTCTCAAGAAAGGGAATGCGTTGTTTTGAGACAACGGGCACTAGCTCAAGCTTGACCCCCAGATCCTTGGCAATCAGCTTGGCAACATCGACATCATAGCCCTCATGCGCGCCAGAAGCGCCGACTGATCCAAATGGTGGAAATGACTCTGGAACGGCAATTTTTACGACACCAGATGATAATATTTCAGACAAATCTGCCGCATTTGCAGTGCCTGTCAAACCGACAATGATCAATACGGATTTTACAAGTTTCAATAGATTTTTCATGCTCTTTCCTTTCGAATTAAATATCAAAAATGTTTAGATTTTGGCTAAATCTTCGGCCTCCAACCGGCGCGCCAGCATTGCAAGCGGGTAACAAATGCAAAAATAAATGACCGCCGTCAGGGGAAAAATAATAAAGGGTTCAGACCCCAGAACCGGCGCATTAGCCCACCGTTTTCCGGTCAGCATCAGATCGCTAAAGCCTATGATATAGGCCAAGGAAGTTCCTTTGATGATTTGCACCAGAAAACCAACGGTTGGCGCCAGTCAATACCGAATGGCCTGCGGCAGGATTATCTTTTTCAGGGTCGAGACAAAACCGATATTTAGCGCAAAACCTGCTTCCCATTGCCCCGATGGTACTGCGGCGATGGCCCCCCGCCAGACTTCAGCAAGATAAGCCGAAGTGAAAAGTACAAGTGAGATGCTGGCCGCAGTCCACGGATTAACGTCAAGGCCAAGCAAACGTGGCACACCCAATCCGGTTAAAAAAAACAGCATTAAAAGCGGGATAGATTGTAAAAACCAGATATAGGCCTGGGCGAATTTCCGCACCATAGGGCGATGCGAAATCGTCAGAAACGTAATCATTGACGCGACGATACCGCCGCCGCTAAAGGCAACCAATGATAGATAGATTGTAAATCTTGTCGCCGCCAGCAACTGGAAGATGATGATCCCGTGCAGCTTGTCAAATATGTCGATAAGGAAGATTTCCATCAGGCGACACGCCTGCCAAGTGTTTTCTGATAAGTGACCTGCAATATTGCCTTCAAGCCGAGGGCGATCAGGCAATATAAAACCGTTAACGTGATAAATACCTCAAACGAACGGAAGGTGCGGCTGTCGATGAATAGACCGGCATGGGTCAGATCGACGACACCGATCTCCGAGATGATGCCGGTGGTCAGAAATAAGAAAATGAACTGGCTTGATAGCGAAGGATACATTTTGATCAGCGCCTGCGGCACGATCAGCGCTTTGAAAATGGTTGATTGCGTCAGATTTATGGCGGCTGCAGCTTCGATTTGGCCCTTGGGGGTCGAGGCAAAGCCGCTTCGCAGGATTTCTGCAAAATAACCCGAAAAATTGATCGATAGCGCCAGCAGCGCATGACACCAGAAAGGCCACACATACCCAAATAATAACGGCATGCCAAAGGCAATAAAAAACAGCTGAACAATCAGCGGCGTATTGCGAATGAAATCGACATAGGCGGCGGCCAATATATTCGCGATCGGCACTTCGAAATAGCGAAGTCCAGCAAGGCCAAAGGCCAACACAAAGCCAAAAATGCCTGCGCTAACGGTGATGAAAAAGGAAACTGAGGCGCCTTCAGCCAATAGTTGAATATATTCTGCGGAGCGGTATAGCTCAAAAAACCGCAACTCCATATTCACCTCTTTGGTCGATTTTAGTGTCTTTATGAGTCGATTTTAACTTCTTTAAGCAACAAAAAACTTTCATCGTTTCGGGGGGGGTGAGTAAGGAATCTGTGAACAGGCCCGCGCCTGCACCCTCTGGCAATGCTCGTTTGTCATGTTCCCAACGCTGGGTGAGGTATCGGATGCGGCGCAGTGCCGCCACGACAAAGCGTTTGGTTTTTGGAAAAATTGACCGGCAAATTTGCCCATGGCATGAGACGTCGAACGCATGTACCCTCAGCGTTGCTTGTTCGCAAAATATCGCGTGACAAGATACATGGCCCTTGGGTTCGGGGCTTGGGCTTTGGTTTGAAACTTGGGGTAATGCCCTTGGGGTTATGGCCTTGGGGAAATGGCGCATTCGACAAGATTTGAACCTGTGATCTCTGCCCTCTGAGTATACAAGCCTATAAATATAATATAATTAAAACAATTATTTGCGATGATTAAGTAAAGAAAAAGCTATTTATCGTGAAATAAGGTGAGCGTTTTTTATAAGGTGAACGTTCTTTGTTCTGAATATTTGTCTTTTTCTCTGCCTAATGTTCCGCCGTTTCGTCATCGGGCAGACGCGCTTTCTTTCTGCAGCTTTACTTGTGCAAACAGCTATTTTGTTTTACCGTCTTGTCCATCCATAGGGGAGCCTTGCCGAAGAGGCTGAGAAATCGATAGAAGCACAGACACAAAATCTGTGCTGGCTCGATGATCCTTTTAACCTGATCCGGATTATGCCGGCGGAGGAAACGGGATATGCTTGAGATAGCGCTATTTTTGTTTGTCTGCGTTGGTTTTTTAAAGGAAATTGGCGTTGGCTCGTAATATTATTGTTGATGAACTTCTAACATTTATCGCGGAACAGAATCCATCAGATGATGCGTTCAATGCGTTGGCGTTGCAGATTTTTGCCTTCCAATTCCAAAATAACCGGCCATATGCATCATTTGTGCGCTCTTGTGGTAAGACCCCATCAACTGTTAAGCGATGGTGGGATATTCCTCCCGTTCCCATAAATGCGTTTAAGACACTCGATCTGACCTGCTGTCCACCGGCAACTGCTGCTGCTGTCTTCATGACCAGTGGCACTACTCAGAACGGACTGCGTGGTAGAAGTTATCACGCCGCGCTTGAGGTCTATGATGCCTCGATGAGACGCCATTTTGCCGAGCGTTTCATGCGGGGTGACAGCCATCTGTCGATGGGAATTTTGTTTCCAGATCCTGAAATAATGCCCAACTCTTCACTCGCACATTACCTTAATCTTGCCATAAAGACATTTGGCACATCAGACAGTGAGTGGTTGATCGGCGCTGATGGCATTGATTTGCCGCGCCTGATAAGCGCTTTGGAGCGCGCTGAAGCAACCGGCGAAAGCTACGCTTTACTTGGGGCAAGCTTTAGCTTCGTTCATGCAATCGATGCATTGCAGGAACAGGGGCGCCGCTTTCACTTACCGCCGGGTAGCCGAATTCTTGATACTGGTGGCTTTAAGGGTCAATCCCGCGACATTGAGCTTGATGCGTTTTATGATGCGCTTTGCCATACCTTTGGCGTTGCCCGTAGCCATTGTATTGGCATGTATGGCATGACCGAACTCTCGTCACAATTCTATGACGATGGCAATTTGACCTGTCCATCGGTTAAGTCAGGGCCGCATTGGATGCGGAGCCGAGTAGTCAATCCGCTGACTGGAGTATCGGTGCCGAAGGGCCAAACGGGCGTTCTGGCCCATACTGACCTTGCGCATTACAATATTGTCACCACCATTCTCACCGAAGATGCCGCTGTCGAAGTTGATAACGGATTTTTGCTTCTTGGGCGGGTCGAAGGTGCCGAAGCTGTCGGCTGTTCAATGGCGGTTGATGAATTTCTCAAAGCGACGGCAGGGTGCTGACCCAACATGATTGAGCGCGCTTGCTATCTTCCCGGCCTTGATCCTTCGGCCATCTCATGGCGAAATCTGACTTTTGCGCGTGGTGGAGACACCGCCCTTGAGGTTGCGGTTCCATTACTGACGGAACAGGACATCAACAATCTTGTAACCCATGTTCGCGAGCAAGCCACAACGCATTTGCGACCAATGTCAGTTACGCAGATTGTAGAGGTAATTGACGCTGTCATTGCGCGTCTACTCGATCGGCAAGACCCGTATCGTCAACGAATGGAGCAGGCGCTTCCTGCCATCACCGGATATGACTGTGAGATGATTTGTCGTGGATTGACGCAATATCTTAAAACATTTCGCAAACCAGAACTGTTGCGCTTTTTAGCCGAGGATTTTCCAAACCCTAACATTCTTGATGATTTTCAACCGCTCACGAAAGGCGGTTATGGAAAAGCATTTGGGCCACCTGCATTGGCTCATATTTGGGCGGGAAACGTTCCTGCATTGCCGCTATGGAGCCTTGTTTGTGGCTTGCTAGTAAAGTCTGGCAATATTGGAAAAATATCCAGTGCAGAGCCACTTTTTGCGACCTTATTTGCCAAAACGCTGGCAGAGGTGGCCCCCGAGCTTTCCGACTGTCTGGCCGTTGTGTGGTGGCAGGGTGGAGATGAAGCATCAGAACGCGCCATGGTTCAGGCAACAGACCTTACACTGGCGTATGGTGGCATTGACTCCCTGACGGCAATACGTAGCCGGATGCCAGCGGGCAAGCGCTTGTTGGAGTTTGGCCACAAGACCAGCTTTGCGATGATTGGCGCTGCCGCGCTTGATTCAGCCAAGGCAGCCGATACTGCTCAACGCGCGGCCTTTGATATTGCCCGTTATGACCAGCAAGGATGTTTTGCGCCTCATGTGGTTTTTGTTGAAAGAGGAGGTAGCGTCTCACCGCGAAGATTTGCGAACTACCTAGCAGGGGCTTTAACCGCCTATGGAAAGCGCTATCCGCGTCGTGAGCTGACTTTGGCAGAAGCCAACAGCGTGGTTGCCTGGCGCCAGCAGGAGGAATTCTCTAACGGCGCTGAAGTTTTAAGCGAAGCTCTTGGTGACTGGGGCGTGTCCTTTTACGATAATGGCGGAAGTTTTGGCCCATCCTGCCTCAACCGTTTTGTCAGGGTAATCGCTGTTGATGATTTGGCGATGGTGCCAAGCAAAGTCGTTCCTTATCGAGCGATGCTTCAGACTGTTGGTATCGCGGTACCACCAGACGATCTGTTTAAATTGGCAAGGCTGCTTGGCGAGGTGGGCGTAACCCGTATAGCGGCGCTTGGTGACATGACAACACCTGAAGCGGGCTGGCATCATGATGGTCGTTTTAATTTATCTGACCTAGTGAATATTGCTGAAATCGACACACGTGCGCCACTGGCCGCTGACAAACTGGCCTTTTACGATGACTGATCGATTGAGCTTCCTCAAAATTGATCAAGTCGGTTTTGCTTATCACGGCGATGCCCCCATTTTGGCAGACGTCAGTTTGTCATTGGCACCCGGTGACTTTCACTGTTTGGTTGGGCGTAGTGGCTGCGGCAAAACCTCGTTGCTGAAAATTGTGGGAGGCTTACTGACGCCGACATCGGGGAGCGTTTCTATCACTGGCATGCCCGTGAATGGCCCATCGCGTCAAGTTGGCTTTGTCTTTCAGACACCAAGCCTGCTTGAGTGGCGCACTGTGCTGGATAACGTACTATTACCCATTGCGTTGCACCGTTCAGTAAATCCGTCTGATTACGACCGAGCAAATGATTTGCTTTCCCAAATGGGTATCGAAGATCATGCTGAGCGTTATCCGCATCAGCTATCCGGCGGGCAACAAAGCCGTGTTGCACTTGCCCGCGCCCTTATAACAGAGCCTTCTTTATTGTTGATGGATGAACCTTTTGCCGCCCTCGATGCGATTACCCGCGAGGATTTGCAGAATGATTTGTTGTGGCTCGCCCAGACACAAGGCACCACTATTCTTTTTGTTACACACGATATCGCCGAGGCTGTCTATCTGTCCAGCCATGTCTCAATAATGCAAGCTGGCTGTATTGCCCGTAGCATGACCATTGACCTGCCCAACCGACAGCAGGGCGGCGGGCGCTATCACCCAAAGATCATCAAACTTTGCAATGAGATCAGAGCGGCCCTAATGCCTATAGCTGGGGCGCGCATGCCATGATTGGATCGCGTCTTACCTCAATTAGCCTTCTAGTAGTTCTTGTTCTGATTTGGGAAGGGTGGTTGGCGCTGACTGATGTTTCAGCGCTTCTGGTGCCTCCACCGTCAGCGGTCATGGTAGTGCTGTGGACGGGGCTAACTCAGGGTTTCCTATGGCCTCATATCTGGGTTACCGTCATCGAGACGCTTTTGGGTTTCGCCTTGGGCAGCACAATCGGCTTTGCATTCGGGGTGCTGCTGAGTGAGGTAAGCTTTCTTCGCCGGATCGTCTGGCCCTATATCCTAGCGAGTCAGGTCGTGCCCAAGCTGGCGCTTGGGCCAATCTTGATTGTATGGTTTGGTTTTGGACTGACCTCGATCATTATCATTACAGCGTTGATTTGTTTTTTTCCATTGCTGGAAAATACTGTCACAGGTGTTCGCTCGGCACCGCCCGATCAACGTGATCTATTCCGTGTGCTGGGGGCAACCCGTATGCAGACCTTGTTTCGGCTCAAGATTCCGGCAGGGTTGCCGCTGATCCTGGCAGGTGTTCGAGTCGCTGTGGTGCTGGCGCTGGTGGGGGCAGTCGTGGGTGAGTTTATTTCTGGTGGTCAAGGTCTTGGCGCCAGTATCATTGCAGCACAGGGAATGATGGACACCACGCTGATGTTCGCACTCTTTATTATCATCACCATAATAGGAATGCTATTTTACCAACTAACAATTATAATTGAACGCCGGCTACTTCGTGGCTGGCAGCGAAGGAATGAGACATAATGTTACGTTTAACAACCACTATATTGGCCCTTATTCTGACCTTTTCGCATGCCTTTGCAGATGAATTGGACAAAATCACGATTGCTGGCTGGAGCAAACCCATCAGCGAGATTACGAATATTCTGGCTGAACCCGATAAGGGGTTTTTTAAGGCTGAGAAGATTGAGCTTGGCTATATTTCTGGCACCGGCGGTGGCTCTGCACTTACCAATATGTTGTCGGGGGCTGCCGATGTTGCGTTTACGGACCCGTCCTCGCTTTATCAAGCGCTAAGCCGCGGTGAAGATTTGGTAGCGATATACAACATCTATCCACAGAACGTCTTTAATGTGGTGGTGCCAGTCGGGCGCGGCATCACAACAACAGCTGATCTAAAGGGCAAGACTATCGGCGTATACAGCCTCAACAGTGGCACAAGACAAAATCTTCTTTTTCTGTTGCACAAGGCTGGATTAAACGAAAGTGACGTCAATATTCAAGTCACTGGTTTGCTTAATTTTGCGCCGGTAATTCAAGGACAGGTTGATGCTACCGCCGCAACAGATACGGGTTTGTACGTTGGCAAGCTGAAGGGCTTAGGCGATGTGACTGTTATCAATGTGGCTGATAGCCTTAATGTGCCAAGCGACCTTTTTGTGGTCACACGAGGCTATTACAAGGAAAATAAATCCGTGCTTCGCCGCTTTCTCAAAGCCTATCGCAACAGTACCCAATGGATGATTGATAATCCAGAAGACGCCGCCAAGATCGCCGTGACCCGCGCGATCAATGGTCGCGACGAAAAGGTCAATCTTGAGATTATCAAGCTAAGGAATATTTCCGCCCAATCAGAGACAACGCGCTCAAAGGGGCTTGGACATTTTGACCTTGAGGTTCTGCAAGACGGTGCCGACACCTTTTTTGCCCAGGGGCTGATTTCTTCCGCAATTGATATGACCCAAGTTGTCAAAACGGATCTTATCCCGGAGTAATCTAATGAATTTTGCTGGTAAAACAGTTTTAATCACCGGCGCCAGTCGTGGTATCGGCGCCGCAATCGCTGAGGCTTTTGCCGCGGAAAACGCGTCGGTCGTTGTCAATTACTTACAGAATGTGCAAGCGGCTGAAGCTACCGTCGCCGCCTGCAATGCCAAGGGTGGAAATGCGCTGGCGGTTCAGGCTGATGTAACAGATCCGGTTGAAGCGCGCCGACTGGTTGCAAAAACGGAGGATGTTTTTGGCAAGATTGATGTGCTGGTGCATAATGCCTTCGCGCCATTCATCTTTTCGGCTGAGCAACGCAAGTTGTTTTGGGATCTCGATTGGGACGCGTTTCAGGCGCAAATTGATGGCTCGGTCAAGGCCGCACATGGAATGGTACAAGCCGTATTGCCCAAAATGCTGGAGCGCGCAGAAGGCACAATAATCACGATTGCTACTAATTTGATTGCTAACCCCCTTGTTCCCTATCACGACTATACAACCGCAAAGTCGGCACTGGTTGGCTTTAGCCGGAATTTGGCTATGGAACTCGGGCCGTTGGGAATACGGGTCAATACTGTCTGCCCCGGCTTGGTTTATCCGACAGCGGCAAGTCGTCACGTCAAGGAAAAGTTGAAAACGTCCCTGATTGCGCAAACACCGATGCGGCGCATCGCCACACCAGAAGATGTCGCCGGGCCGGTACTTTTTCTCGCCTCTAGCTGGGCAAGATTTATGACTGGGCAAACCTTGTATGTTGATGGTGGCGTGATAATGCGATGAGGCTTTTGACAACATCAATGATAAGGACATAACAAAGAAGCTGATCCGCCGGATGTCACAGTCCGCCCAGATAGCACTGGTAAAAACCTAGGGAATCCGCTGGTTTTGGATTTATAGGTGACAAGGGGCAGACAAATGACCTGTCCTTATTAATCAATTGATAACATGTAGTAAAATGGTGCACTCGACATGCAGTCATTGCCTTACTTATGCGTCATCTCTAAATGACCTCAAGTAATATCAGTATGTTAAAGAACCCTAGACATCCGTCAATAGGCGCAGATGGTATACTGTGTGTACACCAAGCAGATGTCCAACATCCTCAACATGTAAAACATGTTCAGCACATGCAGCTGCCTTGCTGCTTATCTCACAAAAGAAACAGATAGAGAGACAGAGATACACCTAGCCTTATGGGGGGTGTTTAGAATGTTGAAGATGTTAAATAGGGTGTGAGATTTTTAGGGGTGTTTTGGTCTATAACCACTCTGACAAGAAGACTGTTAAACCTGCCAAGAAGACCAAGATTACAACACATCTTTTTATTAAAGCCAGTGAGTCATTTATCTTATTAAGGTAGCCCTTAATTTGATCTGACTGACCCAATTTGGACAACAAGACTTTCAACTCAGTCATTTTAAATTACAACTCCTGCTTACTTTGTCTTTGGTTTGTCTTTGATAACATGCTGACTAACATCACGACAGAACTGAATGTCTCTATAATGATGCTTTGATTAATCATGATTTTAAAAGACCGACAGTCACAACAACCATCGGCCTACGTTATTTATGCAGCTAAAGACATCTCGCCAAAGCCTTTACTATTCCACCCCTGCTTGACTATAGGCAGTAGGTAGAAGGTGTCTTAGTTGACTACCACCATGATTAACAATCAAGACTGAACCTAAGGCCATAGGCTCTATAGGCCAGAGTAACCTTGGCCCAAAGTAACCTTAGTTCCCCAGTTCGAACAAAAAGGTGCAGAGGGTGTAGGGGCAAACTATAGGTTCTATAGAACAATGGTTCTGTAGAATGAAGGTTTTGACCCTAAACCTCCTACACCACCATCAAATAGACAAGGCCAGAGCAACCAAAGGCCACTAGAACCTAAGTGAGCCGTCGGCAAAGGCAGACTGAAGTTGAGAAGTATAGCTTTGT
>ENA-OUOG01005455-OUOG01005455.1-marine-metagenome-genome-assembly--contig:-NODE-5455-length-10275-cov-17.327221_pt1 | contig 10275 bp, 8 predicted proteins | sample MGYA00248635_ERZ508505 | MGnify/ENA primary metagenome ERZ508505 (study PRJEB26176, sample SAMN06267871) | marine metagenome | isolation source: Saanich Inlet, British Columbia, Canada | place: Pacific...
ACAGGTCTTTAATGATGCCCGCAGAGGCCTGCAAGCGGAAAATTATGCGATTGCCGCTATTTTTTCAAAGCGGCTCATTCCGCGACCAGCGAGAAGTTGTCGATGCCGTAGAACTCGTCATCTATGCCTTGGTTGGTATTGGATCGCGCGGTCAGCGACAGCTCTGCGTCGGGGTTTTCGACCGTGACTGTGATCCTTGAAATATTATCTGACCATTGGCTTTGCCCACCTAGCTCCGTGTTGTTAGCCAAGATCTCTGTCTGGATTGTAACACCCGCGAGATTGCTATCTGCGATGCTGAGCGATCCATTATAGGGAGAGCGTGCCACGAAGATCTCTTGGCCGTTAAGGGTGAATACAGCCGTCTCGTTGTCGATACTGTCCCCCGCGACCAGATCAAATGTGAAGGTCGCCGATGACGCGCCGCTGGGAATGATCGTAGAATAGGTTGTCGACTGCCCTGCGCCCAGAACCATCAGGTCCCCGAAGCCAGAAATATTCGTGACATTGCCGCCCGACCACCCCGCAGACCCGCTTGCGAAATCGGTCAAGGCCAGTTGCACGCTTTCGAAGGAGCCGAATTCTTCTCCGGCGGCGTCGAAGGCGGCAGCGATCTCGGCTTCGCTCAATTGATGCGTGATTGCGGTGACCATATTATTGACGCCACCGGTTACCAATTCATCCATCGCCATGCCAAGGCCGGCGGCTGCTGCCGTCAGCATCACCCAGTCGACGGTCACCGCGCCGGACTCATCATTTATGAAGTGCAAAAGCATTTCAGGTCCCAAAAATCCAAATTCTTACCTTAACGATTTATTGGGCAAGAGCGGCAAAATTGGGGCGCGCAGACGGTGAAAACTGGGTCTTGCCGTGGGTCAGGCGGGTTTGGTTTCCAGCAAATCCCACCGATTTCCAAAGGCGTCCCGAAAGACGGCGACCTTGCCATAGGGTTCTTGTCTCGGGTCTTCTTCGAAATGGATGCCTGCGGTTTTCATGCGTGCATAATCGGCATCAAAGCTGTCGCTTTCGAGGAACAACCACACCCGACCGCCGCCTTGCTGGCCGATGGCGGCCTTTTGCTCCGGTGTGGCCGCGCGGGCCAAGATGAGGGCGACCCCACCCCCTTCGGGCTGAACGACGACCCAACGTTTGGTCGGGGAAAGCGGCGTGTCCTCGAGCAGTTCAAAGCCGAGATCGCCCACATAATGGGCGATCCCCGCGTCATATTCGGGCACTAGAAGTGAGAGCTTGCCCAGATGGCGGGTCATTCCGTCTCGAATTCCACCAAAAGGTCTTTCGCATCAATCTGCGCGCCTGGTGTCACATGGACCGCCTTGATCACCGCGTCCCGATCCGCATGAATGCCTGTCTCCATCTTCATCGCTTCGATGGTCAGGAGCAGATCGCCCTGTTTGACGCTTGCGCCAACGCTCGCAGCCACACTGGCAATCACACCTGGCATTGGTGCGCCGATATGGGCGGGGTTGCCAAGCTCGGCCTTGGGGCGTTTCGCGCTTGTGGCGGCCACTTTGCGGTTGGGCACGCGGATCGTGCGGGGCTGGCCGTTCAATTCGAAGAACACCTTGGCCTCGCCCTCGGCATTCGTCTCGCCCACAGCCTGCAAACGGATGACAAGTGTCACGCCCGGGTCGATCTCGGCCTCGATCTCTTCGCCGGGTTGCATGCCATAGAAGAAGGTCTTGGTGGGCAGGGTACGCACAGGGCCGTAATCGGCATGGCGGGTGGCGTAATCGGTGAAGACCTTGGGATACATCAAGTAGCCGTTAAGATCTTCGTCATCCACGGCCTCGCCGATCTGTTCTTCCAGCTTTTTGCGGGTTGCCTCTAGATCAACGGGGTCCAGATGCTTGCCCGGACGCTCGAGATTGGGGGCTTCATCCTTGAGGATTTTGTTCAACATCAATGTCGGGAAGCCGCCCGGAGGCTGGCCTAGATTGCCGCGCATCATGTCAATGACGCTATCGGGAAAGGCGACATCGGTTTCGGGGTCTTCGACCTGCGCGCGGGTCAGGCCTTGGCTGACCATCATCAGCGCCATATCGCCCACCACTTTGGAGGACGGCGTGACCTTTACGATATCGCCGAACATCTGGTTCACATCCGCATACATCTGCGCGACCTCATGCCAGCGTTCTTCCAGCCCGAGGCTGCGGGCCTGTGCCTTGAGATTGGTGAACTGACCGCCGGGCATTTCATGCAGATAAACCTCGGAGGCGGGGGCCTGCATGCCGCTCTCGAAAGCGACATAATGGGCGCGCACGGCTTCCCAGTAATCGCTGATTTCGCGCACGGCAGAAATATCGAGGCCTGTATCGCGATCCGTATAGCGCAGGGATTCGACGATCGTGCCAAGCGTGGCCTGCGAGGTATTGCCTGAGAGCGCATCCATCGCGCAATCCACCGCATCCACACCTGCCTTGGAGGCCGCAAGGATCGTCCCGCAGGCTACGCCAGCCGTGTCATGGGTGTGGAAATGGATCGGCAGATCAACGGCATCTTTCAAAGCGGGGATCAGCACTTCGGCGGCGGTTGGCTTGAGCAAGCCCGCCATATCCTTGAGGCCCAGAACATGGGCGCCTGCGGCCTCCAACGCCTTGGCCATCGAGACATAGTATTTCAGGTCATATTTGGCGCGATCAGGGTCGAGGATATTGCCTGTGTAGCAAATCGTGCCCTCAACGATCTTGCCAGAGCTGCCGACCGCATCCATCGCCACACGCATATTTTCAACCCAGTTAAGGCTGTCAAAGACGCGGAAGACATCGACGCCCGAGGCGGCGGCTTGAGCCACAAAGCTTTGCACAACATTATCGGGGTAATTGGTATAGCCCACACCATTTGAGGCGCGCAGCAGCATCTGTGTCATGATATTGGGCATTTTGGCGCGGATATCGCGCAGGCGCTGCCATGGGCATTCCTGCAAGAAGCGGTAAGCCACATCAAAGGTTGCGCCCCCCCAGCATTCAACGCTGAACAATTCAGGCAGGTTCGCGGCATAGGCAGGGGCTGCATTGATCATATCAATCGAGCGCATCCGCGTGGCCAGAAGCGATTGATGCCCGTCGCGCATGGTTGTGTCGGTGATCAGCAATTGTTTTTGCTCTTTCATCCATGCAGCAACTGCTTCGGGGCCTTTTTCATCCAGCAGGTTGCGCGTGCCCTTCGGGGCTGCCTCAAGGCGTGGCTTGGGCGCGCGGGCCAGTTTGATATCGGCGGACGGGCGCGTGCGGCCTTCGGTTTCGGGATGCCCGTTCACGGTGATATCGGCAACATAGCGCAAGATACGGGTCGCGCGGTCGCGGCGCGGTGCGAAATCGAACAGCTCGGCCGTCTCGTCGATGAATTTGGTGGTGTATTGGTAATTCAGGAATGTCGGATGCTTGAGCAGGTTTTCCACGAAAGCGATATTGGTCGAGACCCCGCGAATACGGAACTCGCGCAAGGCACGGTCCATCCGCGCAATCGCGGCCTCGGGCGTGGGGGCCCAAGCGGTGACCTTCTCCAACAGGCTGTCATAATAGCGCGTGATCACCGCGCCTGAATAGGCGGTGCCGCCATCAAGGCGGATGCCCATGCCCGTGGCCCCGCGATAGGCGGTGATGCGGCCATAATCGGGGATGAAGTTATTGGCAGGGTCTTCGGTCGTGATGCGGCATTGGATGGCGTGACCATCCAACTTCACATCATATTGGCTTGCCACGCCTGTCGCCTCGGTCAGGCTTTTGCCCTCGGCAATCAGGATTTGGGCGCGCACGATATCAATGCCTGTCACCTCTTCAGTGACGGTATGTTCAACCTGCACGCGCGGGTTCACTTCGATGAAGTAGAAAGCGCCCGTATCCATATCCATCAGGAATTCGATGGTGCCTGCGCATTCATAACCCACATGCTCGGCGATCTTTTTGCCAAGCAGGCAGATATCTTCGCGCTGCGCTTCGCTCAGATAGGGGGCGGGGGCGCGTTCCACGACTTTTTGATTGCGCCGCTGAACGGAACAATCGCGCTCATAGAGGTGATAGATATTGCCATGCGTATCACCAAGCACCTGCACTTCGACATGGCGGGCGCGCTGGATCATCTTTTCGAGATAGCCCTCGCCATTGCCGAAAGCGGCCTCAGCCTCGCGGCGGCCTTCCAGCACTTTTTCTTCCAGCTCATCAGCATTCAAGATGGCGCGCATGCCCCGTCCGCCGCCGCCCCATGACGCTTTGAGCATGATCGGGTAGCCGACCTCATCGGCCTGTTTGCGGATCAGGGCCATATCCTCGCCCAGAACCTCGGATGCGGGGATGACAGGCACGCCTGCTTCAATTGCAACGCGACGGGCGCTGGCCTTGTCGCCAAGCGCGCGCATCGTTTCGGCCTTGGGGCCGATGAAGGTGATGCCGGCTTCGGCGCAAGCATCTACGAATTCGGGGTTTTCCGACAACAGGCCATAGCCCGGATGGATCGCATCCGCGCCTGCCATTTTGGCCACGCGGATAATTTCGGGGATCGAGAGATAGGCCGCAACAGGCCCCAGACCTTCGCCGATCTTATAGGCCTCATCCGCCTTGAAACGGTGCAGCGAAAGTTTGTCTTCCTCGGCATAGACGGCGACTGTGCGTTTGCCCAGTTCATTGGCCGCGCGCATTACTCGGATCGCGATTTCACCGCGATTGGCAATCAGGATTTTATTGAATTCGGCCATAATGCTCTTCCCCAGAAGTCTAGTTTGGCGACAGGGCGCAGGTGTTTCCCTATCTGCTTCGCTGCACGGCAGCATAATAAGCAGGGAGCGAGGGAAGGAAACCCCGTTTTTGACCGAAGCTTTAGCGCTAACAATTCAAGCCCTTTGCACCCTTTTTCGCGCGCATGTGACCTAGTTTGAAAGTGCGGGCTGCCGATACCTGTTGCGCAAATAGGAGGTCATTTGCCAGCGGATCAGAAAGTCGAGATCATAGCTGCGATAATCGACATCCAGCGCTTGTGCGACCGTGCGGACCTGAAATTCGGCGTTATCCTCGACCCCGTTGGTATCGATCATGATGACCATCGGCGCGCGTTCGGTCAGATGCGCGTAAAAGATGGCCTGATGTACGCTGTCATAGCTCGAGCGGCGGTCATCAAGGCCGATCTCGATGGCATGCTCATCGGTCAGGCAATCCATCCGAACCGAATGCTGGCCCTCATTGATATCATAGGCAACCCGATATTCTGGCGTGCCGCCAAGCAGCAAAGCGCAAATGATAGGGATGAGATCGGCTTCGAACATAAGGCGAACATTAACTGTTCGTTAAAGAATTGGGAAGCCGCTTTCTCTAGGCTGGGTTAACAAGACGTGACGGCAGATCAGCCAAGGTCTTGGCGCCGATCTGGGCCATATTCGACAGCATATCACGTTCCAGAAGGTCATGCAGATGGGCGGGCCCCTCGGCCCCAAGCGCGCCGAGCGCGTAATGCCATGCACGCCCCATCATCACGAAATCGGCCCCAAGCGCGAGGGCGCGCAAGACATCCAAACCGCCCGCGATCCCGCTATCAAAGATGATAGGCAGAGCGGTTGCGGATTTGATCTGGGCCAGCACATCAATCGCGGCAGGCGCGCCATCGAACTGGCGGCCCGCATGGTTCGAGACCCAGACGGCATCTGCGCCCGCATCTGCGGCGCGGGCGGCGACCTCGGGTTCCATCACACCTTTGAGGATGATCGGCCCCTCCCATTCATCGCGCAGCGTGGCCAGATAGTCCCAATCAGGGGCGGCGCGCAGCAGATAGCCGACATGCGCGGTTGAGGGCAGGGTGCCTTTGCCCGCGATCTCGGGCGCGTAGCTGTCCATTAGCTTCATTCGCGGCATGCCTGCGGTGCCAATTCCAAGCGCCCATTGCGGGCAAAGCGCCACTTGCGCGGCCAGCCTAGGCGTCAGTTTAGGCGGTTGCACCAAACCGCCACGGGTCTGGCGTTCGCGCCTGCTGGCGGCGGGGACATCCACTGTCAGGATCAGCGTGTGAAACCCAGCCTCGCGCGCACGGCGCAACATGTCGCGTCTGATATCAGGGTCGCGCGGGGGGTACATCTGGAACCAGCCCTGTTGTCCGATTGCAGGGGCAAGATCTTCGGGCGTTCGGGTGGCGACTGTGGACAGGCAATAGGGAATGCCCGCTGCCGCGCCGTGCCGCGCCAGATGCAGTTCGGCCTCGGGCCAGATCAGCCCTGACATCCCCAAAGGGGCCATGCCAAAAGGCGCGGCATAGGGTTTGCCCAGAAATTCGGTCGAGATACCCGGCGCGATTTCACCGCGCAGGGCGGCAGGGCGAAACAAGATCTGATCCAAGGCCGCGCGGTTGCGATGGGTGATCGTCTCGGCCCCCGTGGCGCTGTCGAGATATTCCCACACGAAATGCGGAATGCGCCGCTTGGCGTGGGCTTTGAGATCGGAGATCGCGGGGTATCGGCTGTGTAAATCCATAGACGCAAAAGAGCCCTATTTGTCGGGCGGAGTAAAGAGTTGGACCTGCATTTCGCCTGTTTTTGGCCTGTGCGAACAATTTGAGAACAAATCTTTAACTGTGCGGCGTTCCCCTGTAATCTGTCCGTCATGAGCAGCTTTGACGATTCAGAGGCCTTCGAGGCCGCCAGCCTGTCCGCCCGCGCCATGGGTGCGCGCCCGATGCCCTATTTCGACGGTTTGAATCCGCCGCAACGTGAGGCGGTTGAAACCTTGAGCGGCCCTGTCTTGATGCTGGCTGGCGCTGGCACGGGTAAGACGCGGGCCTTGACCGCGCGGATCGCGCATCTTGTCAGCACAGGCACGGCCAGACCTGATGAGATTTTGGCGGTGACCTTCACCAATAAGGCCGCGCGCGAGATGCGCAATCGGGTGACGGGGCTTGTGGGGCCTGCCGCCGAAGGCATGCGTTGGCTTGGCACCTTCCATTCGATCTGTGTGAAGCTTTTGCGCCGCCATGCCGAATTGGTTGGGCTGAAATCCAATTTCACGATCCTTGATACCGATGACCAGATTCGCCTGATGAAGCAGTTGATCAATGCCGAAGGCATCGATGAGAAGCGTTGGCCTGCGCGGCAATTGGCAGGCATTATTGATGGCTGGAAGAACCGCGCGCTGACACCTGATAAGGTGCCAAGCGCTGATGCGGGGGCCTTCAACCATCGCGGCGTGGCGCTTTATGCGCAATATCAGGCGCGGCTTAAAACGCTCAATGCGGCGGATTTCGGTGATCTGCTTTTGCATATGGTCACCATTTTCCAGAGCCATGAAGATGTGCTGAAGCAATATCAGCGCTGGTTCCGCTTCATTCTTGTAGACGAATACCAAGATACCAATGTCGCCCAGTATCTGTGGCTGCGGCTGCTGGCAGCAGGTCATCAAAATATCTGCGTGGTCGGCGATGATGACCAATCCATCTATGGATGGCGCGGGGCCGAGGTTGGCAATATTCTGCGCTTCGAGAAAGATTTTCCTGGCGCAAAAGTGATCAAGCTGGAGCAGAATTACCGCTCCACGGGGCATATTCTGGCCGCCGCCAGCGCCGTTATCAAAGGCAATAGCGAACGCTTGGGCAAGACGCTTTGGACCGATGGCGATGATGGCGAGAAATTGCGCCTGATCGGTCATTGGGATGGTGAGGAAGAAGCGCGCTGGATCGGCGATGAGATTGAGGCCGCCCAAAGCGGCACCCGCGGGATGGACCCGTTCAGCCCTGAAGATATGGCGATCTTGGTGCGCGCTTCGCATCAGATGCGCGCCTTTGAAGACCGTTTCCTGACCATTGGTCTGCCCTACCGCGTCATTGGTGGCCCCCGTTTCTACGAGCGGATGGAGATCCGCGATGCCATGGCCTATTTCCGCGTGGTGATCAGCGCTGATGATGATCTGGCGTTCGAGCGGATCGTGAACACCCCCAAGCGTGGCCTTGGGGATAAGGCGATTGCCACGATCCAGCGTATGGCGCGCTCCAATGGTATCAGCCTGATTGAAGGCGCAAAGCTGTGTGTCGAGGCGGGTGAGATCAAGGGCAAAGGGGCTGTTGAACTGGCGCGGCTGGTGAATAACCTCGACCGTTGGCGCGATATGCTGCATGGGCCCTTGCGGCAGGTGGGCCCCGTCGATGACCTGATCGAGCCTGTGGATGCCGCGCCCGCGCAGGTCAGCCATATCGAACTGGCCGAGATTATTCTCGACGAGTCGGGCTACACCACGATGTGGCAGAACGACAAAACCCCAGAAGCGCCCGGACGGTTGGAAAACCTCAAGGAATTGGTCAAGGCGCTGGAAGGCTTCGAGAACCTGCAAGGCTTCCTCGAACATGTCAGCCTGATCATGGATAATGAACAAGATGACGGCCAGCCCAAGGTCACGCTGATGACTTTGCATGGCGCCAAGGGTCTGGAATTTCCTGTCGTGTTTCTTCCTGGATGGGAGGACGGGCTTTTTCCCAGCCAACGCTCGATGGATGAGGCGGGGGCCAAAGGCCTCGAGGAGGAGCGCAGGCTTGCCTATGTCGGCATCACCCGCGCCGAGGCGGTCTGCACCATCTCCTTTGCGGGAAATCGCCGTGTCTATGGGCAATGGCAAAGCCAGATGCCATCGCGCTTTATCGATGAATTGCCCGAGGCCCATGTCGAGGTCATGACCCCGCCGGGGCTCTATGGGCATCAAGGTGGCCAAGGGGGCGGTATTTCGTCAAGCGCCTCGCCTGTGGCGCAGATGATGCGCGGCTCGGATTTGCATACGCGCGCAGGGCGGGCGGATGTCTATAATTCGCCTGGGTGGAAACGTTTGCAGGCCAATCAGGGCCAATATGGCACGCGCCAGCCAAGTGAGGCGCGCAATATGATCATTGATGCCGAGGCGATCAGCGGCTTCGAGATCGGGGATCGCGTGTTTCACCAGAAATTCGGCTATGGCGAGGTCATGCAGATTGAGGGTGACAAGCTGGATGTGGAATTCGACAAGGCGGGTACCAAAAAGGTCGTCGCGCGGTTCCTGCAAGCCGCAGGGGCGGGCAATGACGTGCCGTTCTGAGCTAAAGCGCGCTTGAGCTGTGCCCCTAGCTGGTCAGCATCGGGTAGAGCGAGGCCACAAGCAGCAAGGCCATTGTGACATTGAACACCCGTAAACGCCGCCCCGTGGACAGGAAGCGTTTGAGCTGCGTGCCGCCCCATGCCCAAACGGCCACGGATGGGAAATTCACCACCGCAAAGACAAGCGCCACCGCAATCGCAGCGCTCCAATTGGCGTCGGGCGTGGTGAAATTTGTCTGCGCATAGATCGCCATATACCACGCTTTCGGGTTGACCCATTGAAAGCCCGCCGCCTGCAAAAAGGTAAAGGGACGGCCCTTTTGCGGCGCATCCTCTGGGGGGGCGGCATTGGCAATCTTCCATGCGAGATACAGCAAATAGGCCGCGCTTACGACCATCAAGCTGATCCGCAGCCAAGGCAGCAGATCAAAAAGCTGCATCAAGCCCAACCCCACCATCGCCACCATAAACGCATGGCCCAAGCTGATCCCCAGCATATGGGGCAGGGTCCGCCGCAAGCCGAAATTGGCCCCTGAGGCCAGAAGCATCAGGTTATTGGGCCCCGGTGTGATCGAGGAGGCGATGCCGAACAGGGCCAGCGGGATCAAAAGGTCGAGTGTCATGGGTGTGTTCTACGGGGCGTGGCGGGGAAAGACAGCCCAAAACAAAAAAAAGCGGTGATGCTAAGGGAGGAGGAAGCATCACCGCCTTGTTTCAGTTGCCTCCAAAGGGAGGAGGAGAAGGCAACCGATGGCTCGGTCTTTCGACCGGTATGAAGTTCAGCGACCCTCAGAGGGAGGATAAGAGGGCCGCTGCTTTGGTCACGTGCCCCGAGGGAGGAGAGGGACGACGGTTCCATGTGGATCTTTCGATCCTTGTTTCGCGGCTCATCTCCAAAGGGAGGAGGAGGAGATTTACCGCTGTTCCTGAACGCTAAAGGGAGGAGGTGCGTTCAGGTGTTCTTCAAGCGTGTGCTTACTCGCCGTAAGCGGCTTCGATCGCGATGCGGCGGATCATGGAGCGCGAGATGCCCAGATCGCTCAATTCGCGTGTTGTCAGTTGCTGAAGCTCGGCCACTGTGCGGTGATAGACGCGCCATGCAGCATAGGCTTCGGAAAGCTGTGTTTTGATCTCGGCAAGGCGTGCGCCCATTGGGATCGTTGTATTGCGGCTACCTGCGACATAGGCCATTGGTAAATCCTCGATTCAAGTTTTGCGGTTTTCGCTTT
>ENA-OUOG01005458-OUOG01005458.1-marine-metagenome-genome-assembly--contig:-NODE-5458-length-10271-cov-8.847754_pt1 | contig 10271 bp, 18 predicted proteins | sample MGYA00248635_ERZ508505 | MGnify/ENA primary metagenome ERZ508505 (study PRJEB26176, sample SAMN06267871) | marine metagenome | isolation source: Saanich Inlet, British Columbia, Canada | place: Pacific...
GGCATTGCGACAAGCAAACCAAAGAAACCAAAGACAACCGGTTTCATCATGTACGAAGGCGCGAGCGCGTTAGATGCTTCGCCGATTGTTGTCATAGCGACACTAGATACAACCAACCGGAAAACCGGAAACATGGTACAAGTCTGGATACTACGCGCGGACGTTAATCCGGTAGAAGCAACCAAGACCGGACAAGACGCGAGCGTTTGTGGTTCATGTGTTCATCGACACTACAACAAGGGCGCATGTTATGTAAATGTCGGACAAGCGCCAAATAGCATTTGGAAAGCATACAAGCGCGGACGTTATGAGCGCTATGATCATGCATTGCATAGAGACTTGTTACGCCATAGAAAAATTCGTTTGGGCGCGTATGGCGACCCTGCTAGTGCGCCTTATGAGATTATGCACTATCTCGCAAATGCCGGTATCGGTTGGACCGGTTATACCCACCAAGCGCGACACAAGAATTTTGATGAACGATTTCTGAATATTTGCATGGTTTCTGCCGATTCGCCTAAACAGGCGCAACAATGGCAGGACAAGGGCGCGCGTACCTTCAGGGTAGCAATGGTAGGCGACGCGATGCACGATACAGAGATTGAATGTCTGTCTGATGCTAAAGGTATGTCTTGTCTAGATTGTGGTCTATGTAATGGACAAAAGAGCGAAGCGCCAAGCATTGTTATCGCGGTGCATGGTTCCAAAGCGTCTAGCTTCAAGACGTCTACCTTAATACCATTGGTGAACGTATGATCGAATCAAATATTCTTGGCATAGACAATGGCGCTATGCTATTAATCGCAATGTATGCTATCGCATGCACAATTTGGCTAGTAAAAGTAAAGGTGAAAAAATGAAACATTATACAGATCAAGAAATCATTGACGGTTTGCAATACGTTCAAAACGAAGGTACAGCATGCGAGCTAATGGCCACCGCTATAGCGCGTATCGAACAAAAGCAAAAGCAAATCGAACATATGCGAGAACGTCTCGACATTGCCGCTAATATAATCGGTCACAATATGATTAATGAGGCGCAATATGAAGGTTATTGAAACCGGCAAAATCGATGCTCTTATGAGTGAAATCAATCAACTATGGTATGAAGACGTCGAAGACTCTGTAATAACCATAGACAAGGCCGCACAACAATTGCATGAACTAGCATGGCAACTAATAGAGGCGACGCGCAATGAAGACAATTAACACAATTGAGCGCGGCACAATGCGCTTCTATGAGCATGGTAATGCTCGGTTGTTTGAAACAGACGACGAAAACTATTATTTCTTTGAGCATGCGACACTAGGCGACGAAGGTTATTGCGGTGGCGTTTGGGTTAAGAATCGATACATCATGGATTACGATGGTGTCTACAATCTACCCGAAGACGTGGAAGCGATTCTATACAGTCTCGGTTGCGCTTGGGTGCATGATGTAACAGAACCACAAGAGGTAGACCATGCAAAAGTGTGATCTATGCAACGACAAAGCGCTTGTAATTCTAAACGATAGGGAATACCTTTGCGCTAAGTGTTGGCTTAAACATAACAAACCAAATCAAAAGGAAACGAAAAAATGAATGCACAAGACTCTAAAGCGTATGCCGCATATTACGAAGTGTCAGAACACTACCCAAGTTTTGACGACTATTGCGAATTTGTCGATGAAGCATTACTAGATGAATTTCTAGAACTCTATTGCTTCACAGATCTTGAAGACGAACTAGGCGAAAACTTCTCAAGACTTAGCATGGTTAACTGGTGGTCTAATCACATAGACACTTATAAACAGCTAAGAATGAAAGAAGCGTATAACGAAGGTTGGCGCGTAGATCTCTTCATAGAGGTCGAAGAGCAAAGAATAGAACAATCTCAATACTAGGATACTCTGAAGCGCTGAAAGGCGCTTACAGAGCTTTACAATGCGAAACAGAGGTATATTCATGGCTGGTAAGATCCAATGGTCACCACAACAGGTTGAACTATTAAAGAAACTATGGGAAGAGGGACTCACGTCCGCCGACATAGGTCTAAAGGTAGGCAAAAACGCCGCTAGTGTGAGAAGTTATGTAAGACGCAACCGAAAGGCTCTAAAGCTCAAACAACGGTCAGAGGCTCATAACCTACACTTGCAACCAAGGGGCAACAAAGACTTTGAACGGCAATGGATTGGCAGTGTTCCTTTCGGACACTGGATGATCACAAAACCATGGAAGACACAAAAATGATCCAGCCAGAAACTCTAAACGCTCTGTTAGCGGCATTTTCGTTTTACTGTCTGATGAGTCTTTTCTTTGATGATGATCCATAATGTCACAATAGACTTTTGTCTAATTTCGTGCTATTTTTGTCTCTCTAAAGACTTTGAAGAGGAACACAAGGTGCGATGTAAAGCGTGTGACAAAGCATTAACGGATTATGAAGCAACTCGAAAGTCTCTGACGACTAATGAGTTTCTGGATCTATGTAATGAATGTTATAAGTTTATTAAAGAAGACGTCTATGTGATTGATAATCAAGAGAATATGGATATCAATGATGTGATTGATTTTAACAATGATTTCTGATACCCTCTCTATATAGTCTCTATAGAGTTATTAGTATTATTATATTATTACTAAATAATAATCATCAGAGTCTCTATAGAGAGCGTTTGAAAAGGAAAAATGATGAACAAAGATTTTGAAACTTCAGCACAAGAAATGTCGATGCACATCGCACTATGCGTTTGTGTGGATTATGTTCGCTCTTGGGGAACTGTTGACTTCTTGGAAAAATTAAACGACTATGTCGAGAACCAAGGTGATTGGTATGAGATCTATTATGCGATCAACCAATTGAAAGAGCGTGAACGACAAGCAGAGCGTGAAGAGAATGAGTGAACTAGATACGTTCTACCTCATGGTGGAACTAAAACGACGTCTCGGTGATCACCTATATGATCCAGAGCCGGTAACAGATCCCATGCTAGAGGATCTTTGGTGCGAGAACGAATGCAATGAGATTGCCATGGATTCTTTGCATAACCAACTATCAAACCTTATCATGCGGTATGAGCATATAATCAAAACCAGACTGGATGACAGAGATGTGTAAACTTCCCTCAGTACAGCGCCCCTATGGATACTCTACAGGCCTTACAGGCGAATCAGCGTATCTATGGGCGCTCTTTTTAATGAACGAAGCAGACATGAACGACAATCACTTGGAATACGACACTTGGCGGTCTATGGTGGAATCGTTAACACCAAAGCAAGGTAAAGCGATCCCTGCCATTGTTCATTATGCAAAACTTGAAGAGGCTATAGAGAAATATGGCGTTTGTTGAACATACTCTAGAGTGTCCGAAGTGCGATAGCAGTGATGCATTCGCTATCGACGACAAAGGCTGGGGTAAATGTTTTAGTTGTGGTGCGAATGTGCCGCCAAATTCAGGGATAACTGAAGGGGAATCTATGAAATCAGGTAGGGTAGTATCCCTAAAAGAGAGATCGTCCGGTACAGAGCCTTACAATGCGTCTGAGGGCATAATCTACAGGGCTTTCACGGACAGAAAAATCAATGTGAAGACTGCAGAGGTCTATGGAGTCGGTTTTAAAGGCTCAGACATTGTTTTCCCGTATGGTGAAGACAAGGCCGCTAAAGTGCGGGTTAATGGTGAGAAGAGTTTCAAGATCGAAGGTGATTGGAAAGAAGCATCCACACTATTCGGACAAGAGCGATTCTCTGCCGGTCAGAAGTTCATCATGGTTGTCGAAGGTGAATTTGATGCCATGGCGGCACACCAGATCATGAGCTACAAGACTCCGGTGGTCTCGGTACGCAACGGAGCGCAATCGGCTCTAAAGGACTGTAAAGCCAACTATGACTACCTCGACTCTTTCGATGAGGTGATCTTTTGTTTTGATAACGATGCGCCTGGGCTTGAAGCGCAAGCGATATGTGCAGAGCTATTTAGCCACAAGGCGAAGTGTCTCAAGCATGTGAACGGCATGAAGGATGCGAATGATTACCTGTTAGATAATCGCTCAGCAGACTTCGTACAAGCATTCTGGAAAGCGGAACGATGGACGCCTGATGGAATCATTGCCGGTGCATCATTGTATGATGAGGTGATGAAGCCTCTCGCTAAGGCAGACTGTAGTTACCCGTTCGATGGATTGAACAAGCTAACCTATGGTATCCGTAAGCAGGAACTGGTGACAGTGACCGCAGGATCAGGTCTAGGTAAGTCTCAGTTTCTTCGAGAGATTGTCTGGCACATCCTGCAGAACAGCCAGAGCAATGTCGGATTGATGTTCTTGGAAGAGTCTACTCGGAAGACTGGGTTGTCTCTGATGTCTCTAGCGGCTAACAAGCCTCTACACCTTCCCGATACTGAGTCCACGCAAAAGGAGAAAGACGATGCGTTTAATGCGACTCTCGGCACAGACCGCCTCTTTATGTTTGATCACTTTGGTTCAAGTGACGTTGATAATATTGTTAATCGGGTTCGATATCTCGCCAAGGTGGTTGGATGCGATTATATTTTTGTTGATCACATTAGCATTATCGTTTCTGCTCAGTCTAATGGTGATGAGCGTAAGGCGATTGATGAAATTATGACCAAACTACGGATGCTGGTCCAAGAGACTGGTGTCGCATTGATTGTTGTATCCCACCTCAAGCGTCCAGAGTCTAAGGGACACGAAGAAGGTGCGGCAACAAGTCTGGCTCAGTTGCGAGGCTCCGGCTCTATCGCTCAGTTGTCAGACATGGTTATCGGTCTAGAACGTAATGGACAGGCTGAAGATGCACAAGAGCGCAACACAACCCGTGTCAGGGTATTGAAGAATCGCTTCTCAGGCATCACCGGACCGGCATGTTCGTTACTGTATAGTCTGGTGACAGGGAGAATGACAGAGGTAGATGATGAAGCATTGTAGTCCAAGTTTAAAAAGCAGGAAGTGGGTAGTCATTGGCGATGAATATGCTTGTGACGGTGTATATATTAGTGATGTACACTTCATGGGAACATACCGACAGTGTGAAGAATGGGTAATGTTTGAGGATGGTTGTGGACAGTACCTGAATCTCAGGATCATGCACGAGTCTGAATTAGAAGAGGAGGACTATGAATGAAGCAGTGTCCGAATTGTCAAGAACATAAACCATTGGATGATTTTCCAAACGATAGAACGAAACCTGACGGTAAACAAAGTTGGTGTAGAGATTGTCATCATGCAAATCACAAACACACCAATCCGATTGAGAACGCCAAGAATATGTATGTTGACGGGAAATACATTTCTAGAAAGCATCCCTTGCATAAGCCTGGACGGTACAACTCATTCGGCTCTGCATGGTCTGACGTAGAGATCAAAAACAGAGTCAAGACCGGCTATGTGTACATTGTCTCATGTGAAATCCATGAGAAAGAGCAATGGTACAAAGTAGGTTGCGCTGTCGATAGTTATGATCGCGTCAGACAATATCAGACTGCGTCACCTCACCGGGATTATCGTGTTATCTATCACTGCTACTTCGATGATCGTGAATCTGCCGAAGAAAAGGTACACACTCTATTGAAGTCAAATCCAAATGTAGTAGAATGGTCATACGAATGGTTCAAAGCTGATCCAATGACAATCATAAAGGTAATTGAAGATGTCAAGCAAAAAGAGACTGACACTCGACATAGAGACGAACACAGCGCACAGTATAATCTGGGGTTGTGTGACTGAGGATCACGATACTGGTGAGGTTCTGGTGCATACTGCACCGGAGTCTCTAAAGTCTCTGTTACCTCAGTATGATGAGATTGTTGGTCATAACCTTATCGGGTTCGATGCTCCGAAGATCAGAGAGTTATGGGACATCACAATCAAGAAGTCACAAGCAGTTGATACCTTGGTGCTGTCCCGCCTCTTGAATCCTGTCATCGAAGGTGGCCACAGTCTCAGAGCCTGGGGTGTCCGTCTTGGAGGCGATGGTAAGATCGACTTCAGCGACTATGATGGCGGATGGACGGAAGAGATGGAGAAGTATTGTATTCAAGACGTCCGTCTAACAACACAGGTCTACAAGGAGATCATGCAACACTATGCCAAGTGGAGAGACCCCAACAAAGCAATCAAGCTCGCACACGAACTCTTTATGGAAACGTGTAAGCAAGAGCGCACCGGTTTTAAACTGGATGTACCTAAAGCTCAGATGCTACACGCTACTCTTGTTGACCGAATGGCAACTATTGAAGATACGTTGCAAGAAAAGTTTCAACCGATTGTAGAGGAGAGGTGGAGTGAGAAAACAGGAAAACAACTTAAAGATCGAGTCACACCTTTTAACGTCGGGTCACGCAAGCAAATTGCTGAGAGGCTCCAAGGGCTTGGTTGGGTACCTGATAAATTTACAGAGAAAGGATCAATTATCGTTGACGAAACCACTCTGGAAACTGTAGAGATACCAGAGGCTCAAGAGATCGCTGAATACCTGATGCTACAGAAACGTGTCGGTCTAATCGACTCATGGTTAAAACATGTCGATAAAAAGACAAATCGTGTACATGGACGTATCATCCCTTATGGGACTATTACAGGACGAGCCAGTCATCACAGCCCTAATTTAGGTCAAGTGCCATCAGTGAAGAAACCATTCGGCAAGGAGTGCCGTGAACTCTTCACAGTCGATGATGGTCATGTGCTATGCGGCATTGACCTTTCCGGGATCGAGTTGAGATGTTTAGCCCATTACATGCAAGACGAAGAGTGGACAGAGGAGTTATTGAATGGCGACGTCCATCAGAAGAATGCTGATGCCGCAGGGATCACGAGAGATCAGGCGAAGACCCTCCAGTATGCTGTACTCTACGGGGCTGGATCAGCAAAAGTTGGTAGTATTGTCGGAGGTGGTGCGAAGGAAGGGTCAGCGATACTTGACCGCTTTTATCGTAACACCCCTAAGCTACGAGAACTTATGGAGAAAATTTCGCGTTTGGCGAACAAAGGGTATGTACCGGGGCTTGATGGTAGAAGAATATTGGTGCGTTCAGAACATGCCGCACTTAATACACTACTCCAAGGATGCGGGGCTACTCTTGCAGGTCAGTGGGTTGTTGAAACGAACAAAGCAATACGCAAGGCCGGACTCGACGCAACGCAAGTTGCTTTCGTTCATGACGAGATACAGCTTGAATGCTCGGAGGGAGTTGCTGAACAAGTTGCAATCATCGCAGTAGACTGCGCTAGAATTGCAGGAGAGATTCTTGGTTTCCGTGTTCCAGTGGACGCTGAAGCAAAGATAGGACGCAATTGGTATGAAACCCATTAGCGTGACATATGGTATAATATTAGTATCACACCAGTAAGGAGAATGTGATGGAACGAGTAAAAGTCAAAGCCGACATCTATTGGGCGTCTACGGATCGCGTCAATGATATGTCGAACAAGTATCAGGTTGATTTATGCAACCTCTCTGATGCGGCTGTCAAGGCTCTAGAGTCTATGGGCATCGAAGTGCGCTTCAATGAGAAGGCACCAGAGAAGGGTAGCTACATTACCTGTAAGTCAAACAACCCAATCAAGTCTTACGATGCTGAAGGTCAGCAGTTGACTGGTTTCCCTCTGACAGATGCCGGTGAACCATCACCACAAGCAATTCAGATTGGCAACGAGTCTAAGGGCATTGCGCTCGTAGGCTTTTATGAGTGGTCATACAAGAATAAGGCAGGGATCTCACCATCACTGCGTAAACTTGTAGTGACTGATCTAGTTCGCTACGAAGACTCTGTCGAGGACATGGTCACTGTAGATGACGATGATGAGGACGAGATCCTTTAATGTGTTATCACGCGATAATCGATGCCGACATTTTTGTGTACCGTATCGGTTTTGCGACTGTTGATGACACAGAGGAGATGGCTATCAAGACGATGGCCACCTACCTTGAGGATATGATCATGTTTGATCTTCCTTACTGCTCAACATGGACGTTACATCTCACTGGTAAACGCAATTTCAGGGACGAGATTGCTGTTACCGCTCCCTACAAAGGTAACCGTACCGGTAACGCCAAACCAACGCACTACAAAGCCTTGAGAGAGTATCTCGCCTGGTCTTGGGATGCGACGATTTGGGAAGGCATGGAAGCCGATGACGCTGTCGCTATCGAGGCTACAGAGTTGGGAGATAAGGCTGTCATAGTTTCATTGGACAAAGACCTAGATCAAGTTGTTGGCTGGCACTACAACTTTGCTAAAGGTCTCCATTACTATGTTGACCAAGAGACAGCAGATTTTAATTTCTATAAGCAATTCTTAACAGGTGACAGAGTAGACAACATCAAAGGTGTCCACGGCATTGGCGAGAAACGTGCTACCGCCCTTCTTGAAGGGAAGACCGTTGAAGAAATGTGGGAAATTATTGTCGAGAAGTTAGGTTATGATCGAGCAATCGAGAACGGTCATTTGTTGTATATGCTCCGGTCTGTCGGAGATTCTTTTAAACCACCGGTAACAGATGAAAGCGCAATCAGCAAAGGCTAAAGGCCGTAAACTACAGCAGGCAGTCCGTGATGGCATTCTAGAGCGTTTCTCCTCGCTTGAGCCTGATGATGTCCGTAGCACTGGTATGGGGCAATCTGGAGAAGATGTCCAGTTGTCCCCAGCCGCTCGTAAACTCTTCCCATACTCGGTAGAGTGTAAGAATCTTGCAAAGATTGCAGTATACAACTACTACAATCAATGCTTAACAAACTGCGGCGACTACGAACCACTTGTAGTTGTCAAACAGAACAGGTCTAAGCCATTGGCTATCGTAGACCTTGAACATTTCCTAAACTTAGTAAAGGGGCAAAAATGATGTGGGACCCAGATGACGATCAGATTCGTGTCAATTTTAGTATCAGCCTGTATGGTAAGGAACAAGTCTTCAACGGTGTCTATGAAGATTCTGCAAACTGGCATGACGTTCTAGGGGACGTTATCAGCACTCTAGAGGCTTCATACGGCTATTCATTTAAGATCAGTGAAGAGCTAGGTATCTACTACAAGGGCAAAGAAAATGAGTGCTAATGAGCTACAAGTCGGCGGCGCTCACTACACATCCAAGTTGATACAGCCTTGGGAGGCTATGGAGGCTTGGATGACCGAAGACCAGTTCAAAGGATTCCTGAAAGGTAATGTTATCAAGTATCTAGCGAGATGTGATGACAAAGGAGGTAAGATAGATTTAGAGAAGGCTCGTCATTACCTTGACAAGTTGATCGAGATGTATTAAAATAGTGGGTTCGTTTCAGTGATAACTCTACAAGAGCTTAAAGAGAAACTGGCGCAGTTGGATGAGGTGACACTTCTAGAGACTCTAGAGATCACCTCTGAAGACTTGGTAAACCGCTTTGCGGATTATATCGAAACCAATTACGATGACCTTACTGGAGAATTCGATGAATCAACACCTTGGGATAACGATTGATTATGAAAGAGACAATCGCCTATCTGACCAAGCAGTTACGCTCATGCGTGACTACTACATGCTTGATCATGAAACCTCGCCTCAAGAAGCCTTTGCTCGTGCTAGTGTGGCCTATTGTGGCGGTGACCTTGATTTTGCACAGCGCATTTATGACTACTCTTCAAAAGGTTGGTTTATGTTTGCGTCGCCTGTCCTCAGTAACGCACCTGACGGAAGTGGAGGCAATCGTGGCCTTCCTATTAGTTGTTTCCTCACTTATGTGGGGGACAATCTTGATAGCCTTATTGAACATAATGGTGAAGTAGCATGGCTTTCCGTAAAGGGCGGCGGTGTGGGTGGGCATTGGTCAGATGTGAGAGGGATCAGCGACAAAGCCCCAGGACCGATCCCGTTCATGAAGGTAGTGGACGCTCAGATGACAGCGTACAAGCAGGGGAAGACACGGAAGGGAAGTTACGCGGCGTACCTAGACGTAAGCCATCCTGACATCGAGGAGTTTATCTCCTTTAAGGTAGCGACTGGTGGTGACATCAATCGTAAATGTTTTAATCTTTTTAATGCAGTGAATCTCACTGATGATTTTATGGAGGCGGTAATCAATGATACCGAGTGGAACCTTACAGATCCCAACACAGGAATTGTTAGAGATACAGTCCAAGCTCGTAAGTTGTGGCAACGAATTCTTGAAGCTAGGTTCAGAACTGGCAGTCCTTACCTTAACTTTATCGACACAGCCAGACGAGGCTTACCGGAAGCTCAAAGAAAACTTGGACTGTCAATTAATGGCAGTAACCTCTGCAACGAAATCCATCTCGCA
>ENA-OUOG01005461-OUOG01005461.1-marine-metagenome-genome-assembly--contig:-NODE-5461-length-10270-cov-2.714314_pt1 | contig 10270 bp, 8 predicted proteins | sample MGYA00248635_ERZ508505 | MGnify/ENA primary metagenome ERZ508505 (study PRJEB26176, sample SAMN06267871) | marine metagenome | isolation source: Saanich Inlet, British Columbia, Canada | place: Pacific...
ACCCGAGCAAAGGCCTCAACAACCCCTATCACAGTCAAATCTCCGCCACCGCTAAAAGGAGATGGCACAGCGGGAACAATAAAAATGAAGACTCGCTCCTTCAAAGAGTACGCTCCGTCAAACCAGAACAAATATCCTCAATTAGCCCCCGCGCGTCGAATTTTTGCTTCCATTTAGGATAGTGCGCCTTAAATTTGCTCAGGTCAGATATCCACCATAAGTGATCACCGACCCTATTCTCACTGACAATCTCATACTTAACTTTGGCGCCTGATACATCTTCGATCAATCGAATTGCCTCAAGCACCGAACAATTCGAATATCTACCGCCCCCGACGTTATAGACCATTGCAGATCTCGGAGCCTTTGCTATCTCTATCATCATTGCAATCAGATCTGAGCTGTGAATGTTATCCCTTACTTGCTTCCCTCCATATCCGAAAATTGTATAAGGCTGCTTAGTAATCGCACATTTACAAAGGTAAGACAAAAATCCATGCAGCTGGGTTCCACTATGAGAAGGACCTGTAAGACACCCCCCACGCAGTACAACAGTATTCAGACCAAAATAACGTCCATATTCCTGAACTAGTAAGTCTGCTGCGGTTTTCGAGACGCCAAATAAACTGTGAGTACTTTGATCAATGGACATGCTCTCATCGACGCCGCAGTCGTAAAATTTATGAGTGGGAGATAACTCCCATCGTGTCTCGTGCTCCACCAAAGGCAGCTCATTTGGTAGATCTCCATAAACCTTATTAGTTGACATATGGATAAAGGTTGACGTAGGACAATATTCCCTAAAATTTTCTAGCAAATTGAGGGTCCCATTAGCATTCACTTCGAAATCTAAAAACGGATTGGTCATAGCCCAATCGTGAGATGGTTGAGCAGCACAATGGATAATCAAACCGATATCGGCACCATATTCGGAAAAAATATTTTGTACTGAATCACGGTCGCTTATATCTTCTCGTACTAGCCTGAACTTTTCACCGAGTTTCTCTGATAATTGCTGCAATCGCCAATCTACTGAGGCATCGGCCCCAAAAAAAGCTTTCCTAGAATCATTATCGACTCCCACTACTTCGTAGCCTTCGCCAACAAATCTCTCGCACGCCTCAGATCCAACGAGACCACCGGCGCCAGTTACTAAACAGATCTGCATCAAAAAAACTCCTTCAATATTTCCGGATGAGCTCGCATCCATTCGGTGGTATCATTCACCGCATCACGGACCGAAAGTCTCGGTCGCCAATTATATTCTTTCGAAACAGCGGTATTATCAGTAGCGTAAGCCACTAGATCTCCTTTCCGGCTAATGTCAGATCGACTGACAATCTCTGGTGAATGACCCGATGCTTCCCTGCACAACAAAGTCAACTCATGCAAGCTGGCGACGTTACGGATTCCTCCGCCGACATTAAATAATCGGTAAGGTGGCGTGTTTACAACATTTTCAGGTAAAAGTTCACTCACTTGCTGTAACACCAGACGACTTAGGTCATAGACATGAAGAAAGTCTCTGCTCTGCTTACCCATTCCATCAAAGCCGAAATAACTCAATTTTTGATTTTTCAAATGCGCTGCTACCCACAATGCCATCACCCCCTGATCGATCTTACCCATCTGCCAAGGGCCACAAACCACACCGCACCTATTTACTATGACTTTAAATGAAGAAGTGCCAGTAAGCTCTCGAAGAAACTCTTCAGAACACAATTTGGTAGCTCCATAAAACGTTTTGAATCCAGAGGTCGGAAAGTTTTCAGCAACACCATTACTACTCACTCCAGGGATATCTGCTAATCGATAATTAAACTCCCAACGAGTGTCTGATTGACAGACCTCCAAACCATTAAGAATGTCGTACGGATATACTCTATTTGTTGATAAAAAAATCATGGATGCGCGTTCAGACACACACTGTTGCGCCAAATTCAACGTGGTTGCAAGGTTATTTTCAACCAAGGGCATAAACCGCCCATCGCTACCACTCACTACAGATGGATCTGCAGCACAATCAATCATTACATCAAAGTCGACTAACTTCTGTACGTCAAAACTGTTTCGAGCATCACCGTAGATGAATGCAATTCCCGCTTCTCTAAGACGATTGATATTATTCTCTGAACCCCTGCGGAAAAGTGAATCGAAAACTGACACCCGAACATCTTTGATGTTCTCAATAATACTAATAGCGAGGTTTGAACCTACAAAACCACAGCCCCCAGCGATCACTACATGATTCATCGGATTTTCTAATTCCTTTGGCACTCAATTAAGTAAAATCGAATTTGATTCGCATCAATGCGCAAGGGCAACAGCACTCCAAATTTCGGATTGTTTATTTACACTGCGCTCATGCTCAGATAACACGGATTTGACATACTTTTGATCAAAAAGAATTTGACCATAGTGGCCACACAAATGATGCTTCACCCATTCACTCAATCCATCCCTCAGCCAAATACCTAACGGGGGACTGAAATACCGTTTGGGCTTTTCGAAATATCCTTTTGGAACATGACTTTCGAATGCTCTTTTCAGCAAATATTTGGAACCATGCTTAGGATGAATTTTCATTTGATACGGCAATTTTAACGCCCACTCGACCAGTCTATAATCCAGAAACGGCGATCTTGCCTCTACAGAATGGAACATACTGGCAGAATCTACCTTGGCTAAAACCTGATTACGCAAATAGGTTTGACACTCAAAAAAAGAATAAGCGGTAAACGTATCCCACTCGGGATTTGGATTTACATATTCCGGTATTAATTCGTACTCTGGATATCCTAATATCTGGGAATGCCGAACCATCAGCTCTTTCACATCCGATGTCAATCGCTGAGTAAGTAGTTCAACCGGCAGTTCACGTTGTATGATCCTATCCAAAGGTGTCTGCGGAAACTCTTTTTGTTTACCTCTTAAACGGCTGAAAGCAGTTTCGGCCTTTCTGCCGCAAAGCCAAATATGTCGGAGGAATGGTGACTTCAAAGAAGCCCATTTCAATGCATGACGATGCCGTGGATATCCTCCCCATAACTCATCCGGACCATCACCAGTCAAACTAACTGTTAATGCTGAACTTACTTGCTTTGCAATGAGAGCGGTAGGGACTAGAGACGCATCCGCCATTGGCTCCCCTATCGACTCCCATAGTGACTCGATATATGCGCCATCGCTAAAACTCTCGTCCAAAAAAATCCTCTGGTTATCAATTCCCAAGAATGTTGCCAATTGCTTCGCATCATCCGCCTCATCATGTATTAGACTTGGGAACCCAACCGTAAAGGCTTTTAAGTTCTCGCCGAATTTGTCTGCCATGCATGCGGCAACAATCGCCGAATCAACACCGCCACTAAGCAGAAGACCCAAAGGTCTATCTGCATTCATTCGGCACGAGACAGCATCATGAACCAACTCATTTAATTCAATCGCCAACTCAATCTCGTTACCCGAAACCTGATGAAGGAGTTCAGGCATCCAAAATCGATTTTCGGATCTGCGCATGGTCTTTAAGTCGATAGTTACACAGGTACCAGCTTTGACTTTTTTCAGCCCCTCAAATGGTGTATCCGGATCACCCACTGATCCGTATGAAAGAAACTGAGATAATGCTCGGTAATCAATATCGGATTTTAGTTGAGGGTCTAGTTCTAAAGCAGCGCGTACAGTAGACGCAAAAATCAAGCCCCTTTCACTAATGCCATAACATAACGGCTTAACCCCTAAACGGTCCCTGACAAGAAATATTTTTTCACGCAATGCATCGTAAATCGCAAAGGCGAACATACCCTGTAAGCGCTCGAAACAATCCAGCCCAAAATGTTCGAACAATTTCAATATGACTTCAGTGTCGCAACGAGATGAAAAGCTAGTACCACTTGCGCTTAATTCAGCACGAAGTTGCTGAAAATTATATATTTCCCCATTGAAGACAATCACGTATCGACCATCTGCGGATTTCATGGGCTGCTGCCCAGAAATCAAATCCATTATCTTCAACCGCTGGTGCCCTAATAAAATAATATCGTCACTAAAATGACCAATTTCATCAGGACCTCGCTTTTCCATCTTAGATAGCGCCCTCATTAGCGCGGCCGCACTATCTTTTTTGCTGCGAGAAATTCCGGCGATACCACACATTGCTAGCGTTTAATCATCGACGAAAATAGAGATGCATAACGCGCTGCGGTCTTTTCTACATCAAATTCTTCGACCGCTAAATTGCGACATGAATCTGAAAACGACTCTCCAGAATCAAAATGATCCAATGCAGTTTGTATTACCCGTTTGAGTTCAGAAGGCTTATCCGAGTCAAAGGTCCACCCGCTGATTCCTGGCTTCACAATATCAGGGATACCACCAACTGAGCTCCCAATCACCGCGGTTCCACATCCGATTGATTCCAAACAAGTATTAGGGAGATTGTCGGCTCGACTAGGACAAACAAAAAAATCACTCGCTGAATATAGGAGCGCCGATATCGCAGAATCATGCACTCTACCGGAGTATCTGACTTGTATGTTTGGTGGCAATATTGAGACATCAAAATTACCGCCCCACACTAACAATCCTATTTTTCGATTTTGTATCGCCTGCAAAGCATCTATCAATATATCAACCCCTTTCCGGCTATTAGCCCAGGTCGAAGCAAACCCAAACCACGGAATTGCCTGATCCAACCCCAACATCTCTCTAGCTAAGGATTTATCTGTGGGACGAAAAACAGAGAGTGGGATGCCATTCGGAATATGCTCTACTCTGATTTTTCCTTCTGTCGCCTCGATGGCCTCCTTTTGTAACCATCGAGAGGGGCTTACCAGAACGACGTCGTCCCGCTGTGTAAAAAAGGCCCTTCGTGCCTGCAGAGCACTCTGTTTGTTTGGCTCTGGAACCGCGTATTGTGTTAGCCTCTTTTTTGAGTTCTCAAATTTGAATGCATAGTCTCTAACTGCCCAACAATCATGCAGAGTCCAAACGATTGGCACGTCATTAAGCGCGTAATCCAATAAGCCACGGTGAGTGAGGCCGCAACTGTGTATATTTCGAACATTAATGAGCGAGGGAGATCGATCCCTCACAGCATTAATAAACAACCGCTGATGCCTTTTTACCAGCATCTGTCTTGCAATTGTTTTCGAGAAATTTTTGACTACCCGTTCGCCTATCGGTCTCTTTCGACGGTTATCTAGAGAACGAGCAAATGGGCTTTTGTTTACCGCTTGTTCGCCAAAATACCAATGTTCAAGACTAGGATTTCTATTGAACAACAACTGCAACATTCGCCTAGTTGATCCAGCAGCACCGCCCTCGGCTGTGTCTGACACGACCACCACATCGTTAGGTATTTCAGAACTCATCATGTTTAGTTTGCGAATCTAGCTGAAGCGACGCATCAGATTGCAATAGCCGCTGAAAATACTGAATCGTCTCAGCAATTCCACGCTCAAACGAGACTGCCGCCGTCCAACCTAATTGCTCCTTGATTTTTGTACAATTTGGCCGTCGTATCATTGGATCATCAGATGGTAGCTTGTTGTGGATGATTATTGAGTCAGTTCCAATTTTTTTTCTTATGAGTTCAGCGATCGAAGAGACCGTTCGCTCCTCTTCATTCCCCAGATTGAATAAACAACCAGAATATCCCTTAAACATCACTGTCTTTAAACCAAGAACTAAATCCGATACATAGCAAAAAGAACGCGTTTGATTTCCATCGCCATAGACTGTGACTGGAAGCCCCTGAATACACTGACATATAAAGTTTGATATCACTCGACCATCATTTACTGCCATTCGTGGGCCGTAGGTGTTAAAGATTCTGACGATCCTCGTATCAAGATTGTGTTGCCGATGATAATCCATGAACAAAGTTTCAGCACATCGTTTTCCTTCGTCGTAACAGGAACGCAATCCAACCGGATTTACATTTCCCCAATATTCTTCTGTCTGGGGGTGCTCAATAGGATCACCATACACCTCTGATGTAGAAGCCTGTAGGACTGGGATACGAAGTCTTTTTGCGAGCCCAAGGACATTGATGGCACCACTAACACACGTTTTTACTGTCTGGACAGGATCCCTCTGATAATGAATAGGAGATGCCGGACAAGCGAGATTGAAGATATAGTCGCATTCAACGTAGAACGGGAAGCACAAATCATGACGCATAACCTCAAATCGCGGATGATTCCTGAGATGTTCAACATTTTTGATCGATGAAGAATAAAAATTATCTAAACAGATAACATAAAATCCATCATTTAAAAGCGATTCACAAAGATGTGACCCCAAAAAGCCACTACCACCTGTCACCAAAATTGTCTTCATGACTATCAATACTCTATAAGCTTTTGGATAGGCGGAAGATCGCCACACAAAATTTCAACTATGCGCGAAGCGGAATATCCATCTCCGTACAGTGGATTGCTATCAAATCTTCCGTGCTCTATTTGAACCTCGACTGCGCGCGAGATCTGTCTGGAGTCATTTTCGACATCGATCACGTTGGCACCACGTTCTCTTGATACTTGCCTAGTCCCAATATTTACGACTGGCGTCCCTAAAAATGCCCCTTCACGCACGCCACTGCTTGAATTGCCCACTAAACATCCTGCATTACCTAAAAGCCCCATGTACAGTTTTACTGGAAAATTTTTGAAAAATCGCACCGGTGCATTAGGTGACGATTCCCTCCATTTTCTCAACTCCCGGACAAGCCTAGTGCTGCCAGCATCAGCGTTCGGCCATAATACTATAGCCTGAATACCAATCATTTCTATGGCTTCGATAGTTGCTGCCATGTTAGAAGCTGCGGCGTCATACTCTGTAGTAACAGGGTGTTGCGATACGACAAGGTATTGCTTAGCCAGGTCAATAGTAGATCCAACACCCAAATCCCTAACGAAGTACGACAATTGCCTGAACAATCCCGGTTCCTGCAAATATTCTCTGACTGTGTCTATCCTGGGGCATCCAACACGGTGAATAGCATCCTGCCTTTCACCAAGACGCAGAACACGTTTCGCTGCTTCAGCGGTCGCCACAAAATGGAGATGCGCTAATTTGGTCACCGCATGACGGACGCTCTCATCAATTGTTCCCGTCACCTCCCCTCCCATGGAGTGAGCGACATGAATATTCATATAACTCGCAGCGATAGCTGTAGCAATAATCTCGAACCTATCTCCAATAACAAAAACAATATCTGGCCTTAACCGCCCGAACACAGAAGGCAGTTCTACTAGAGCGAGACCTGTCGATTTAGCCATTGTCTCCGGTGTCTCACCCTCAACTAAAGAGTGAACTCTTTCGTCTACCGACAATCCCAAGCTTTCTATATCTGATTCAACAGAGCCATACTGCTCAAGAAGCGCTGACGCAGATAGAACTATCTGAAGTTGCAGCGAAGGTTCGGCCTCTATGGCAACTAATACCGATCGAATACTGCCGTAATTCGCTCTAGAGGATATAACAACACAAACTTTTCTCATTCGAAATCACGCCACGCAAACAAGTGATCAGGGGGTACGCTTATCGTCAAAACGCTCCCTAATAAATCTTGGTAATTCGAAGCAGATATCCCCAAACCAGGCTTCTTAAATGCAAGATCTGCCTCAGTAATAACATGCCCAGGATCCAACTTTATTTTGCTAACGACAGATTTTTCGAAGACTGTTTTCATATCCCTGTATTTCCCGACTGCATCCTTATCAACTTTATTATCTAATATGGCGCAAGCATCTCGCAGCTCACTGCAAAATCTTTTAAATGCGCAAGGATCCAGACTGTTAGCAGCATCACTTCCATACAACAAATTAGACAATGTAAAATGTTTTTCGATCGTCTTCACGCCAGCAGCAACGGCCAACACGGAAGCGGCAACACCGCTCGTGTGATCGGAAAAGCCTACAGGCATCCCATATCGTTGCTGCATCTCTGAGAAAACATTCCATCCTACGTTTTCAGGCGAGCACGGATATTCCGAAGAGCATTGCATTACCGTGTAATTAGCACCTGAATCATCAAGAATGCGGACGGCTCGATCCAATTCGGCCCACGAACTCATCCCGGACGAAAGGTATATGTCACCGTCGACTAATGCGAGTCGCTCAATCAACGGGGTACATGTCACTTCTCCTGATGGTATTTTGAACGAGCGACAACCTATTCTTTCCAGTAGATCGACCGCTTCCAAACAAAATGGAGAAGACATAAAAGTGACGTTTAAAGACTCACACTTGTCAACAAGTCTATGATACGAGTCCTCATCAAAAGCTGTTCGCTCAAAGTATTTATAACGGTCTTCGGCTGAAAAATAATACGGATTTGGTGCATTCCTTAATGTCTCAAACTCGGCAATATGTGTCTGAAACTTACAATGCGTGGCCCCTGCAGCTGCAGCCATCTCAATACTTTTCAAGGCATTACCCAGAGATCCGTCGTGGGTACTTCCAACTTCAGCAATAATTTTCAACTATTTCACCAACTCTAAATACATTGAGTAATTCCCTTTTCTCTCGTTACCGCTTGCGTCTATTTCCAAATAATCTAAATCATTTTTATCGAACACATCTGATTGACCAGCTGACATGTTTTTTACTGATGAAAAACCTACTTCATTCGCCATACTGATAATTTCATCCCGATCAAAAACCCACAAATGCCTTTCACCAGGGTCAGTAGATAGCAAATTCTCCTTATAGCGGAGAGGCAGCATTAATCTACAAAGGCTGAGAATAAACGAATCGAATGCCGACCGAAACTTACTCCACTTTCGTTCAAAAAAACCTCGGCGGTTTACTTCTAAAGATAGTTTTGAATTATATCCTTTTCCGAAAGTTACGTGTTCCCCGCAGCGCGTGTAAAGGTATTCAGCTGTCCCAGGAAATCGCTCCTCAGTATATTTAGCCTGTTGACGGAACCACCCCCCCTTATTGGATCTGATGCATTGTTCCAATAACAGCAATTTTTCGATCGACGCCAAATGAAGCTCTCCATTTGCAACGTGAACCAGATAAGCCTCGACCAAATTTCTAAAATCGGGGGTTACCACCCGAACGACTCCACCTTCGTTCAAACGATCGAAACACATTCCCAGATGCTTCTTTGCTTCACTTATTGAAAGATGCTCGATTACATGGCAAGAATAAATCCCATCGAATTTCAAAGCTGGATATGTTTTAGACAAGTGCCTTAAGTCCAGCCTTATAACGTCGTTACTTTTAGCTCCAAAGTCGATGTTCAACCATCGCTCACTCTTTAAAAATACTGGGCCACAACCCACATTGAGGAACGATAAGCTCATACGCAATCCAGAGTGGTTAATGAGTCGATCTGCCCCCTTGCCAATTTACTCCCCATTCTCATCAACTCACCCTGCTTCTCCAGACTAAACTCAACAATCACCTTCGATGCCGCCATTCTCTTGTCAGGTGAATCTCCCCGGTAAAGTGTTGGTGCACCAATATTTTGCTTAAGGCCACTAAATTTTTCTTTGAAAAACAGAATTTTCATCGCCTCTATGGAAAGCTCATTTGTCACGGCAAATCTCTTCTTACCCAGCAAATCGCGATACTCGTGCAAAGTTTTAGGCTTCAAAACCGAATCCGGGAAATGATACGACATCATGCATTCAGATAGCACTATGGGTTTAAAACCCGATGCTACAGCTTCCATATGCACGGTCCCTTTAAAAGTCACGATTTGCCTCGCAAATTTAAGAATATCTGAGTGCGAAAATTTTTGTTCCCAATCGATTAAAACATTTTTGCTTTTCGACAACGTGGGACACATCCTGAGTAGAATTTCATAAGAATTTTCACCCCACACTTGATGTGATGGATGAAATCGCAATAAGACTCTGGTGTTAGTTTCCTCACTCCATCGAACTGTTTCAATGATCCAAGAATAATAATCTGCAAATGGTCGCTCTGAATCGAGCCAACCAAATGGCGAATCACAAAAGACTGGAAGAAATAACACCACCATATCGGTCGGGAAGGATTTAGTAGCCCGAGACTCCGCCAATGATAGCTGATACAGATCACCATCCATATTGGCTTGAGTGCTCTCAAACCTCTTAACCCAGAAATTGCGGGCCTCTACTTCGGTTGTTGCAAGCGACAAACGCTCAAAGGTCTGCTTTGTCAATAGCGGCGGCGGCGGACTGAATCTGGTCGGAACGACTTGTAAAGCAAACGCTGCTATGAGAACCAGCGGCTTTTCCTCTTCAACTACTCGATCAGCAAGCAGTCTCATA
>ENA-OUOG01005463-OUOG01005463.1-marine-metagenome-genome-assembly--contig:-NODE-5463-length-10262-cov-6.405989_pt1 | contig 10262 bp, 10 predicted proteins | sample MGYA00248635_ERZ508505 | MGnify/ENA primary metagenome ERZ508505 (study PRJEB26176, sample SAMN06267871) | marine metagenome | isolation source: Saanich Inlet, British Columbia, Canada | place: Pacific...
GCGTTTAAAGTGCTATACAACGAGAACGGAAAAAAGGTAGGTTTGTGGGAGAGTTATTGGGAGTCATACCATCCCGATAGAAGCGGTGAAAAAAATATACCGGCACTTACAAAAACGATAAAAAAATAAGCGACTAACTTCATCAATCAATCACAACACTGATTTAACGGTATTCTCGTGTGTATGCGTATGTCTATGCGCCTTCACATTGAAACGCTACTGCTTCCATCTTTCGTTCCACTGTTTCATAAATCATCTGAAGTTCTTCAATACAATCCTGTCTTGCAAGAAGCAGCGTTTCTTCGTCAGTGTCGCTCAGCACATAATCAACAATGAAATCTCTTAAGGTGTTGTTGGTTTCCTTCATCAAGTCATCAACTTCCATTAGTAAGTCATTCACTGCCTGTTTCTGTGACTGAATCAGTTGGTCTCCAGTCAGATTGAAAAGAGACAGGAAATCGTCAACAGTCTCGCCTCGTTGCACATACATCACTGAATGAATATCTGACAGGTCAAACTTATCTAGATTTGCATGAGAACAATCTGACCACTTTGAGAGCATTTCTTCATTTATGGGGTTTCTCGAAGTCGTCATTACCAAATCACATCCACACCGTTCTCGAAATAGATGGGTAGGGGTTCCTCTATCTCGTTTTTAACAGCAGACACTCTTGGCACTACTTGTTCCTCAAAGTATTGGTTGTAGGCATCAAGAGCACTTCGAATGTAATCCACTTTGGTAATGCCCTGGGGATGAAGAACACCAACCATAGACAATCGGTTTCTTTCGATCTGTGACCACATCTCTGGTTCTAACTTCAATGTGTAAGGCACAAGGTTTTGTTTCATTAGTTTCGGTCTCCTATGCAAGTTCAAGTTCAAATAACAAATGTTGATGATTGATGGTCTGTTGGATATTGGTGAGTATCCAATCCTTCTCTTGGTCATTCAGTTGGGTATCAGCATTCACTTCATTACGCAGTTCTTTGTATGTATCAATCTTTTGAGTAAAGAGTTCTTTCATCGGTCGGGTCATTAATAGATTCCTTCTTTGAGGTGATGGGTTTCTGTCATTCAACAATGACAATGGTTAGGTCTTTCTTCTGTCGTACCTTTCGTTCTATTTCTCGTTTCAACTCATTCATCTTCTTGATTCGTTCGGTAGGAATTTCATCAACAGATAAACGAACTGCCTCAACTGACTTGCTTTGGTTGATGTCAGTAATGACTGCATTCTTGGTCAGTCGCATATCTTGGTCCTTCCTAAAGTTAATTCTTGATGAGATTGTTCTTGATAGTAGATTTTGGACGTACTAACCCTGTCACAGGTCAGTACATCCAATTCACTTGATAGTGAGTTCCAGAACGCATCCAGTTCGCAAACCTAGGACTTAGGAAGGTGCGGTTATGTGGTCACCTTTACTGCGTCTTCCCGACACAACGGGAGCAAATGAGTGCCAACCGGACGACATCCCATTTACTTGTGCTTCATACACATCGATTGAGTAATGTTTTTTGGCAGGGATTCTCAACTTTCCTGCACTCATCATAAGTAGGTGTTAGGTTGTGAAGGTTCTCTTCTCGGGGGAACGCCCTTCAATAACATCAGCAACTAACTCAAGTCGGCGAATGAGTCGCCTTATAGGTTTATTTATAAGGGAAGAAATCCCCAGACATACTTTTTTTAGATTGTTTTGCTATATCAAAGATTCGACACGACCAACAGCGAATGGCATAAGGAAAATGCTACCGGTCTGAACCAATTCAGATTGATCGACAGTTACGTGTTGATAGATTTTGTGTCTATGGAATTTCGATAAATGAAGAAACAACGCCTAGTGGATTATCCTCCAAGATCAAGAGAGGGAATTGTATGAGAAAAATTTAATTGTTTCTCGAGAAGTCTCGGTACAACAAATTTGGTGGATTTAACGAAGAAATTCCTCAATATTTCGCAAGAGCATTTTTTATTGGTTGGATGATACAATTTTTTACCATCTCCTGAATTCGATCAAATTGATCACTTTTCTCCCCAGAAGTTTCATCCATATATAATCGCCGATTGACCTCTATCATTAACCCTCTCACTCTTGCATCGATCCCGTAAAACACAGAAGGAATCAGACACCCTGCATACGGGGTATTGATTGAAACCGTGAACCCTTTACCTTGCAGTAACGACTCACACTCATGGATTACTTCATATGGGACATGAAAATCATCAAAACCAATACAAAAATCTGGTCTGCTTGTTTCGAAACGATCTTCCGTTGGAAGTGGGTCTGTCGGGAAACTGTGACAATCCAAGATGAATGCCTTTCCACGCTGCTTCAGGGACTCAGTTACCTTTGCGGTCAACTTATTGTGATGGGGCAAGTAAAACTCATTAATAATTTTCCTTTGCAGAGCATCATCAAGAGATCTGATCAACTGCCCTTTGGTGCCATGTGTGTAGAAGACGCCCATGCCAACTTGAGAAGCAGGTTCATGTTTATCGTGCAAAAATCTCTCTGGATCACAAACGATTCGAGAGACTGGGAATCGAACTTCTTCTGAATCAGAATCTGCGAATAGTTCATCGGTATACCAATCTGTGAGTCGAAGAACCTCATTATTTAGTTCATGTTCATCTATTAAGAAATGTTCACGATATGGTTTCGGAATATGTGTAGATGAATGAGGGATATGTCTTATAAGCATTTAGCAGTGCTTCCTCTCTGTATCACGTTATTAAGTATGTAAGGAGTTCACTCCGAATACTTCTATATTTGCTGTGCCTGATTTTCCTTTACACCCAACCTAGAACTTTTTGAGCGAATAATGTTTAAAGACCACTCAAGTTCTTCATTACATTTAGAGGTTATGTTCTTGCTGTCCAACCGATTCAACATTCTTTGAATTCTAAACTTAAATTTTTCGATAATTTCCTTGTTCGGTTTCTGACTAGTTTTTGATGAGTTGTTACTCACATTCGATATCGATGGTGAGAACCGCTAAAAGGAAGCACGAAAGGAGTCTCATCAAAAGCACGCATCACCTAACCTTATAATAGACAGAGGTGACGAAATCGGATTGATTTACCGAGCACAAGACGATCTTCGTAAAATCGCTTATATCGGACTCTTCTGGCAAAAACGACCGTAAGTCATTACGCTAAAACACTCATGTGGCGGGGATACGGTCTTGATTACAGAAAGTTTGGCAAACCTTGAGTCACCAGATTGGGTCAATCACATTTCATATGTCGAAAAATCACTTAAGGCGGAATTACAAACGCAAGCGGGGTTTTTACGGAAATTAAAAGAAGAGTCAGAAGAGACCAGAAAACATCAAATTGACTCGCTTCTCGCTGCCTTTTATAAAAGCGGAACCGACCTGCTAGATGAGCGGGTTGACACTTTCACCTCTACAATTTATCGAATCAATCAAAACGCTCAGATCTCCCTTCAGTATGATCTCTTGAACACCATAAAAACGAATCCAGCGGTTCAAGCATATCCCTGCCTCAAGGATGCGAGAAAACTTCTTCTTGCAGATTCGACGAGCAAACTACTCCATGAGAGGATCGCCGCTGTACTTTTCAAGATATCCAATCAAACACTGTCGCAAAGCAATAAGAGCAATGCTGGAGTTGCAGGGGAACTGTTCGCACGCGCTATTCTTAGTTCGGTAGGTCTACAACCCAATAAACACTACAGGAAACAATACCAATCGGACACAGGTTCAGATACCGATATCGCTTTCCCGAATATCAAAGACAGAGAAGATGCAAAGTTAGAAGTTTTAGTCGCAATTCAAATAAGCACTAACGATCGTGCAAGATTAACTTCGAGCGAATTAAAAAAAGGCGTAGTTGGATATGTGGTTACGGGAAACGGTCTCAAAGCAAGCACCAAGGCGCTGAAAGATATCGGGACCCAGATCATCTCTGGTTATCGCGAGAACAACATACGGTTAGTTTGTCATCGCGACGAGATCCAGATTGAACTGGACCGAATAACTAGTCTCATCAAAACCTCACCCAATCGAAACGAGTTACTGACGAGAAAAAAGTATTTCGAAGAGTCAGCATTTTCATTTAGCGACTTTGCCGACAAAATGTCTCGATTCCTTACTATTCAGCGAGGCGCAAAACCGCTTTAACCGTCTCTCCCAATGCTCGTCCAAGCAGTGGAGGAACCGCATTCCCTACCTGTGTGTATTGAGGAACCTCGAAACGTCGCATCTTCCCTCCGGTAGTGACCTTTGAACGAAATTGAAACCAATCTGGAAAAGATTGAAATCTTGCCATCTCTCTCACAGTAAGGGTCCTTTGTAACCTTTTGTCATAATGACATGCATCGTCAGGAATCGATAAAGACGCCGGAGCAGGACTTGATCGTAATAGTGCTCTTTGAGTTTGCTTTTTGGTTGATAAATGTTTGAGATAGTCCAAAAGTGCTTCCGCAGACGAAAATTCAATTAACGAGCGTCCATCCTTAGATAAAAACTTTCGCTTAAGTAAGAACGTAATAGACGAATCACTTAGTGCAGACCCCTCAGGATCTTGCAGAAACTGAATCACATTCTTTTCTACCCCTTGAAGAGGTTCCGAAGATGACTTCAATTTGAGATCAGACAGATGTTGATACAGCATAAATCGCATTTTCACTTTATCGCTATTTCCTCGCTTTTCATGATTTGCAATCGTCTTTACATCGTGTGTGTACGTTTTATTTGGAAACGCATCTATGAGCATAGAGGCGTACTTAGACGAAGATCTTGAGTATTCATTCAAGTCATCAATCGCATCTTCTACCGAATAAAAATCTTTCTCGCTTTCAATTCTCAACAAAGACGAAAATGGATCTTTCAAAAATGTTGATCTGTTTTTTTCAATATCGAGATAACCGAGATCCTGAAAAGGTATGGTTTGAGCGCCTGATTTTTCTTTATCAAAAAAATGCTGTGTTTGCGCAAAAATATGTGCAACTTCAGAATCCTCGACTTGATTTTGGATGGCGCCAAAAACATCTTTCCGAAGAGCAAGTAAAATAAAACGTGGTCTGTTTTGCGCCGCTCCAACATTTTTGGCATTAACGTGAAGGCAAACAGGGTAGTACTCTACAGAAGCAAATGCTCTGGCAACCTCATACCATGCAAAGTATTTTCCGCCGTTCACTTTGAACGCCCTTAGTATTCCAGAAACGTTTTCAAGCAGCGCAACCTTTGGTTTGGTTAAGGACACGAATTTAGCGAAGTCCATGGGTAAAGAATTACGCTGATTATCAACTTGTCTCAAACCTGCCAAACTAAAACTTTGACACGGAGGTCCGCCCGAGACGAGATCAATATTCTGTTTGCGGATTCTTTCCGCAACCGCTACGTTCTGCTCTAGAAAGCGGTTTAACTCAATGATGCTTCCCACCAACAGACATCCGTCAAGATTCTCTGGGTCAGTCGATAAGTCTGACCGACCTTTATCGTATTTGGGAAATGTCTGAGGGTTCTCCCGAAGTCGTTTTGCAATTTCCTTTTTTGTAAAATTACTCGTAATCCAAAGGACTTTTTTTGCTTTGGTGATATCGGGTGCTGATAAATCTTCATGTAACAAATTAAATGCGTAAGTTTCGCTCGCCATGGGGGATAACTCATTAGCGAACAGTAGTTCGAAACCTACAGATTCCAATCCAAGGGATAATCCGCCACAACCAGCGAACAATTCGATGTACTTCATACGAATGCGCGTTTCCTTTAAAGCATCACATACGGTAAACCCGAGGAATGCTCACGCATATACTATCGGGCAATCAATCAATTCGCAGAACTAAACTGAAAGATTTGCTGAACGTAGTTTTGAGTTGACGAGACGATACACGAAATTTATCGAGACATAGTAGCGTTGTTTACTGAATTTTCTGTCGTTCCAGAGGTATCAAACCATCAAATCCAACCATCAACTGATGCCCCCTCCACAAGGGCACGCCACCACCTGCTGGGTCAAATGGCTCATTCGCATTAGCAACTCTTACTGAACCAAAGTATCCAGAATCAGTTTTCTGTTTACAGTAGTCCACAATACCTTCGATATTGGGGGGTAGATTTGCTTCTGTTTCGGGGTATCTAACCCCACGGACGACTGCATAGTGAAATCCCCCATCAGTTCCCTCAAACCAGATTTGAGGATCGATATTAGGATCTGATGCTGTCGAACTGACCTTGCAACCCTCTTTCTCAAGATGATCCCTCACAATCTGTATTGCGAAGTCCTGTAACTCCCAATCAGACATCTCGATCAGTTCATCAGATACCAAGTCTAGGGGTGAGACCGTCTCACCAGTTACAGCATGAGTGAGACCCCATCCACTATGCTTGGGTTGCCAACCACTCATAGTACGTTGCATAACTATTAAACAAGGGATTCCCTTACCCATCTCTGAAGCAGTGAGAGTTGCCTCGACAGTAGATGGTTTATCGAGATGTCCCTCGTCATCGGTCACATGAATAAAGAAGATCTGGTTACCCAATCTGAAAGATAGGTGCTCTAGAAAAGGAGGGGTTAAATTCGCACGAAAGAAGTTAAGTGCCCCATGCTCAATCCGCGACTGAAGGTGTTGTCCTGCAGACTTCCAACAACGAACAAAATCATCTGTGACCTCGTTCATTGGGATTGCGTACTGTTTGATCATAGATAATTCCGTCGAGATCTTTATTCCACTTTATTCGATTTGTTCAAGATCTGTAATGATCATTTTTGTGGGGTGATTTTCCTTCGGTGGGCAACAACGAGTGATTCTGTATGTCTCAAGGTCTCGTCAGTATCATTACGTTCAAGTCTTTTTTTGTATTTAGACAAAGTTACCCAAACCAATTTTGGGTAGTACGTAAATCCTTTGGGTGTTTTGATATCGTTTCGATTTAAATAGTCGGTAATGTCGACTGTGGACATACCACTGTCAGAAAGTTGTTTAATGAGTTTGAGACGATCTAAACGATCATCGTTCAATCCAAAGATCCCTAGTCGTTTCGTTTGTATGGTGCAACTGTACTTAAAGAACAGGTCATAGTTGTCACCATATATTATTCTAAAACTATTCCACAGTAACTGATTTCGCCAAGTTCCTCGGCTGATCCACATCTGTCCCTCGTAAGACAGCAACGTGATATGACAACAGTTGCAGCGGAAGGGTAAATACAATCGGGGCAATCAATGAATCTGTTTCAGGGAGGACACACTGAGTGATCTCATCAGAAGCAGTGGTCGCGACGGCGAAGTCAGCGAAAACAATTAACTGCCCGCCTCGTGCCTTAACCTCTGATAAGTTTGAGCGCAATTTTTCAACTAACTGATCATTGGGGGCAACCGCTACAACCGGCATATGTTCATCGACCAATGCAAGTGGTCCGTGCTTCAATTCTCCAGCCGGATAAGCCTCTGCATGAATATATGAGAGCTCCTTGAGCTTCAGCGCACCTTCCATCGCAATGGGATTCATGGTTGATCGGCCAAGAAATAACGTGTGCTGCTTATCGACAAATAGCTCAGCAATAATCTTCACCTGGGGCTCAATTAAAAGGACTGCTGACAGTAATTCGGAGAGTTGGTGCAACTGCTGGACTAAATTTTGCTCATCAAAATCGGTTGCTTTTTTTGTTTTGGCCAATAGACCAGCCAACAACAATAAAACGGTTAACTGTGTTGTAAATGCCTTGGTACTTGCTACACCAATTTCTGGTCCAGCTTCAGTCAAAAGCGCTAAATCAGTTTCCCGGACTAAACTGGAGGTTGGAACGTTACAGACTGCCAGCGTCGCGGCGACCCGCTCACAATCGAGATGTCGTAACGCTGACAAAACATCCGCTGTTTCACCCGACTGCGAAATCGCGATCCATAACGTGTTCGGTAAGGTCACCACCTTTCGGTAACGATACTCACTGGCAATCTCGACTTGGCAGGGAATGCCCGCCAAGCTTTCAATCCAATATTTTGCAACCAATCCCGCATGATAGCTCGTTCCGCAAGCAACAATTTGGACCGCTTGTGCTGATTCAAGTAACGCGTCGCCTGATGGGCCAAGGATCCCTGATAAAAGGCGATCTTTGCTAAGGCGCCCCAAGAGCGTTGAGCGAACGGCTTCTGGTTGCTCATGGATTTCTTTAGCCATGAAATGGCGATACTCGCCCTTAGATACTTGCTCACTTGACGCCGAAGCTCGAACCACAGCGCGCGTGACGGGCTCACCCTCAGCGTTGAAAATCTCCAACGTCTTTGCGGTTAAGCGCGCCGTATCACCTTCCTCTAAATAAATGAACCGATCCGTGACATGCAGTAACGCCAGCTGATCAGAACCGACAAAATGCTCACCATGCCCAACACCGATGACCAAGGGACTACCTTGTCTCGCTACCCAAATAACACCTGGAGTGTGCTCATCGAGAATCGCAAGCGCAAATGCACCTTCTAGTCGACGAATCACAGTTTGAACAATGGCGTCAAATGAGTCTGTCGATAGGCTCACAAAATGTAACAAGTGCGCAATGGTCTCGGTATCTGTATCAGACTCAAAGACATAATCCTGTGCGATCAATTCGGCTTTTAAGGCTTCGAAATTCTCAATAATTCCGTTATGGACAACAGCAAATCGTCCAGACTGATGAGGATGCGCGTTTCCGACACTGGGAATACCGTGCGTTGCCCAACGAGTATGGGCAATACCCTGATGTGCTGACGAATCAGTTAAGAGCGCCTCAAGCTCCGCCACTTTTCCTTGAGCACGAGTGCGGTCGATATGATGATCAGTGAGCGTCGCAAGACCCGCGGAATCATAGCCGCGATATTCAAGACGCTTAAGTCCTTCAATCAAAATCGATTGAACTGGGCGCTGAGCAATGGCTGCGACGATGCCACACATGAATTAGTCCTTTGACTTTTTAGGTCGTTGATAACCCTGAATATTCAGCTGTTTAGAACGTGATAGGGCCAGGCTTTGTGGTTCAACATCAGTGGTGATGACTGAGCCGGCACCAGTCGTCGCACCATCACCAAGACTGACAGGCGCAACTAAACTTGTATTCGATCCAACAAACACTTGGTTACCAATGGTTGTTTGATGCTTCTGCGCTCCATCATAATTACAGGTAATGGTTCCTGCACCAATATTTACATTTTCACCAAGGGTTGCATCACCCACATAAGATAAATGATTCACCTTAGATCCCTCGCCAACAACAGCATTTTTAGTTTCGCAAAAATTACCAATATGCGTCGAATTTCCGAGGTTTGTACCGGGTCTTAAGCGCGCGAATGGGCCTATCTGTGCCATCGAACCAACGGTCGCACTGTCGATGACGGTATAGGGCTTGATGACAGTCTGGTCACCAATAGTGGCGCCTGTAAGATGTGAACCAAACCCAATCGTGACTTGATGGCCGATTGCAATAGGCCCATTTAAGGTCACGTTCGGTTCGATCACCGTATCAGAACCTATCGAAATCCCGGTGCCATTAATATAGACAGTATCTGGGTTGACTAGCGTGACACCTTGGGCCATCAACGCTGCGCGTCGCTCCGTTTGTAACAGATGATTAAGGGCTGCCAACTGCGCTCGGTCATTGACACCCATGGTTGCCGTTACTGAGCCTTGAATTCCTTTTACAGCCTTGCCGGCTTGAACGCTCAGGTGAACACAATCGGTGAGGTAGTATTCGGATTGGGCATTGTCATTCGGTAGGAGTGGCAACAATTCCTGGAACAACGCCGTCGGAGCTGCATAGATTCCACTATTAATTTCACGAATCTGAAGCTCGCTGACCGTCGCATCGCGATGCTCAACAATGCCAACAACAGACCCGTCAACATCGCGGATAATTCGCCCATAACCACTGGGATTGTCCACATGAGCCGTTAAAACGACTAGTTGATCTGAACCAGCGTTCAAAAGAGGCTCTAAATCACTGACGCGAATCAAAGGGACATCACCATAGAGAACCAGAGTCTGTCCCTCAGGTTCAATATTGTTCAGGGCGATTTGTAGTGCATGTCCCGTTCCAAGTTGCTCGTATTGATGAACAACTTCTGCCCCAGCACTTTCAACAAAGGGATCGACCTGGTCAGCTCCGTGACCTGTGACAACATGAATGCGACCGCCATGATGGTCGATCAATTGTTGGGCTGTGGCAATCACGTGGCCGAGTAACGGCTCACCCGCAAGATGGTGTAGGATTTTTGGGAGAGAAGAATGCATCCGGCTGCCTTTTCCGGCAGCCAGAATGACGATATTAAG
>ENA-OUOG01005465-OUOG01005465.1-marine-metagenome-genome-assembly--contig:-NODE-5465-length-10255-cov-2.633229_pt1 | contig 10255 bp, 26 predicted proteins | sample MGYA00248635_ERZ508505 | MGnify/ENA primary metagenome ERZ508505 (study PRJEB26176, sample SAMN06267871) | marine metagenome | isolation source: Saanich Inlet, British Columbia, Canada | place: Pacific...
ATGATGTAAATATCTTCGTGGGAAGGACCGAACGGAATCTTCAGGTCACCCATGCCGGGTGTTGCACCCTTGTCCCAGATAACGAGTTGTTTCACATTGTCGGGTCGTTCGACACGCCATGTTCCGAACACGATTGCCGCCTTTTCCATCTCCCACATTCGCAACGCATCATCTCTGATTTGTGTCGTGTCATCATTGACAATTTTCTCGGTTGGTCCTTTGTATTTTGACATGCTAGAAACGTATGACATGCCGTAGGGCGGGTCCGTGACGAGAACATCCGCCGTCGTCCACTCAGTGACCTCCAGGCAATCCCCGTGGAACAAGGTGACGTAGTCGTCCTGGTAGTAGGGTTTCATAGTTTGAACACCGTGCCCGTGAAGTCCTTGCCTTCCTCCAACAAGAACGTGGCAAGTCCAGGGACGGAATCCTCGCCAGACTTGAGCCGGAAGTACCCCGACCCGTTGTCCAGTGTTGGTGCCATCACCATGAACCTGGATGTTCCGCGTGGCGTGCTGCCCATTTCGGTGACACGCAAATGGTGGAAATGTCCATGGACGAGAATGTTTGCGTCCGCGACCGGTTGACGACCGAACGATTGCTTCCGCCACCAATCCGGCAACGCTTCAGGTCGTGACGCTTGGTGACCGTGTGCAACCCCGAGGATGTGGAACCCGTCACCGAAAACATCGTGGGCGAGGGTTTCGTCGTGTGGTTGTGGTTCAAGGAACCTCCAACCGTGTCCCGCTTCCTGAGATAGGCGGGCGATTTGCCTGCCGATGAACACACCCCAGTCGTCGGTTGGTTTGCCGATGGTTTTCCCGTTCATGCGGAACTGGCAATGGTTCGACCCGACCGACAGATAGGTGATGTCTGGGACGTGTTGTCCGACACGCTTCATTGTCTGATAGGCGAGGGTGGTTGCGAGGTCGACTTGTTCCATGATGCTCAAGTCGTTCGAATAGTTCTGCTGCGGTGCGTTCGCATTGTAGAAGTTTTCGACAGTGTCACCCGTATCAACGAACACAACCCTGGACGGTTTCTCCCGCTTCACCATGTCGACGAGTCGTTCCTGCATGAGGACGACGCGTTCAAGTAGTGAGTCCGTGTTCCCACGGTAGTCGACCTTCCCGACCTGCAAGTCTGACCAGAGAACAACCAACGCCTTCGGGTTCGGCTTCGCCAACTTGACGGGTTTCAGTTTGCGTCGTGCCTCGTCGATGAGTAACGGCAAGTCAACGCCGGACGTTTTCTGTCGGAACGTGAAACGGTACGACGTCAACCAAACAAGTTCGCCGTCCTTTTGTTGTTGCCAACGTGACGTCCTGACCGGTGGTATCACGTCGATACCGTCGGGGTCGAGTCCTGCATCCTTGAGGAACTCGTCGAAGTTCTCCGGTTCGTTCTGGTAACCGGGTGTCGTTGCGGTGCCTTCGTTGCCGTCGAACTCGACACCTGGGCGGTAGTCCTTCGGTGTGGTCACCTTGTCCGCGGGCTTCAGGTTCTCAAGCATTGACTGTCCTGCATGAGCACAAGTTGCGGCGGTGTTTGGTGAGGACGTTCGGGGAAACGTCGATGCCTCGTTCTTCGAGGGCACGGTATAGAACCCAGTCCTTCCATTTGACTTCGTCGGCAAGTGCTGCCTTCAGAATGTCAACGTCACTCTGGTCCATCCGTTCCATGATGGTCCGCATCTTGCACGGGCGAATCCGTTTCGGTGGTTCAAGGTTTTCCAACATTGCTTTCCCTTCCGTATCGTACGGGGGACAGTCTACAGGTTGAAACCTAGTTTCTCCGTGTTTTTCTCATGTAGCGTTTCGACGGATATGAACGCGCCCGTGTTCTGGAAATCGGCGTAACGTTTGAACGCGACAAGTTTCACAACCTGCGAGTCGTCACCCCACACGCCCGCATCCGACAACGCGTCCGCAACACCGCGAACGAGTTTGTCAATGTCCGGCGGGACAATCGGGTACGGGCGTTTCTCCGGTTTGATAGTTGCCGGTCGTTCGAGATAGAACACAACCTCCAACGACACGGGACCCTGCAACGGTTCCCACGAGTGTTCCGTTGCCGCATAGATTGCGAACTCGGTGACGGCTTTACGCCAGGCGGGGAGATACTTCGACGCCTCCACGAACCTTCCGTTACCGACCGATTTCTTCGACCCCTGTGGGGACGGTCGACCGGGAACGAAAAAGTTCAGCACACTCTAGTCTACCGGCGGAACGACGCAATCAACGAGATTGTCAACAACCCGACAACAATCCAACCGATTGTCGCCGTGATGGGTTCTGCCTGATATGAGAGAAGGGCGATGAGGGCGATGAAGAATGTGCCGATTGCGGCTTGACGCATTAGAACGGAACCTGAGTGTCGGGGACTTCCTTGACCGCCCACACCTCGTTCACCGCTGCGTGTCCGACCTTCGGTGCGTCACCTACCGAGAGAACCTCGATGCTATCGGTGCGAACCTCCAGGCTGATTCCCTTCGACCCGTCACGCTTGTCGAACCGTTTCGTTTTGAATCGACCCTTCACGTTGACACGGGTGTTCTCGGTGGGGGTGCGGGCGTTGTCCGGTGCTACGACGGAGAAGAAATCCTTCCCGACGGTTTCCCACTCACCCGCCGCATTTTTGCGGACCTGATTGTGAGACACGTTGTACACGGTGCCCCAATCGAAGTGTTTGACCTCGTTGATGAATCCCTGGAACTCGATTTTGATAGCCATGCGCTAATCCTTTCAGTTTGTTTTTCAATCCTACACACTAACCACTGACATGGATGACGTGGGACGGTGCAACACAGTCCTGGTTGCCGCACGACCTGACGCCGGGGAGGACGGGGTCGCCGTTGTCGTCGACGGGTGTGACCTGGTCCCGACCGAAGTTGCCATGCCAGGGAATGCATTTCCCTTGACGGGTGTGAACGGTTTGCACTTGTCGGGCACGACATGACGTGCATGTTTTCGTGTTGCGGCGGATTGTGTTGACGGTCCATTCGTATCCGCAACGTTGACATGTGATTGTTGGCACCGTGTGATTGTACCGGGAATGACAGAACCCCGCCGTAGCGGGGTCCTTGTCGTGTTGTGATTACGCTGCGAACTGCGCCTCGATGAGGTCCTTAGACCAGTGTGCGTTGACGAATACCTTTGCGTCGGTGAGGCGCTTGAAGTTGATGGTTGCGCCCTAGGTGTTGTTGACGGTGTAGTGACGGTCAGCGACGCGACGGATGGTGACTGCTTGGTGGCGGATTGTGGTGGTCATTTTGTTTCCTTTCGTTGCCTTGTGTAAACAACTATACAGACATAACGAACCGAATGCAACCCCATCCACAACTATTTTCAAACTTTTTTTTCGACCCTCACTTACAACCAAACTCCCCTTCACGACACTCAAAATGCTCACCCATGTCATGCATATCCTTCACCCATTCCCTCGGACCCCCCACATACAACGTCCTCGTCGCACCCTGCGAAACCCCAGGGATACCCTCACGCGGCGCAAACGGTTCATCCTCCCAACCATCACGGTTCAACCACGTCGCCGGATAAGGAATGAACTGCTTCACCGGCAAATTAGGGTCCTCCGACATCCTCCGTGCCCCCTCCAAAATAGGTGCAACATCACCGACACGTTGAACCGCTTTGAAGAACGCCTTCCGTGCCTCACCCTTCTGCAAATGCTTCGGGTACACATCCCAGAACTCGTTGAATGATTCGTTCACACTCGATTGTGAGTTAAGTGGTTCTATGTTCTCTGGTTCTAGTTCAGTGGTTCTAGTTAGTTGGACATCTGTGTCCCTAGGTGGCGACACCGGTGTCCCTACCCCCTCGTCACCCGTGTCCCTAGGTGGGGACATCTGTGGGGGTACCCTCCGCAGCGTGTACACGTTCGATTGGAACCCGTTGCCGGACTTCCGATGCGTTTTCGTAATAGCACCGATTTCCGCTAGTTCCTGGATTGCACGGTCGACCGACTTGGCGTGACAGTTAGCGCGTTGGGCGAGTAACTCACGGGACGGGAACGCTTCGAGTGTTTCGTTGTCCGCGTAGCGGGCGAGGATTGTGTATAGGCGGACTGCCTTGTCGGAAACGTTCGCGTATAGAACCCATTCCGGCACGATTGAGAATCGAACATCCGCGTTGATTGTGTGTTTCATCTTGTCCTGTTCTACCGGCTAATCCAGTAGAATGGACCTAGCCGATGGTAGTGTCATCGGTTTCTTGTGGGGGTCGGAGTTTGCGCTTCGACCCTCACTCTATTCTACACCTTAGCAGGTGCCAGAATCCTAGCAACAACATCCGTCACACGGACCAAGAACCCCTTCGTGTCCCTCGAAGTAGCCGACGACCGTTGCATGTGAACCGCCCTCCCAGTCGCCCGCACAACGTCAATCAACGCATCCTTCGGGATAGTCAGAAACCCCTCACCCGTAGGACCAGCGAACGAATAGAAATCAGCCTTCGAAATGTTCAACCCCGACGGAACCCATTCCCCACGAATCGACTGGTACGTCTCAATGTAAAGGTTCCCCGTGTCCCATGCGCGGTAATCCGTTTTCACCTCGATGGTTGACCCTGCGACCGCTTCCAGGAACGAACCGACAAGGTTCTCACCGACCAACCCGCGACGGTAGTCAAGGTCAAAGTCCGGTTGATAGCCTTCAGCGCGACTCACGGACCGACCTCATCGCCGCAGCCATTTCCTTATCCGTGAAGGAATACTTCCGAACACGCGGTCCCCTCGCGACCGGTTCATCCGACTCCGGTGGCATCTCAGGGTGCGTGTCCCGATACCACTGCCAGAACTCGACACCCTGCGCGTGAATCTTGTTGTTCTCGTAACGTGCCACGGGGTGACTGAAATCCTCAAACATGAGGGCTTCCAAGTCAATCCCCATTTGTTGCGCGTAATCCACCATTCTCGTTTCCTTTCGTTAGAACGGTACGTCGCCGTGTTTCACCTTACCCCCAACGGCATCCAGAATCCACCATTGAAACGAACCACGGTCAAACACGGGTTGTTCCAGCTCACCCCACACGGGCACCTTATGACCCCAACCCCTGGCGGTTGTAGCATCCTTCGCGTTGGACTCCATCGACCCGTTCCAGGCGGCACAAATCATCATCAGGTTGTCCGGTGTGTCCAACAATTTCGAACCCCCCATGCCACGGTTCTTCCGATGGTGCGGGACCAGGTCATCCTCACGACCACAATGCCAACAATGTGTGTCGCGTTCCTGGACCACCTTCAACACTTTCTTCGGGATTGCCACGGCTACAGTTTCATTTCCGCCTGCATGAGTTTCGACATCGTAGCCTGCGCCATTATCGCGGACTCAATAGTTCGAAGTTTCGTGCGGACACGATTGACTTGAGCCTTAGCCAGGTCTCGCTGAAACCGCGCTTCCGATGATTCGAGTTTGGCAACCGCCGACCGTTCAGCAACTGAGCCTGCCGCCGATATAAATGCGCCAGCCTCCGTTTGGTCCAGTTCAAGTTCAGTTCTAGCCAAATTAGTTTCAGCCTCATAGAGGGCTTCAACCCCTTTCTTATTCGTTGCCGTGAGTTCCTGCAACTCCAGAATTATTTCGGACGGTGTCAATTAGACCCTCCAATCGGTCCTTCAAGTGTGCCTTCCAAAACTCAGCCTCGTTTGGTTGGTTTCTTTCCACCGCTTGCAGGTACGCCTGCGTCAGTTCCTTCACCGACGCCAGTTGAACCCTCCAGTCGTTCTGCACGGGCTTTCACCTTCTCAAGTATGGCGTCCGACGCCTTAGCGGTTTTCGCTTCTCTCCATAGTAGGCGCAACTCGTCGACGTCGGTGAGCGCTTCGGACTCTGCAATCCAGTCACGGTTCTGTGTCGGTGTAACACCCCTAGCAACCTTCGACATTTCAGCAGCGGACGGACCCTTCGAACCGGCGAACGCCCAACGCAACGCACGACCCAGCGCCGACGTGCAAGCATTCTCCAACGCCGAAGTCTGATTCGCCATACCCGACCCATCGACCTCGAACGCCCACTCGGTCGCCTTCGGCAAGTCCGCAGCCTGGTCACCCGCCGACACGTACACACGCGCTTCGACAACCCATGTTGACGCCGCCCTATCCTGCGGGGTCGTGTGGTTCACAATCACAACACGAAGGTCAGGGAACTCTTTCAACGCCCTAGCGTGTCGTTCCTCCACCGTTTCGTATGAACTCAAATCGAACCTAGCCATCACTTACTCCCTTTCTTGATTACCAACCACGGGGTTCCATTCCCCCGCGCCTGCCTAGACGTTACACGAACACCATCGACAACACCATGACGGGCGGAACCCATCAAACCCAACACCTCAGACTTCGCCTTCATCAACGCCTTCTCAGCGTCATCGAACTTCGCCTGCAATCGAACAAGTTTTCGACCCGTATCACCAAGGTCAACCTCGTCATCCTCAATGAACGGGTTCAACTGTCGTTGCGCCTCATACGTTGCACGCGACCCATCCCACTCCGGTTGCACAACCTGAGCGAGGTGGTCCCAGAACCGTGACGCGGCGGACCGTTGAACGTCACGTTCGAACTCATCCAACTCGACCCAACGTTCCTCCCACTGCCAACCCGCGACCGCAACAATCACGGCACGACTGCAACCCATCACATCCATGTAGTGAACAACCTGCGCACGGTAGGCGGGCGGTACGTCATCCCAGAATGACCGTGACGTTTTCACCTCGACAACAATCCACTCACCCGTTTCACGGTGTCGTGCTAATGCGTCAGGGTTTGCGACAAGGTAGTCGAACTGAGGGTGACGCCAGGTGCCGGTGAGGAACACTTCCCAGTCGGGGTTCTCTGTCTGCTACATGCGAAGGATAGGTTCCTCGAACGCGTTGCCAAACTTGACGGACCAGTTGTTGACGGGCGGGTCCGCAATCTGACCGGTGCGTTTCGCCCACAACCCGAACGCGGACTCGAACGGGTTCAACCCCATGATGGTCCCAATGTCACTGCCACCAATACCGGTGCGCCTCATCGCGTGCCATTCGTCCGAACCTGAGTCGGCTTCCCCAACCCACACGGCTTCGTTGAACTTGTCGGTGATGGTCTCGAACGCTTGTTGTGATGTCATAGACTCATCGTATGGGGGACAACCGACACGCATACGACCGGCTCATGAAATCCATTGACGAGATTGACTCGGTCCCGTGTCAGGACTTGCCGGACGTGTTCTTCCCCGAGGACTTCCTCACCAAGGACATGAAGGAAAAGGCGGCGGAAACGGCGAAGCAACTGTGCGCGACGTGTCCGGTCAGGTTGGAGTGTTTCGAATACGCGATTGTTTCGAAGGAACCCTTCGGGGTGTGGGCGGGGACACTACCGTCGGAAAGATAAGGACCCCCACCGAAGCAGGGGTCCCCAATCATTGCGCTAGTTCGAGTCAGCCATCCTCGTCGATGTCCTCGAACCGTGACGTCGCATCCCACGCGTTCAAATGCAGCCGTAACGTTTGCGCTTGTTTCCGTGTGAGCGACAACGTTCCAGGTTCCTCCAGCGCCCACACGTCATCCCGTAGGCGAACACGAACGTCGAGTCCGTCATATCGTAAATCCATCATTGTTCATCCCTTTCGTTTGTCAGTTTGTAGGTTGCCCATACGACCAACCCTAACCCGATTATCGTCGCCCCGTTGATAGGTGCCAGCGGGTCGACCATTCCAGGTGCGAACAAGAACGCCGCACCGAAAACCATGAGAACCCAACCCATTACAAGTTCACCCCCAGGATGATGACGCTCACAACAATGGCGATGCTCACCAACGACCAACCGATGAACGATTGCTTCAGTTTCGGTTCTTCATAGAACGGGGTGTTCAACGCAACGTGTGCGCTTGCCGGTACGGGCGGGACGGGTTGTGACAGTTCACGTTCGTCCCACATGGCGGCGACCCGTTCGAGTTGTTCGATGTCCTCCATGAGGACGGACATGACACTCGGAGGGAGTGTGTCCTTGTTTGCGTGATACCAGCGGACCAGCATGTCCGCCCGTTCTTGTTGTTCCACTTCGAGGTTCTTGTAGTAACCCATGGCACTTCCTTTCGTTGTTGGTTTCACGTTAGGGCATGGTGTCGGTGGTTGTCGACATTGTTTGGTCACGGTTTGATAACGGTGTGAGGCGACCGGATTTGCGCTTCCCCCGCTAGGTGTGTATAGTCATAGACATAAGGCAATAACGAAAGGAACCTCATGGCAAACATCACACAAGTCCGGAACGCAGCCAAGAAACACGGGTGCGAGTTCCACACTCAAGGCAACCTCGTCACACTGTACGCCCCCCACGGTTTCACCTTCGAAGGCGAATACCACATGATAGGTCGCGAAGCAGAACAAGGTTATCTGACCAAGTCGGAAATCTACGACGAAATGTTGGACGCAATGGATGACATTAGGAAGGAATCATGACCGACGAAGACGCATGGGCGGACGAAGCCTACTGGCGCAGCGTAGCCCGCGCCGAAGAACCCCCCATCGAAACCGACGACGAATAACCCTCAACAATCACTGGAAGGTGCTATACAATGGATGACATGACCTACCCATTCCACTCATACGACGACATGAGCGTCGCGCAACTCGCAGACATCCGCGAACAAGGACTCGAACGAGTGCAAACCGTCACCGACGTCCTCAAACAACAAGTGAAAACCGCACACGACGAAGGCGTCAACATCAAACGCCTCGCCGAACAAGCCGGAGTGACACGCCCCACAATCTATTCCTGGCTCAGCGAATAAGAAAACCCCCCCGCATGGTGGATTGCGAGGGGGTTTTCGGCAACGCTACCGAAAGGAAGTAGCAGAGTCTAGGTTAGCACCTATTGGCACGAATCGCATTGCAACAAGTCCATCGGGTCCACCGGAACTTCGAACCCGTCAACCTTGTCAATGTTGTCAAACGGATTAGACATCGGCAGGTTTCCGGTCGTACTGCAACACCGACGTCAACAACGACATGACAAGTGCGAGGGATGACACGGACAACACGTTCAACCAATCCACGTCAACAATGCCCGCAGCACCAACCGAGATTGTGGCGAGTGCGGTCTGTGCGAATGTTTTCACCGCGCGTTCTGTGGCGTACGCGTGGAACTTTTTCAACTTATCCATCGGGGTTTCTCCGTTTCTGTAGGTGGTCGTCGGCGACAACGCCGCCCGTGTAGGTGGCAACCACCAAACTAATCAGCGCCACCCCGCCGGTTATCAAATCGACCGACCCCATTCTATCGCCCCACACGGCAAGCGCACCGACGACAATCATGCCCACACCGACACCCCACGACGCGGCAACGTAACGGCGACGAATCGTCCAGTTCGGGTTCGACCTCATCGAGTCATCACCGCAATGAGCGGGGACACGATGGCGGCGAGAAAACCGAACCCGCCGATTGCTTGCCACATGCGTTGTTCCAATTTTCTGATTCGCAGTTCGTGGTCTTCGACCTTGGTTTCCTGGTCAGGTAACGCGTTCGCGATAGATTCCAGCAGTTTTCCCTGCCGTTGGACTTCGAGGTATATGTCCCGCATGGAAACCCTCACCGTGTTCGCTTCGTTCTCGTCACTCACCGCAGCGCCCTCCGTATGTCAAAGAAACGGCGTAGGCGGGCACTCATGGGCTTCACAACGGGTTGGGGTGCCACGGGTACCTCGACAACTTGTTCGGGCTTCTCAGGTGCCTCCACGGGCGTCTCAGGTGCCTCCAGGTACGGGACGGGGTCCACGGTTTGACCCCACGTTCTCGTCGGGTGGCGTACCTCGAAGTGTAGGTGTGGTCCGGTCGACGCACCCGTGTTTCCCGACCAGGCAACACGTTCCCCACGTTGAACCCGTGTGCCCTTGTTCAAGTGTGACGGTTCCCGTAGGTGGTAGTAGACGGTGAAAAGGTCCGGCGCGTGTTTGATTATCAACGTGTAACCGCCCGAAGCGCCCGAACCCTTATGCGCGATGACACCGTCGGCGGGTGCCGTCAACGGGGTCCCGACCGGCATGGCAACATCGACGCCGTGATGAAACTTTCGTTTCCCCGTGATGGGGTGAACACGCCACCCGTATGGGGAACGCGTGTTGATTGAGAAGTCCTCGGACCAGGGTTGTTGCAGCCTCACGACTATACCTCGACGTAATCGCAGAAATGCGTGTGACAGTTCGCCCCACAGAACCCCGTACAGTTGTGGGATGTTTCACAGTAAGGGCAAGGGCGCTCACTCATTA
>ENA-OUOG01005466-OUOG01005466.1-marine-metagenome-genome-assembly--contig:-NODE-5466-length-10254-cov-5.087649_pt1 | contig 10254 bp, 12 predicted proteins | sample MGYA00248635_ERZ508505 | MGnify/ENA primary metagenome ERZ508505 (study PRJEB26176, sample SAMN06267871) | marine metagenome | isolation source: Saanich Inlet, British Columbia, Canada | place: Pacific...
TTTCTTCACCAACTCTTTTGCGCCACTCGAACAATGCACGATTGTCTTTAGTTTTGCCAAGGACAGTTGTGATTGAAGGATATGCCACTTCGCCATTAACTTCATAACGTCTTCCATTTGGTGTGTTGATTTGTTTGAGTCTAGGAATCTCGACCCATTTGTGTTCGAACTTTTTCGACATCTTCGGCTGTTACCTTCGCGTTTTCCAACTCAAACATTTTGTCGAGAAGGACATTTTCAATAATAGTTTTCAAAGAGCGAGCACCAGTCTTCTGCTCTTTGGCCAGTTTCGCAATCTGAATCAGCGATTCTTCTTCAAACTCGAGAGACTTTTCGGAATGCTGGAACAGTTGCTCATATTGTGAGACTTGATTGTTTTCGATCTTCGAAAGAATGCGAATCAAATCTTCTTCAGTCAGTTCATCAAGAACTGCGATGAGAGGAATCCGACCAAGAACTTCCGGAATGAATCCGAACTCTTCGAGGTCTTCAGGGAGAACCTTGTGCAACAAAGACAGATCAGGTTCTCTTTTGTCGATCTTGGCGCCGATACCAACGTTGGTTGTTGGACCGACCTTCAATCTTTTGGCAATCGTTTCTTCGAGATCAACGAAAGCACCACCGACAATGAAAAGAATGTTCGAAGTGTCGACCTGCATTTTGACCTTTGAGAAACCCGTTTGCTTTTCGATCTCAACCTGCGTGCCTTCAATCAACTTGAGGAGTGCCTGTTGAACCGACTCGCCACCAACGTCTTTCTTTCCGCCACTCACGGATTTCTTGGCGATTTTGTCGAACTCGTCGATGAAGATGATGCCTGTGCCAGCAGCATCGTAGTTGCCTTGACAGTTGTCCATCAAACCTTCAACCAAAGTTTCGACATCCTTGCCGACATATCCTGCTGCAGTGAGAGAGTTCGCATCAGCAATGTAGCATGGAACATTCATGAACTTCGCGAGCTGCCTGATCATATAGGTTTTTCCTGAACCAGTTGGTCCAATCAACATGCAGTTGGTCTTGTCCAAGCGATTCTCGAAGTTCGAATCACGAAAGATCAAGAGACGTTTGTAGTGATTGTGTGCAACGACTGAAAGAATCTTCTTCGCTTTCTCTTGTCCGACAACAAATCGATCAAGGTGTTCGAAGATTTCTTTCGGTGAAGGTAGAAAAAATTCGTGTTCGCTTTCTTCGCCACCCAACTCGACTTTCTCACGGAGAGAGTCAAGCATTCTGCCGAAGAACTCATTTTCATATTTTGTGAGTGATGCTGTCATAAAAGATGGTCCACTCCGCCACCACGTGGGTGTTTTTCTTTGATCAATCGCAGTTTGTCCTTCCAACCTTCGGGAAGTTTTCCACTGTCAAGTGAAACTCCTGAGATCAGACTGGCCGACGCTTTGTGTCGTTGGGACATTTGCGGATTGTCTTCCTTGAATTGATCCAACTCAGAGATCTTCATTGTGATTTCAATCTCTTCGTTTTCGCTTTCGTCATAAAATACATAAGTTGGCATTACTTGGTTTCACCCTCCACTTCAAAAAGTCTTGCGCAAAGATTCCTATAAAAGACTGAGAACTCATCAATGTGTGAGAACGTCATGTCGTCATCACTTAGCAGAACGCAAAGTTCGTTCCACGATTCCATTCCTGTTTCTAGTAAGTCTTTCTGATCCATTTGATCCTCCTGCATTTGTTATAGTCATTTGAAACAACTAAATATTGAACAAGGAGATTTCAGTGTCCAACAAAGTATTTAAAAGGTTTTCTGATTTGGCCAGAAAGGCAGAGATCAGCAGAGGCACAAAAGATTCGATCGATTGGTTCGCCAAACGAATCCGAAAGGGAAAACCGATCAAGAACATTGAAGTCATTACTGATGGATTCAAGCCGAAACTGATCGAACCAGGAGGAATGTATGTCTATGCATACGACCCCAAGACAAAAGAGAAACTCCCTTTCTACGACATGTTCCCTTTGATCATTTGCCTCTCAATCGTGAGAGGTGGTTGGTATGGTTTGAATGTTCACTATCTTCCACCTTCAATGAGAGCCAGGATACTCTGGGAGGTCGGTTATGGAAAAATGAACTTGGCAAAAATAGCAAAAGCATTGACTCTTGATCCTCGGACGAAACCAGCAATGAAACGGTATCTGTTCGATCATTGTCGATCCACGCCAAAGTACATTCCAAAAAGCGAGTGGGAGATCGCGATTCAACTTCCATTCGAAAACTTCGTCAATGCTGACAACAAGAAAGTTTGGCGAGACAGTAGGAGCAAAATGTGAATCTTCAACAATTCAAAGGTCAAGTCTCAAGTCAAGGATTGGCGAGAACCAACAGGTGGGTTTGCCGAATCTTTCCGCCTCCAGGAGTCACGTCAACAGGAAATGCGTTGTCAAACCTTTTGTCGACTGGTGGCAATCGTGTCAACGTCAATCTTCCAGGATTGGACTCAATCGACGCAGGGGTGGCGGCACTCAACAATTTGAACGTCGATCTTGGACCAGTGAACGTTGGTTCGAACTTTGGCATTCCGACTCTCGGATACGCACTCACGAACATGGGCGGAAAAATGGAAGCACTGAACTTGTTCTGTCAGCAGTGTTCGATTCCTGCTCGTGACATGTCAAATCTTGATTGGGAAGAGTATGGCGAGAAAAGATCGTTGGGCATCAAGCACACACACGGCGACTTCACCATTTCATACTATTGTTCGGAGGATCTGAGAGAAAGACGGTTCTTCGAAACTTGGCAGGACGCGATTTGGAATCCAAACACGTTCAGTCACGGATACTACAAATCGTACACCAGTCGAATTGAGATTTCAAAATACAATCAAGGTTGGACGAGTGAAACGGCAGCATACCGAATGCACGAATGCTATCCAACAAACATCGGTGCTTCAGAGTTGAATCACAATGAAGGTCTTATGGAACTTCAAATCACTTTTAAATATAGGAAATATGAGCGAATCAAATAGAGGTTGATATGAGCAGTTTGAAAAATGTGAAGGTCGCACTTCCGACATACTCGGAGGTTGTGCCTTCTTCGAAAGAAACAATCAAAATTCATCCATTCAAAGTGGGTGACGAGAAAGTTCTTCTGATGGCTTCTGAATCGAAAGATCAGAGACAAATGGCGAGTTCTTTGAAACAGGTGATCAAAAACTGTTCCGAAGGATTCGACGTTGATCAGATGACTTCATTCGACATGGAGTATCTCTTTCTCAGGATCAGAGCGATTTCCGTGGGTGAAGTTGCTGACATTGGACTGAAATGTTCTTCGTGTGAAACGGTGAATGAGATCAACGTTGATCTTCAGTCAGTCAAGATCAAAGAGTTTGAAGGTCACAAAACTTCGATCAAGGTCTCAGATGATCTTGCTTTCAAGATGAAGTATCCTTCAATCGAAGACATTGCTTCTTCTGAAGGTGGCGTTCAAGGACTTTTGAATCTGATCGTCATGTCAGTCGAAACTGTCTTCTTTGGAGATGAAGTGATCGAAGTGACGCCTGCTGAACACGACGACCTGAGAGGAATCATCGAGTCGTTGACAACAACTCAGTTCAACAGCATACAACAATTTTTTGAAACATCACCAAAACTGATTCACGACTTGGATTTCAATTGTGGCAGTTGTGGTGCTGAGAACAAACAGAAACTGGAGGGTCTCGCTGCTTTTTTCTGATATGCCTTTCTCATATCAATCTCCACGCATACTTCACGTTGAATTTCAACCTGAAGCAAATACACAACTGGGGAATCGAAGAGATCGAAAATCTCTGGCCATGGGAAAGGGAAATCTACGTCGCGCTCCTCAAGCAACACATTGATGAAGAGAACGAAAGAATGAAGCAAAGAATGAGTAAGAATGGCAGATAAAGAAGTCGAAAGCAAACTCGGTGAAGTCAAACAGGCGATCGAAGATCAGTCGATGAAAGGAGAGCAAGGCGATCAGAGAATCGTTGATGCCCTCCATGATGTCGAACAATCAACCGATGAGAACACCGAAACGCAACATCAGATTGGCGACAACATTCGTGCGAACACTGCTGCTGTTGTTGAAAGAGCCAAAGCGATGATGGAGAGTTTCCGAACCAACTTTGAAGAACTCTATGGAAAGTTCAGCGAGTTCGCTCTCGCAATTGGAGACAGATTCTGGAAAGGATTGAACCTTCTGACTTTCAATCTTCCGAACAAGTTCAAAGAGGGGTTGGTTTCTTTTTGGGGTCTTGATTTCAAAGAGAAGATGGAAAGAGTCTTTGGAGCGATCAGAGCAATTCCAAAAGCAATCGCCAGTGTGTTCGACAAAATTCCAGGAGTCAATGCGGTCAAGAAAGGTCTCGGAACTTTCTTTGACATTCTGAAAAATGCTGCTCTTCTCGCTGCGGGTATCTTGGGTCTTCAAGCATTCCTTGAGGGTTGGGACGATGCCGAGAAATGGTTCGGTGACAATCCTGACTTTGGACAAAGAATCGCTTCTGCGTTGGCAAATGTTTTGGCGACATTCTTCGGTCTCGACGAGGAAACTGAAAGAGCGATTGCGGTTGGCATCGACGAATTCTTCGTGAAGGTTGGAAAACTTTTTGGAGAGTTGTTTGAGGGTGTCAAACTGGTGGCTCAGGGAATCTTCAGCGGAGACTCGGGAAAAATCAGGGAAGGATTGAACAAGATCTATGATGCTTTGTCAGGTGCTTTCATCAGTCTGGCAACTTCAATCGCAGGATTTTTTGGCGTTTCTGAAGAAGATCAAGAAATCATCAAACAGAAACTCACGCAGTTTTTCTCAGAGCTCAAAGAGATTGCTGTCCTCTTCGGAAACATTGTTGGTGATCTTTGGAACATCGTCACAGGCGACGGTTCTTGGAGCCAACTCGCTGACTCTTTGGTCAAATTCTCAGAAAAGGTTCTCGGTGCTTTGGGTCTCGACGGTGCTCTTGACTATGTCAGAGAAATCGGTCAGAAACTGGGTTCGGGTGTTTCAATGTTGTTCAACCTCGTCGATGAATATCTGATCACGCCAATCACGAATCTTTTCAACTGGATCTACGACAATGTTTCAAGGATCGCTGAATACCTTGGAATCGACATAGCTGATCCAACAATCAGAAAGGACAGACTTCAAGAAGACTTGAACAATCTGCTTTTCGAGATTCGTGACGAAGCAGCAGCGAACGGTAGAGAGAACAATCCAAGATACGAAGCACTCAAAGAAGAGTATGAAAGAAAGTTCGCAGAGAAGCAGAGAATCGAAGCGAATCCTGGAAGATTGGGCAATCGTTCAGCGAACGACCTCAGAAACGAACTGTCCGAAAGGCAAAGTCTTGAGAATCAAGAAAGATTGGCGAACGACAATCTTGGAAGCGGAACGGGAGAGTTCACGCAGGTGAATCAGTCTGCTCAGGTTCAGAATCAGTTCATTGGCGGAACTCCAAATCCAGGAGCAGGTGGTTCGATGAAATATCAGACCAACTAGGATTTTCTCGTTGGTCTCGGACGAGTTGCTCGTCTGACTGGTTTCATCTTGGGTTTCTTTCTCGCAGCAGTTTCACGCAGAGTTTGTTTCTTGTTTTCTGGTGACATGTGAAGAAGACCCATCTCAGCGAGTTGTTCCTCGGTCCAGATTTCAAACACCAGATTGTTCGCTTGGCAAACTTTCCTTGCCGCAGTCCACTTCTCTTGATTGATGACCCAAGTTGCCATTCGGTCAAGATACTGACGAGTCTGACGTTTGGGTTTTTCGGGTGCTGAAGTTTCTTTCTTCGGTTTGACTTCGATGACTTTGATGACACCGTCGGGGAACTTGACGATGAAGTCAGGATAGTATTTTGCCATGCCTCCGCGAATCGGGTGCTCATACGGAATGGCCAGTTCTTCAGAACCCCATTCTTCAATTGAAACGGTTTCGTCCAACCATTTCATCACATTGCGCTCCCAACCAGAACGATAGGTGATCTTGTTTGGATCACCCAAATACTTTTTCGGATTTTTCGGTTGGAAGGATCCTTTGTAAGGCATATAAATAACCTATGGCTTTAGACACAAATTTCCCATCACTGAGATTTCCTGAGGACTTGGGCACCGTTGAGGTTCCCAACTACATCAGATTCACTCCGCAAGAATTCGTTTTCGGTGGAACGACTGGACTCAATCCAATCTCAAGACCAAACAACTCACTTCCAGGAGTCGGAACAACACTCTCAGGAATCGGTTCCGCAGTCAACTCGAACAATCCTTTTCGACAAGTTCAGAATCAGATTGGCGGAGCAGTTGACTCTTTCTCAAACGGAGCGAGACAAGCAGTTGGTGCTGTAGGTGATATATTTAACGCTGGAAGTTTGAGTCAAAGTTTCACCAACCTCGGCAAAGTGGTTTCGGGTTCTGTCAACGTTGGTCCATTCACTTTGAACCTCGGACAACAAACTGCTCCCGACGAACTCAGAACTCTCGGAAGCATCAATCTTTTCTTGCCTGAATCGTTGGTCACCTCTTCAAGTGTGGACTACTCGGCAACTGAGTTGAGAGGCATTGGTGCGGAAATCGCCAAAGGTGCTGGTGAGCAAAGAGAAGGAAACTTGGACATCGGTTCACTTGGTCAACAGGGTGTGAAAGCATTGATCGCTGACTTCACAAGATCTTCTCAGAACCTCTCAGCCATCAACGCAGTTTCAAGAGGCGAAGTCGCCAACAACTTCTCATATCAGATTTTCAATGGTGTTGGCCATCGAGCATTTGGGTACACTTTCCGCATGGTCGCGAAGAGCGAAGCAGAGTCCAAGACCATCAAAGACATTTGTGACACTTTCTTGTACTACATGCTCCCAGCAAGAAAGAACAATGCTTCGGGTGGCGACGGACTTCATTTCTACGAGATTCCTGCTCAGTTCAAGATTGAATACAAAAGAATGGGAGCAACTCTTCAATACCATCAGCAGCCAAAGGCATGTTTCCTCACGCAAGTCGAGGTGAACTATGGTGGTGATTCAAGGAACGCGACATACTCTGACGGTGCTCCAATGGAAGTCACATTGACTCTGAGATTCGTTGAGATCGAACCATTGTACAGAGAAAACACCGAAGCCAAGATTGAAGCAGCAAGAACTGAGGCATTCTCTTCTCAGATCAATCAAACTGAAAACGATGAGCCACTGACACTCTGATGCCATACTTCAACGAATTTCCACTCATCCGATATGAATTCCCTGACGGTGTTGTGCGACAGATCAAGAACCTGTCCATCAGACCAGCAGTCGTCAACGAGTTTTTCGGCAATCGATCAAACTTCGAGGCATACACAATCGTTGACGGAGAAACTCCTGAGACGATTGCTTTCGATCAGTTTGGAGACCCTCAATATCATTGGGCGATCATGCTTCCGAACAACATTCTCAATATCTATGAGGATTGGCCGAAGACCACCAATCAACTTCAAGACTTTCTGATCGCAAAGTACAGAGATTCAGAAAACGAACCAGAAGCAACGACTCTTGAATACATTGAGTTCAAAGGCAACGCTGGGAACGACTACACCCTTCGTGTGGGCGCGAGAGACGCAAGACCGAAACATTTCGTTGATGCCAACGATGTGATTTTTCCTTTTGAATCAGTCGAGCAATCCTACTCAGACGCATGGGGAAGAACGTATCAACTTCCAGACATCGAACCTGTCTCGATCTTTGAGTATGAAAACGAACTGAACGAAAACAAGAGAGTCATCGTGATTCCGAAGTTTGCTGTTGCTCAAAGAATGAAAGCACAACTTCGAGATCTCGTGAATGTCTAGTCCTTCAAGTCCAAAAGTTCAACATCCTGGTCACGTCGAGATCCTCGGTGTTTTCATCGAGAAGTTTCAAGGCAAGTCAGAGATCACAGATTTCTTCGTCGAATTCAACATCAAAACTTCGATTGCCGACACGACAGCCATCGGCACATTCACCATCATTGACGCCAAAAACATTCTTTCCAATTTGCCGATCGAGTCGGGTGACAAAATGGAAATCAAGATTGGATACATGGACGGTGTCAAAACTCTCAAAATGAGAATCGTTGAAATCAATCGCATCACCAACGCTGACAGGCAAAGAGCATATGTCATCGAGTGTGTTTCCGAACTTCAGTTCAACTCGTTCTTCAACAAGATTTCAAGACACTATGAAGGCACAACTTCAGAGATTGCCAAAGCGATTTTTGATCAGTTCACACACGAAGAAGTCGGGATTTGGGATCAGTCAGCCAATGTTCAAAGTCTTGTCATTCCAAACTGGAGTCCGATGAGAGCCATCAAGTGGTTGGCGATGAGATCAAAGGCATACTTCGATGACGTCACTTTCAGATTCTGGCAAGACGCCAATCTGAGGTACAACTTCACGCCAGTCGAAAAGATCAACGAAATCTATGCCGACGCACCTCTGACTTTCTCATACAACAACGACACGAGAAGAGAGCAGAAAGGCAACAACGATTCGGTTTCAAACTCACCAAGCGCAGTTCGTTCGATTCTGAACCTCAAGTATCTCGACTCTTTCAACATCAAAGAAGCAGTTCCGATGCTGAAAAAAGTCAAGTACAACATTGACACGACACAGAACACGACAAGGATTGTGACATACGATCACTGGAGAGAGTTCAACGAAAAGGACTATCTCAACAAAGTTTCTCTGTGGGCATTCGCTGACTACGGACAAGGTGACATCACGATCAACTCACTGGCCACAAGAACAATCGACACGTTTGAAAGAAACGAGGTTGAATCGTTCGCTTCCAACTTGATTTCAAGATTGGGTGATGCGCAAAAGATTGAGATTCAAGTCGTGGGAACTCAAACAATTGACATTGGGCAGGTGGTGAACGTTGAGATTCCTTCGCCAGAACCACCGTCCGAAACACAACCTGATCAGTTGGATCTCAGATGGTCAGGAAGATACTATGTTGTGGCCATTCGAAACGTGTTCAACCTCGACGGTCAACAAACGTATCTCGAACTTGCGAAAGAATCATTGGTGGTTTGATATGTTCTATGGTGTAGTCGAAGACAGAAACGATCCTGAATTGCTCGGCAGAGTTCGAGTTCGAGTTCACGGAATTCACACTTGGGAAAAAGCATTGATCCCAACAGAGAAACTCCCTTGGGCACAGGTGATGACGCCAACAACTTCTTCCTCTTTTTCTGGTGTTGGTGAAACGCCAAAACTGATTGAAGGAACATTTGTCGCTCTTGAGTTCATTGATGGCGAACATATGCAGATGCCGATCGTGTTGGGAACAGTTCCTGGAATCACACAAGAACACATCCTTGAACTGAATTCAACACCGATTTCAAGAGGAAATAGTTCTCAGGGATTTCAAGATCCAAACAACAATTGGCCAACGGAAGAATATGTCAACAACTCTGACATTCCAATGCTGGCGAGAAACTCAACAGAGTTTCCAAGGGAACAGTTCACCTCAACCAATCCTCTGTTCTCGATAAACGAACCAGAAGACATCAGGGAGAATCATGTCTATCCATACAATCAAGTCAAACAGTCAGAGAGTGGACATTTTGAAGAATGGGACGACACGACAGGTAACGAACGTCTGGGGCTACAGCACAAATCCGGCACGTTCAGGGAGATTCGACCCGATGGAACGAAGGTCGAGAAGATTGTCGGTGCCAACTACAAGATAGTTGCCGACAGAGAAAATGTATACATCGAAGGTCAGGTCAATCTTCATATCAACTCAACTTGTAATACATACATCAACGGTGATTGGAATGTTCAAGTCACAGGCGATCAAAATATCACAGTTGGAGGAAACATCACCGAAGTGGTGGGTGGCGATGTCGATCAAGACATCAACGGCTCGTTTGATCAAGATGTTGTTCAAACTATTCGTCAAGATGCAAGACAAATTTGGTTAAATGATGGTGATTCTTCGAACTCACCAATGGCGGCAAGAGTTGGCGATACAGCAGACACAGGCGACGCAGGGACAGGTTCACACTTTGACACCAACTCTGCAGGCTCTGATGAAATTGAAACAGGTTCACAAACAGTATTCATAGGAGACTAAAATGAAACTATCAGAAAACTTTACAATGGCAGAATTTACAAAAAGCCAAACAGCAGAACGCAAAGGAATTGACAATACACCAGAAGGAGAGCACTTCGATGCAGCGGTTGCGCTTTTCGAAAATATTGTACAACCTGTACGAGATCACTTTGGTCCTACTGTGCTTAATAGTGGTTATCGCTCCCCTGAGCTTAATGCTGCT
>ENA-OUOG01005470-OUOG01005470.1-marine-metagenome-genome-assembly--contig:-NODE-5470-length-10253-cov-2.677575_pt1 | contig 10253 bp, 7 predicted proteins | sample MGYA00248635_ERZ508505 | MGnify/ENA primary metagenome ERZ508505 (study PRJEB26176, sample SAMN06267871) | marine metagenome | isolation source: Saanich Inlet, British Columbia, Canada | place: Pacific...
TATTGTTTTAGATTCTTTTGGAGGTTCTGGAACAACTGCCGCTGTCGCCCACAAGATGGGGCGTAAGTGGATTATGGTTGAACTCGGTGACCATGCGCAAACACATATCGTTCCACGTCTTAATAATGCAATAGACAATAAGGATAAAAGCGGTATCACCGAAGCCACAGGCTGGAAGGGTGGCGGTGGTTATCGTTTCTATCGCCTTGCGCCATCACTGCTTGAGAAAGATACATTCGACAATTGGGTTATATCAAAGGAGTATGACGCCAATATGTTGTCTGCTGCCATTTGTAAGGTCATGGGCTTTACCTATGCGCCGTCTGATAAAGATTATTGGAACCATGGCTATTCAACAGAGAGTGACTTCATCTTTGTGACAACTAACGCCATGACACATGATGCCCTCGTTGCGCTATCTGCTGAGGTGGGACCAGATCGCTCCTTAATGGTGTGTTGTAAGACCTTCAATTCAGACCCTGATTTCTTCGACAATCTGACGTTGAAGAAAATCCCACATGCCGTGATGGATAAATGTGAATGGGGCAAGGATGACTATTCACTTAATGTTCAGAACCTGCCCATGTTCGATGGCGATGAGGATGATAATCCTGATCTGCTTGATCTAATGGATGGTGACGATGCCTGATAGTATGCCGTCCATTGATCGTATCAAACGCCAGATTGTTCAGCGCCTTTCTTTACGCAAGCCGCAGGAAAAGTCGCTGGATTTGCTTGCTGATATTCTGGCGCGGATTGAGTTGTCTAAGGATGCTGACGTCGTTGAGCAGCTGAAAGAGATTAAAGACGCCTATCCCAACATCACTGACTTTGAACGTGACTTTCCTTCCCTTTGTTTTGCCTTGGCTACTGGAGTAGGAAAAACGCGTTTGATGGGGGCGTTCATCAGCTATCTGTTTCTAACAGGGAAATCTAGAAATTTCATGGTGTTGGCACCAAACACCACCATCTATGAAAAACTGATTTCAGACTTCACGCAAGGCTCAGCCAAATATGTGTTTAGGGGCATTACAGAACTAACGCATAATCCGCCTGTCATTGTAACTGGGGATAACTGGGATAATGGCCGAGGGGTGCAGGGCACAGACCTGTTTGATAGCCCCATCATAAACATCTTTAACGTTGATAAAATTAACAAAGATAAAGGCCGTATCCGTAAAATGCAGGAAGTGATCGGACAGTCTTATTTTGATTATCTGGCAGAGCTGCCTGACCTTGTCATGCTTATGGATGAGGCGCATCGTTATCGCGCTAAGGCAGGTATGACAGCCATTGCAGAGTTGAAACCTGTTCTTGGTTTAGAAGTGACAGCAACACCTAAGACAGTCGGTGCCAAACCGAAAGATTTCAAAAACGTTATCTATCATTATCCTCTCAGCAATGCGATGCATGATGGGTTTGTAAAAGAACCTGCTGTGGCAACCCGTGCTGACTTTAGGGCTAAGGATGTAACCAATGAACAGCTTCAGCGTATTAAGCTGGAAGATGGCATCCATCAACAATTTGAACGAAAATGTAGGAACGGCCTATCCGACCTTAAAGAAGAAAAAATTAAATCACAAATTTCTCAATCTGTAAAAGAGGCTATGGCAACAGATCAAGGCACATTAGACGGTGTAGTAGAACAGCCCAATATTGCGCATATTGTTGATACTCTGGTTGATAAAATAGTTGAACATACGATTGAAATTCCAGAAATTGTGCTCATTCCTACTAGTGATGTCAGTTTTGGGTTTAATAATTTTGATCTTGAGAATCTGTCCTATATTAATTATCAACCTATTTCTGATATAATAAAGATCACGGAATTAAGAACCCAGCATCAGCAATCACTCTCACATGAGATAGGCTCGGCAACTGAAGATCGATTAGAGAATTATATTATTCGGCATTTAATCGATAAAGATATCATTGATTACGAAACCCATGCAGAGCTCCTCTATAAGCTTGCTGGTCAGGTGGTTAATCATATTAAATCTTATCTTACAGGCCCCAAGGATCAGGCCAATGTCTGTCTTTGTCATGGTAGAGATATTGCTACGTTTATCCTTGATCAAATGATGAAGCATCGTTTTGAAACACCAACTGAATATAAGGTAGATATCACGCGTGGATTCACTTCGCTTCGTCCACAAAACTATAGCTCTTCAAAAAACAAGCCACGTGATTTCAGAGACCCCGCTATACCACTTAGCGATACAAGAAAGTATGTGTTTGGCGGTTTTGGTAAATGCTGTTTCCACTTCCAGAGATTTGACTCTGATCCCGAAAGGCAACTAGCCGTATTGCTGGATAGCGCAGAAGAAACAACTGTTCAACGTTGGATGAAGCCAGCGGAAAACCAGTTTCAAATAGAATATGAAAGCGGCCGCCGTTATAATCCAGACTTTGTTGTGGAAACGGATAGCAAGTTTCTAATCATTGAAGTGAAAGCCAAAAATGAGATGTCAGACCCCGTTGTTATGTCTAAAACGGATGCTACCAAGAAATGGATATCTTATGCTAATCAAGTTACTAAGGACGCCGGTAAAAAAGAATGGCTCTATATTCTAGTGCCGCATGATGAAATCAAGCCATCCTCAACATTAACAGGTATTATGGATAGATGGACTGACCCACCGTTTGAAGAAGATTAATACCAAAACGCTTAGCCTGAGTCTCAATAACAACAACAGCAAAAGCCCTTTAGCCCCTTTTTTGAAACCGTATGATCGGTTGACCCATGGGGGGGGTGTTTTGCCAATAGGGATCCTAAACTGGGTCGAATTCAGGGGGTTTGGTCGCCTGAAATGTCACCAATGCGCACAAAACAACACGCCGTTAACGCCGCAAAGCCTTGCTGGTTATGGATTAAAGACCATTTTTCCAGTCACAACTGCTTGACACATCGCCCCAAATCATGCCAAATTTTTTATTTAACCAATGAGTTGATGACTAGCGATAAAGGGCAGTAAACCTAACGAAAACAGCGATTTAACAATCGGAAAAATGGTAGCGGAGGAGGGACTTGAACCCCCGACACGCGGATTATGATTCCGCTGCTCTAACCAACTGAGCTACTCCGCCACGGGTTAAATACAAGGTTTCCTGTCAGGTATGTTTGTTAGCTTACACCCTTAATTCGTTCAATCCCTAATCGAAGTGTGGCACAGCTGTGGCAGAAAATAAATGCCTCTTCCGTATGCATGGGCCACCCCACCCCTGTCGCATATGCCTAGCACGGTTGCTGGCGATTAGTATGTTTTAGGGTTATCTGTATGAGAAATATTGCTGCATAACATGGTTGGAAAAACATTGGCTATTCAGTTCCATAATAATTGATTAGCCCATTGTTATTCATATCGATAACCTTGTTTCACACACAGGTATTTATAACTATTCGCCACTCAACTTACCGCTCAGCAATAACCTGTATGACTAACTTCCATCACTTCAGTGACATCTCCAATCTGTGCTTTAGGCGTTGCCAGTTTGGTGATTTTTGTTCAAGCAAATGCCAAAAAGCAGGGCCATGATGCGGATGCTCAATGTGGCAGAGTTCATGTAAAATCACATAATCGATACATTCAACAGGCGCACGGACAAGGTCTGGGTTTAAGGTCAGAATACCTTTTGGGGACATACCTCCCCAACGGGCTTTAAAACGTTTCAGCACCAGTTCTGGAGCAGCCTTATCAGGAAATCGTTTCAGACACTCTGCCAGACGACGCATAAACAGGTCTGTTGCCCGCATCTTATACCAATCCATCATTAAAGATTGGGCTTTATCCGAAGACGGGTCCTTCATAATTACATGAAAGAAGCGCCCTTTCAGCTTTACGCCCTCTGATACACCTTGTTCAAATTTCAATCGATACTGCCGGCCAGCATAGAGATGTGTCTCGCCTGCAACAAACTGACGCAGCGGCGTAAGCGGCTTAAACTGGTCGAAATAATCTAGCTGCCTCTTTATCCACCCTGCCCGTTTGCGAAGTCGGGTGCCAATATCTGAAGCAGCAGCACCCAGCGGGGCTAAAGCCACAATCGAACAATCTGGCAGCACCGAAATCGACAGTGTCTTTCTGTCCCGATATTCAAGCTGCACATCAAAGCTATGTGACCCATAGCTGACCGAAATCATCTGGCTGGTCATGACAGACGACGCTCTGCAATGGTCATGATGTTTTCAATGATGACATCCATCTGCTCAGGGGAGAGGCTTACCCCCTGCTCATCCAGCAACACATCATACATGTAATTATCAATCGCAAGTCTGATTTCATTCAGCTTTGCTGTCTGCTGGAAGAGTTGCGGGACATTACGATAGCTATCAAATGTCTGGCTGATGAATTTTGCAAAGGCGATTTGCGTATCTTCATCTGCACCAGCATCCTTTGTCGGTCCGGTTAGCAGATACCCATGATAGGCGGCAGCATTGGCATCATCAGCCAGAGCATTTGGCGTTTCTTCCTGCCCTTCTGATAGGACAGTGCCATGAATATCACGAACACGTTTCAGATACTCTGCCTCTGCATATCGCCCTTCGATAAAGTCATTAATCAGGCTCTCAAGCAAATCTGACAGCTTCTTATAGAGGGCTGGGTTCTCTTCCATCTTCTCTGTGATGGTTCGCTTTGTGGAGTGCGCAATGAAGTCTGCTTTCGCCCGGTCTGAGCCTAACTTTTCTTCTGTCTCTTTCATCATCTCCAGATTGAAGATATTCACCGGCGGGATAACCAGCTCAATATCTGTTGCCCCTACATGGTCATGCAGGATTTTTTCAATCCGCTTTTCATAATCGCTGAAGTCCACTTCTTCGGCATAGCGGCGTTTAACGGCACTTCTGAGGTTCGTGAAACGCTTCAGGTCTCTCTTGTATCTGTGGATGTCAGCTTCAGGCGTTTCATCGTAAAACCGTGCGGCCCCTAACGCTGCAGCCAATGCCTTACCGTATGCTGTCAAACGACTGTAAAAATCCTCACGAATCGCATCATCTGCCAAGAAAACTTCATATGCCTCCTCATCAGCATTGCCATCAAGCGACTGGAATAATGCCCATAAGTGGCTATGAGTTTGCGGCAGCTTATCCAGAATTTCACCCACATTTCGCATCAAGCCTTCAAGGTCTTTTTCTTCATATCCGGCAAGCGCGTCATAATGGCTGAAGGCTTCATCTAGATTCTCTAAAACACCTTCATAATCAACAATATAGCCTTCATCTTTATCAGTGTTGTAGTCATCACTGTCTGAATCCAGAACACGGTTAACCCTTGCAATCGCCTGCAACAGATTATGTTCCTTCATCGGCCGGGTCAGATACAGAACGGAGTTGCGCGGTGCGTCAAACCCGGTCAGCAACTTACTCACCACGATGATGATTTCCGGGTCATCACCATGCTTGAACTGGTTGATGATATATTCGTTATATTTTTCTTCGTCGCCATAGCGGCTCATCATCTGCTGCCAGAACTCTACAACCTCATCTGTGGCTTTGGCCTCATCAACAGCGTCATGTCCTTCCCGTGTATCCGGGCTGGATATCAACACTTCACTTGTCACATGACCGATATCATCAAGCGCGGCTTTATATTTTAGGGCAGCCGCCTTGCTGGGGGCGACCAGCTGTGCCTTCAGGCCCGTCCCTTTGAAATTCGCGCGGAAATGTTCTGAGATATCGAACGCACGGCAGGCAATCACCTTATCCAGCTTGCCCAGCATATTAGCTTGCGCATATTTCTTCTTCAGGTCAGCTTTCTGCGCATCACTCAACCCAATCGTCAGCCGTTCAAACCACGTATCCAGCCCTTTGGAATCCATATCGGGCTTAATCAGGCGACCTTCATATACCAAAGGCACCACCGCCCCATCTTCAACCGCATCTCGCATGGTATAGGTGTCGATAATTGGGCCAAATTCAGACATGGTGTTTTTGTCTTTTTTAGCGATAGGCGTGCCGGTAAAGGCGATGTAGGTCGCGTTTGGAAACACACGCCGCATCTGTGCGCTATAGCGGCCATATTGGCTGCGGTGGCCTTCATCAACCAATACAAACACATCTGATGACTCATCACGCAACTGGTCACGGGCGGCAGCTTCAAACTTATTGATAATGGTGGTAATCACCCCTGCCTTTCGCTCAGCAATCAGGGAAATTAATTCTTTGCCTGTTGCCGCACGTTTAGGGGACATGCCTGTGTTCTTAAAAGTGCCTTTGATTTGTTTGTCTAAATCAACACGGTCAGTGACCAGCACAATCCTCGCATCATTCAATGTGCTGTGAGAGATAAGCGCACGTGCCAGCATCACCATTGTCAGCGATTTACCAGAGCCTTGTGTATGCCAAATCACGCCGCCCCGGCGGTCACCACCACGCTCAACACGTGCAACCGTTTTGCGCACGGCGTCAAATTGCTGGAACCGGCTGATGATTTTATGTGGCCCATCAAACAGGATAAATTCCCGTGTCAGGCGCAGTAATCTGTCCGGGCGGCATAACCCTACCAACGCCCTATCTTGGTCAGTGACAAGCCTGCCTTCTTGACCTGCTTCAAACAGCCCTTCACCAGCAAAATCATCACTGAACAAAGCATCATGCTGGTCATCGGATAGAGGCGTATCTATCAAACCACGCAGAACTGCATCACCAATTTCATTTTCTTTCCAGACATTCCAAAGTTTGGCTGGTGTTCCGGTGGTGGCATAGCGGTTTTCGTTTTTATTCACAGACAGCAAGATTTGTGCATAGACATAGAGATGCGGAATCTCATTTGGCTTTTGATTGCGGATGGATTGGCTGATGCCCTGTTCAACATCGGTGGCGGCATTTTTATTTTCAATCACCACCATAGGGATACCGTTTACAAACAGCACAATATCCGGGCGTCTGGTATCGACCGATTTACTGCGTTCAACAGAAAACTCGGCTGCCATATGAAACTGGTTATTGGCAGGATTATCAAAATCAATCAGCGGCACATTATGGCTGCGCCGCGTGCCGCCAATAACTTGTTCAACCCCCTGCGGCAGGCACAGCAAATCCCATTTATCTTCGGCCTGTTTGCCATAGGTGGCGGGCGGCAGAGTTTTCAGCCGCACCATTAGCGTTTCAATATTGTCTTCGGATAAGGGTGCATCCTGCCCGGCCCAGTTCAGGCGGCGGGTGCGCAGATAATCACGTGTGATATCTTCTAAAATTACGCTACTGGTGCGGGTTTTGCGGGCGGCATTGGCTTGGGCTTTGGTTAGCGGCTGCCAGTCCATCTTGGCCAGCAACAACATCGCGGGGAGCTGGCTGGTCGCCACCTCATCAGTTCTAAATGTCGCGCACATTATGCCGCCCCCTTCACATGCAACTTGCCCGTCAGCAATTGCTGCATAAGTCCGCGTTTTTGTTTTTTAAGCGCACTTATTTTTCCCGCAATTTTTACCATTTGATTTTGATGCTGCTTATATGCTGAAGCTAAATGAAATTGGGTGTATGGATTAGTCAAAGGTATCAAAATTTTTCCAAAATCGCGCATTGACAACCCGAGCTGCGCCGAGCCAGTAACAACTCTCATAACTTGTCGATTCCCAAACACCGAATTTAGAAATAGCTGCACAAATCTTGCGTTCTGTTCTCCAAATTTCAATCGGTAAACATGGTCTCCCAAAACAAACTTGTCCGGCATATCGACAAAAGCAGCTTTACCAATGATTTTACCGCCTCCAATGTCATCTTTTGGGACTACTAAATCAGCTACATCCAGAATATCCTCGGCTAAATCTAACCGCTTCTTCGAGATGATTTCACCATTAGCGCCAACTCCACCCATATCTAATAATGTAAATTTGCCATTCTCATTTATGTATTGCGATTTTGAAGTACCCGCTGAAATATTAGCTATTGAAGAAAGTTCTACCAATCGTTCCTGTTTCATTAAGCGTGCCAAGAAATCAGAAGAATCTTTCTTCCACAATGCCGCCAAGTAAACTGAAAGCTGCTCAGCTTGCTCTATCGCAGTGTCGCAATCGGAGAGGATTTCAACGACTTTCTGTTGTTCTTTAAGGTTAGGAAGCCATGATGAAAGCTGAGACAATTCTTGGGCATATATATGAACAACTGAATTGCCTGTCGCTAATCTAAATTTCTGTCTATTCAATTCCCATGAATTAAGCGCATGGGCTAAATAGATAGGGTCTTGCCCATGCCCTCTTAAAATGATTGTATCCCCACCCACATATGTTTCTTCATGCCCAACAAATGCTGATGCTTTCCCTATCTCTTCTGCTGTTTCGCCAGAAGTAGGAAAAATGATGTCACCATACTCCAGCATTTGTGCATTTTTTGCAGCATCCTCTGAAACTCTGGAAATTGGATTTCGTATAATCTCATTATATTCGGTATAAATTTCGGCATATCGGATGCAGGGTAAACCGCCTTCTTCAACAAGGTCAGATTTTGCTATACCTTTACCGCGAATAAAATCACCCAACGTACCCAATTTGAATATTGCTTCACTCATATCCCCAGCTCCTTCAGATGCTGGCGCAGGCGGGCGCGGGTTTCCGCCAGTTCTGTATCCAGCCTGTCAATTTCGGCCTGCACAGCGGCAAGGTCAATTTCTTCCTCTTCTTCGAACGTATCCACATAACGCGGGATATTCAGGTTGAAACCGTTTTCCGCTACCTCATCAAAGCTGGCCAGATGGGCGAATTTCTCCACCTCTTCGCGTGCTTCAACAGCGGCAAAAATCTTATCAATATGCGCATCGGTCAGGGTGTTTTGGTTGCGGCCAGATTCAAATTCCTTGCTGGCATCCACAAACAGGATGTCTTTTTGGGCCTCTAAAGCGCCACCAGCCTCGCGCCGCAAATCGAACACCAAAAGGGCCACAGGGATAGCCGCGGTTGAGAATAGCTTTTCCGGCAGGCCAATCACCGCATCCAGCAGGTTTTCTTTTAGCACTGCTTCACGGATACGCCCTTCGGCCGCGCTGCGGAACAGCACGCCATGCGGCACCACCACCACCACCGATAATTTTTACCAATACATTAGTACATCCAGTAGGTTTAGTCCATGTATGTGAACCTGCGGTATTATAATAATTTATACTGATGGGTGTTCCAGTATCCATAGTACTATCAAATTTCGTACTTTGGGTAGTACCATCATTGAATTGAACAGTTCCAATTATTGGCATTGCTTAACCCCTTTTAGGCGGTACTGTTGATGGGTCAACTTCTATTAATGCGAATTTATATGTTTTACTTTTTTTGTTATTATATAAGAATAAATCTTCATCACCCTCAACAATGGTCCAATCACCAAACGCGTTTTTCAAGCTTAAGTCACTGGTGTATATGTTATTCCAACGTAACGAGGTACTTCCCAAATCATACGTTGCATTTAATGTAGGTATAATATTACCAGAAACATCGACGCTACCAAAAGCAGTAACAGGTGGTGCTGCTGATGCAGCAATCATTGCCTGAATATAGTACGAATCAATGAAATCAGACGTAAAGTGTACATCTGCTTCAAATTCGGTACCAATAGAATCTAAATAAGTGAACTTAGGGTTAATTTTTACCGTTCCACCATTTTCTGTTGCTACTGGGTAAAACTGCATACTAACAGCCTGCGTATAGGAATACGCACCAACGCTATCATGTACGTCGTATCTGAGTGATGATTTACTAAATATATAGTCAGAATCAATCAGATTAGTAATAGCGGCAGAGTCTACGCCATCTGCGGCTACATCTACAAAGGATAATATACCTGAGCTATTAGTCTGAAGAACTTGCCCTATGGTGCCGTCGGCAACAGGTAACGTAAATGTGTTTACAAACGATTGCAGATTTGAATCATGGGCAAGAAATGAAGTTCCAGCCAGGTCAAGTACTTCACTTTTTCTGTATACATCAACAAGCGATACGGGAAAATATGCTATAGATTTAAATTCATCAGATGCCGCAGCTGGTACTTGAAGCACCACATTTGTGTTATCATTTGCAGTAAAATCGGATGAGGATAGTGCAACACCATTAAGATAAACGTCAACATAACCAGTAACATAACCACCGATGATAGGAAAGCTTGACTGTGCTGAATCAGCTATAATTTCAGTTATAGTTCTAATTGTTTTACCGAAAGGAGGTATGCCCAAATAACTCATAATTGATTCCGATTAATTTTAGTTGTATTTATCTGTGTTAACAAAATGCGCCATATTTATTCCTTAAGCCGTGAATGTACCGGAGCTTGTGAA
>ENA-OUOG01005472-OUOG01005472.1-marine-metagenome-genome-assembly--contig:-NODE-5472-length-10250-cov-5.978571_pt1 | contig 10250 bp, 5 predicted proteins | sample MGYA00248635_ERZ508505 | MGnify/ENA primary metagenome ERZ508505 (study PRJEB26176, sample SAMN06267871) | marine metagenome | isolation source: Saanich Inlet, British Columbia, Canada | place: Pacific...
CGGTCCGGGCCAAGCGAGGCGCGAGGTGCGGTGTCCGAAGGAGATGGTCGGACGAGTCATAGGAAGAGGCGGCGAGACCGTGAAAGGTTTGCAGGCCACGACGGGCGCGAGGATCCAGATTGACCAAACGTCGACGCCGTGCGTCGTGACCATCACGGGGAACCCGCGATGCGTCGAGGCGGCGGCGCGCGCGGTCGCCGACGTCGTGCGCGGGGGAAGCACGGCGGCGTACAGCGCGGTGAACGTCAATCGCCGCGAGGCGATGGCGAACTATTCGATGTACGCGCGGTCCGCGGGGCGACACGCGCAAGGGCCGTACGGCGCGGGTCTGGGCGTCTACGGCCCCGGCGGTCCGCAGTACGGCGGCGTCGCCGGCGCGCAGAGCATGGCTCAACTCGAGCACCAATTCGGTTTGATGGGGTACGGAAATCCAAACCGAGGCGGACACGTGAATATGCCACCGGGAGGGCAGACTAATTACCCCTACGGCGTTTCACCTGCGTTTCACCCGCGCGGAGGGAATGCGTACGGGTACCCTTCCGACGCGTACGGCTACGGCGGCGACCCCGGCTCTTTCGCGTACGCGCACGGCGCCGAGTACGCCATGCAGATGGCGCAGATGCAGGCGCACATGATGGGAACGAACAAGGGACCCGGCAGCGGACCCGGACCCGGCAATGCGGGACCCGGGGCCGCGGGCGGTGTGGGCGGCGGAGGGGTCCCCCCCCATGAGGGAGCTCCGCCGATGGGCCAGGGGGGCCCCAACCCCAACCCGGGGGGCTGGATGTCCCACGAGCAGATGGCGCAGATGGCGCAGTTCCAGCAGGATATGATGCAGGCGCAGGCGCAGCACATGGGCGCGTTCGCGCCGGAGTCGTCGCCGCGCGCCCCCGGGGGGCGCGGGTCTTCGTTCCTCGGTTCCGCTTCCGCCTCTGAAGAGCTTCCGTTTCCGGGAGGGACGGCGTCCTTTGGGACGGAAACGCAGACGGGACAGACGACCGCCGGCGCTCTCAGCGCGGGATCGCAGGGATCGGGACAAGCCGGTCCATCGCCCCCGGCGGGTCCCATGCCTCCCATGCCTCGCCCAAGACCGACCGAAGGAGACACCGCGTGGAACCCGCCGAGGCCGCTGTGAAGGGCGCGTGTTGTCGGCGAAAAAAAAAAGCGCGTCAAGCGCGTTGGCGTCGTCTGTTTTTGAACCGACGCGGCTCTCGGTTGAGTAGGTTGCGCGGTGTATTGAAACCGTCCGAACGACCTACACGGCTTCTACACGAAAACGTCCCCCTCGTCTGTCGTTCCCGCTATTTTTTCCTGCCACATCTCGCCCGCCCTCGTGCCCCGTATGCTCTCCGGCACGGGGGCGGGTGTCCGAGTGGCGAGAGCGCCGCCCTCCGACGGGATCGGCGCGGGTTGCGAGTCCCCCAGGAACGCGCGGCTCGTCGTCGCGAAGAGCGCGACGAGGTAAAAAAAAAGAGTCAAACCCACGAGCGCCTTCGAGACGATTCCGAGCTCTTCCTCCGCGCCGTTCGACGCGCCCTCGCGCCTCGGCGGCGGCGGGATCGCGCGGCGCTCCGGAGGAGACGAGACGTCCGGAGGAGGACGAGACGAGGACGATTCGGACCGCTCGTCGTCGTCGTCGTCGTCGTCTGCATTCGCCAACTCGCGCTCGAACCGTTCGCGCTCGCGCGCGATGACATCGAGCGGGTCGCTCCGCTCCGTTCCCGCCAGCACGCCGCGGCGCCACACGTACGGCTGCTTCGTTTTTTTTGTCACCGACTCGCGCGATGAGGATAAGTCGTCGTCGAGCCCCGCGTTCCGCCGCGCCTCGAGCGGCGTCTCGTTGAAGTCGGGGAAGAAATCGGGAAGGGTGTACCGGAAGATCTCCCTCTCGCGGACGGTGATGGCGTACCGTCGAGAGGCGCCCCCTGGGGCGCCGCGAGACCGCATCTCGGTCTCGTCGGGCATCTCCGCGTCGTCGTTTAATCGATCACTCGTCCCCGCCGAAAGAGCGCCGTCCAACTCCGCCTCGGGGCCCCGTAACGAACGTCGCAGCTCTTCACGGAGGCGCTCGTTCGGGTCGCCAGGAGGAGACGAAGACGTGGCGTCATCCCCACGCGCGCGAACCGTCAAAGCTTGCGCGGCGCGCCGGGGAGGCTGGGCGCGGCGCGTCCGGCGAGGCGCGGCGCGTCGCGCCGCGGAGGCTGGGCGCGGCGCCGCGCTCGCCGGGACGAAGCGCATCGGCGCGGCGCGGTGTGGCGAGGGTGCGACGAGTTTTTCCGTGACGAAGCGGCACTCGACGTGGCCTGACGAGTTCGCTGAGACCAAACGACGCGTCGATAATATTATGCTCGCGCGGACGCGTCACGGCGGGTCACCGCGCGGTAGTCTACCGATGATATCTCACCTTACGTCGTCGACCACGACGTGAGAGTGTTCAAAGTTAAGAGCCTCGTTCATCATCACACCCTGATCCACGCGTTTTCCCGCGGCGGCACTCTGTAGTGCGACGCGAGGAAATACTCCTTCCAGGCGTGCGGGACGAGTCGGGTGAGAAACTCCACCAGCCATGCGTCCGGGCCGACGAGGTATCGCCCGCTCGGTCGCGCGGATTTGCACACGCGCTCGACTACTTTCGCCACCTCCTCAGGGTCCGTCCCACACGCCTCCTCCGCGCGCATGATATCCGTCGCCCTCTTCGCGACCGGGTCCTGGTCGAACCCAGCCGCTTTGCGCGCGTTGACCATTCCGGGCTTCAAGTCTCCCGGCTCGATCAGCGACACGTAAATTTTCTCGCTCCAGAGCTCCATGCGCAAGGCGTCCGTCCACGTCATCGTCGCCGCCTTCGACGCGCTGTACATGCTCTGGAAGGGCAAGCCTATGCGCCCGCCGATGGACCCGATATTAATGATTCGACAAACGTTCGCGGACGAACCTTTCGCGTCGCGAGGCGTTTGACGCATCACGCTCGTCGCTAGTCGCGTGACGCGCACGGCGCCGAAAAAGTTGGTCCCGAATTGATCGCGCGCGTCCTCGTCCGACGTCGACGCCGCGTGCGTCGCGACCACCGACCCGGCGTTGTTCACCAACACGTCTAAACGACCGTGTTTGTTTTTAATGGCGGAAAACAAACGCTCGGCGGACCTTTCGTCGGTGATGTCCAGCTTGAGCAACTTTCGCGGATTAAGCTCTGTCTCCGTGTCGGAAGACTCGGAAGAAGGCTTCGAAAAAAAATCCGCGGGCTCCACCCCTGATCGGCTCGTGCCGTACACCGCGGCGTTCGGGAACGCCCTTTTGAGCCGGCGCACGATCAGCGCGCCGAGCCCCCCCGACGCGCCCGTCACGAGCACCACCTTGACGTTCTCGTCGTTTAAACGCTGGCGCTCGCGCCTGCCTCGGGCGCCGACCAAGCTTAGTGACGCCGTCATCGCCACCACCGCGGGAAACGCGAGCAGCGCGGTGGCGAGCAGCACGGCGAGGGGCGAGTCGGCGCGCACCCCGAGCCGCGCGGCCGCGGACTCGAACCGGGGGTGGTCGGTGACGAAGCCCAGCGCGCCGGCGGGCAGGACCGCGGACGCGAGCGAGGCGGCCGCGTGGAGCACCATCGCAGCGAGTGCCGGTGGGTGCGGGCGGAAATGCGTCTCACGCGCGAAGCGCTTTCCCGGGACGAACGTTTTGATTACGAGATTTGTCAACCGCGGGGGCGGTCCCACTCCGCGGTGCGCGTCGCCTCAGTCGCGGCGAGATGGCGTCGACGCCCGCGACGCCCGCGGACGCCCTCGAGGACGCGCGCGCTCCCGGTGCCGATCCGGGCGAGACCTCCTCGGCGCCAGCCCCCCGGTCTGAGCCGAGCGCGCCCGAGTGCTCGTCGTCCGAGGAGGACGAACGCGCCTCGTTCGGATGGTCCCCCGCCGCGCTCGCCGAGTACCGCCAGTACGCGGCGCGCGTGGACGAGCTCCGCGAGGCGTCGCGCGCGCGTCTCGCGGAGACCCGCTGCGCGTACGACGAGCACAACGCGCTGGTGGAGACGAACGAGTTCGTGCGCAGGGAGACGGCGTTGCTGGATTCGTTGTTCGCGCAGATTTTGGACGCGACGCGTGGCGCGCGAGCAGACGCGTTTTCCGGCCAAGCCGTCGTCGACGACCGCGCGCGGTTCGCGCTGGAGGCTTCTCTCCGCCGCGCGCGCGAGGGCGTCGAGGCGGTGCTTCGCAAATCAACCGCGAAGAGAGCGAAAAGCGAGAGAGCTCTGCGCGACGCGAAAGAGGCGGCGGCGGCGGCGGAGGATGAAGCGCGCCGCGAAGCGGAGCGTTTCGACGCGCTCGCCGCGGCGCTGCCTTGTCATTCGACGTCGTAGAAACGAAAACCGAAAACGGTGATGATAGATAGACTCGTTAGTCTACCTTCGGGTGATATGAATAGGTACTACCTCGGGGTAGAGCGTCGTGCGTAGGCGATACGTAGAGCGTCCGTGTGGTGTGATGTGTTAATACGCTGTTTTAGGTTGTCCTACGAGTAGAGGACACGCGCGCGCGACGGATCGACGCGGCCAACGCCTTTCGCAGTTGAACGATTTTTATCGGAATGTGGGCACAGCAGCGCACGCCCATAAAATCGTTTCGTCACGCAATTAACCACCTGACGCGCCCCCAATGCGCCCCGCGCGCTGGCGGGGTGAGGCGAGATGCGCCCCAACGCGCTGTTCCGGGCGTTCTCGTCCTTCGAGAAGGGCGTCGCGTCCCGGAAGGTGCGATGGATCTACGGCCTGGCGTGCGGCCGCCGGCGCACGGACTGGTACGCCGCGCTCGTGTTTTTGGTGCCGTGCTCGCTGTGCTTCACCGTGTTCGTGTGGCCTTGGGTGCTCCCGAGCGACCTGATCGAGGGCGTGTACCGGCAGACCTCCACCTCCGCGCGGACGTGCGCGACGATCATGGAGAGCACCGTCGCGCCCGTGGTCGCGGAGCAGTACGAGTACAACCGCGCGAAGTGCCTCGAGCGCGGCGGGTGTCCTTCGCCGGAGGACATGGGCACGCTCATCTGCCAGCAGACAGACGCGTGCGGCGCGGACCCGGTGGAGGCGGCGCGCAACCTGGACATGCTCATCGACATCGCCGCGCAGCAGGATGGGTTGAACGCCTCGGATGCGTTGAACGCCTCGGACGCGAACGATCGGGTATCGACCGGCGTGTTATTATCCGGACGTCGTCTGTTGCAGCTCGAGGGCGTGTTGGGATTGATCACGGAAAACGCGGGCGACGCCGTGCCCTCGGACGCGGCGGACATGGAGCAGACCCTGGCGGAGGCGTCCTCGCCGTGCGCGGGGTGCAAGCTTCTGGCGGCGGAGGTGTTCAAGGAAGCCGCGGAGGGCTCCCCGGACAAAAGGTGGGTCGAGGCGATGGTGCGCGTGCACGGAAAGGAGTGGTGCGTGCGGCAGAGCGAGTCCGTGCTTCCTCCGTACGACCCCTGGGCCACGTTCCGGGGCATCACGTCTTGGTCGCACGTCGGGAACACGCCCGCGGACGAGAACTTTTTGGTCGAAGGTGTGACCAGGTACGGCGGCGCGTCGTCCATGCGCTCGGACGAGGTGGATAACGTCACAGCCTGGCCGCCGTCCGCGAACGGCGCGAGCCCGGGAGGGAACGCGACGACGACGAGTTTCAACCCCTTTGTCGCGAACGCCACCGGGAACAGAAACGGCACCGCTCCGGATCCGTTTCCGGATCCCCCGGTGAACGAGCAGCTCATGACGACGCTGTTGGATTCGTCCCCGCAGCTGGGGTGCCCGTTGACGGCGGCGCAGCAAATCTCGAAGCTCAAGGCGCGAAGAGCCGGCGACGTGTGGCCGCCCCCCGCGCCGGCGCCGCCTTCGTGGTCGTCGCATTGTTTGATGAACGCCACAAAGGCCACCTACGGGTTCGTGGGTGATATATCGCGCGTGGCGGGAAGTTTTTCCCTCGAGTTCTCCATCTTAGCGCCCGCGTTAGTGATGTCCTCCGTGATGATCGTCAACTCCACCGCGATGCTCATGTGGGTCGAGACGGGGTTCGTGTGTTGCGGCTTGGTCGTGCTGCTTTTGACCTTCGTCGATAATTTGATCGCGGTGGCAAACACCGTCGCGTGCATGGACCGCACGTTTTTGTCCCTAAACGTTCTGCACATGTCCATTTTACTAGGCGCGTTGCTCAGCGCGGTGGGTTTACTGGGGCACAGGTCCGTGCGTGGGGGCTCGAGATGGGACGACGAAAGAGGCGAGTGGCGCGACTGGATGTCGTTCAAGATGCTCAAAGGCCCGAAGCAAGCCAAGTTCAACGTCAAGCGCGTGAACATCATCGTCACGGGCAGCGCGAACGCTCTGGCGAGCTCCGCCGTGCAGTCGCTCATGCCCGGCTTAAGAGAGGCGGGCAAGGGCGCGGCGAAGATGTTACACAAAGGCGCGCGGTTCGCGAAGCGTAAGCGAAAAGGACTCCTCGGGTCGTGGATGGGCAAAACGGGGTTCCCGCGCGTCGTCGAGGATTTCACGCAGACTCTGTGGATGACGAAAGTGTTGGGCCGCCCGCCCAAGCCCGCGCACAAGAAGCTCGCGTCTCTGCACGAGGAGTCTTTGGAGGAGAAGAAGACGCAAAAAACCGCGAGCTTCGGTCGATCTCGCGTATCCTTCTCTTCCGGAGCGTCTTTCTTCCGAAGGCACCTGAGTTTAGGGAGCGGCGGGAAATCGGCGAGCTTCTCTTCGCAGAAACTGCGCGCGCCGTCGTTTGGCGGGCGGAGTTTTAAAGACGGCGCGGAGGCGGTTTTCGTGAAACGAGACGTCGAAACTTTGATGGCGCTTTGGCGCGACGGCGTGAATCGGCTGATGCAAGCTCGCGCTTCGGCGCGATTCATCGAGCTCACCGACGACGGCACGCTGGATTGGCACTCCAGCGCGATTCCCGAGCACAAGATCGCGTTCACGGCTCGGTTGCGGATGAACTTCATCGGCACGCTTTTCGTGGCGGGGGTGTGCACGCTCATCGCCGCGCAGCAGGCCCGCAAGTTCATGGAACTGCTGCGCTGGTCCCTCGTCGCGCGGTGGTGCTCGTGGCGCGCCATCGGCATCAAAGACTTCTCGCTCATCGACGACGTCGCGACGGGCATATGCGTCTCGCTCCCCATCCTGACGTTCCTGTTGGTGCTCGGGCAGCTCATCGCGCTGACGAACGCGTACCGCGCCGACATCGCCGCGCTCCGCCGAGGCGAGCCCGTGTTTACGGAGAAGCAGCGCGACGCTTCCGAGATCTCCACCGGGAGCGAGTGGCTCGGGTACCAGCTCGTGACGTCGGGGATCACGTACTTCGTCGCGATCGTCGTGCTCGGCGTGATGAGCTTCGGCTTGGCCATCCCGTTCATCGCGCTCGTTTCCGTGAACAAGTCGCTTCGAGGAAAAGTCCTCGCCGCGATCTTCGTAGTGGCGGTGGCGTGGTTCAGCGGCATCATCGTCGGCGTCGTCTACCGCAGGGCGCACATCAAGATCTTCACCGAACCGCGGCTCAACGTGCTGAGATACGTGCACTGGTTCCAGTTCTCGGACTACATGATGCTGTACATCACCATGCAACGCTCGTTCGTCGTGGTGCTGATACGCATAGGCGTCTCCATCGTGTTGCAAGCGGCGTGCATCATGCGCTCGGACATGACGTTCTTCCCCCTGATGGTGGGCAAACGCGTCGACAAGCCGCACATGGCGTACGTCTCGGTGGTGCTCAACGACCGCAAGTACTCCTGCCCGATCGTCTTCTGCTTCTACGAGGCGCTGCGCGACGCGGGGCGCGCGAACGGCGAGGCGCGCCTCGCCGCGGAGAAACGCGTGCGCGCCGGTGGGAAGCTCACTTCAGGAAACGTTCGCGTCCTCGACGCGAACGACCTCGCGGCGCCGCCGTCCATCGGCAAGAGTCCGTCGTTAGTTCCGCCGGACGCGAACGTCGACGGTTCGCGCAAAAGCCGATCCACGCGCGTCGCGGCGATGGGCCGCTCGATGAAGCGCGCGATGCTCAAGCGTCTGCAGTTCTACGACCTGTTTTCCGGCTCGAACCGCGCGGACATGTCTCCTGAGCAGCGCGAATTACTGGCGTCGGAGATTGACGCGCTTCGGAGACGAAGACGCGCGCGCACGCGTTGGTTTTTGGCCATCACGCTGGTTAACAACCCGTCGCTCATCGCGATGCGCGCGCCGTGGGGGGGTAAGCCCACCAACCTTGCCTTATTAAAGCCCAGTCACTTACCACACAACATCAAGGAGGGCTGGCTCAGGCGAAGAGGCGGAATTCTCGGCGTGGTGAACAACGATTACGTCGTGCTCACCCCCGGCGTGTTGTTCATCTTCGAGCACGCGTCGGCGCGCAATCCCATCGTGTACCACCTGTCGTCCCGAGTTTTGATTCGCAGAGTCTTCGTCTCCGTCTCGAACCAAGCTGTGGGGGGCTGGAACTACCCGAGCGACAGGTACGAGCCCTCGTTGGAGGAGCTCGAGGCGGAGTTGAACGAAGAAGCGGCGTCCGAGGCGGAGAAAGGGAAAAAAGTCGCCGGAAGAGTCTTGAGCCGAGCGCCGAGCGCCAAGGAAGACAAACGCGCGCGGCGTCGCCGCGAGGAGGCGGAGCGGAAGGCGCGGAAGGAGGAGGAGCGGCTACGGAGAGAAGAGGAGAAGACGCGGAAGTCTCCTTCCTTCGTGGTGAAAGAAAAAGACGTCGTTCCCGAAACACGTTCGGAGGACGTCGCGGCGGGCGGCGGCGGCGACGGAGAAGTGGAGGGAGACAAGGGAAAGGAAAAGACGTGGCGTACGAAGCCGAAACACTTCTTCGTCGTGACCATCCCCGGCGGTCCGATCCAGGTCTTCGCCAGCGACGACCTGGAAGAGGTGAAAGACTGGGTCGACGTGCTGCGCGCGACGTGCGTCAACGCCACCGAGCGGCGCGTGCTCGACGCGCTCAAGGAAGACTGAACGGAACGACTTTTTGGCGCGACGTCGTAGTATTATTAGTATCACACCTGTAGTAGCGCGCGACTTGAACTTCTTGCCGGCGAAGCGTACGCGCTTGGTGCAATCCGGTTTTTCCACGTATGCGTTTGCATTTATTGCGTATGGGTATTTCGGCTTTCATGCATCGATCCGATCTTGCGGCCGAAACGTGACCTGGCCAAAATCCGCCGCGTGCCGTCGATCGCGCATTGTCTCGCACACGAGCCCTCAGGTGGTGCACACCTCGAACGGGCCGAACCATCATGTCTCTCCGGAAGCTCGTCACGGCGTCCGCCGCCGCGGCGCGTCGCGTCTCCTCCTCGCCGCTCGGGTCGCAGCGCCGCATGTACTCCTCGCAGGTGCTCATCCACATGGGCGGCACCGACCAGGGTGAGATCTTCAGCGACGCGCACAAAGCCATCTGCGGTACTGGCGGCGAAGTGAAGGAGTCGCGCTCCGTGCGCCTCGGCGGGCGCTTTTCCCAGATGTTCCTGGTGGCCAACGTGGAGAAGGCCGCGGTGGAGGCGGCGCTCAAGGATTTCGGCCACGGTATCGACTACCTGAACGTCCAGCCCGCGCGCCAGACGACGCGGGACATGAAGGGGCCGTACTGCGCCACCAGCCCTTTAGTGCCCTTCGTCAGGCACGCGAGGCTCACCGTGCCGTGGAAGCGAGGGATCGTGGACGAGGTGACTGAATTCCTCAACAAAAACGGTGTCACGGTGACGGACCTGGACGAGTACCGCGCGGGCAAGGATGTCGTTTTAGAGGGGTTCGCGCACTTGCCCACCGGATTAGCGGAGTTTCCCCAGGTGTCTGAGAGCGACTTACTGCAGTCGCTGGAGCGCATGGGGGTGAAGGTTTTGGAGTTCGCCAAGGTGATCGGCCAGGACCCGCCCGCGAACGCGGGGGCGGCGTGAACGCGACTGATGAAGAAGAGTCGAGAGGAGGGAGGTGTGTGGCGTGTGTGCTATCCTATCACAGAGTAGTCAACTCACCGACCAAGCGCGCTCTTCTCAAAAAAAAGTCGCGCGCGTCGCGACTTTTCTACCCCTCCAGACGCCACCGAAGCCTCGGGTCGTCGACGGCGGCGTCGATTTCGGCGGCGCGCGCCTCCACGCGCCGCATGCGCTCCGCGCGCGAGGAAGCCACCGCGGCGTCCACCTCGCGCTCCACCAGCGCGCGCGCCGCGACGAGATCGGAAGAGCACACGTCTGAACTCCAGTCACGGCTACATCTCGTATGCCGTCTTCTGCTTGAAAAAAAA
>ENA-OUOG01005473-OUOG01005473.1-marine-metagenome-genome-assembly--contig:-NODE-5473-length-10249-cov-2.906901_pt1 | contig 10249 bp, 10 predicted proteins | sample MGYA00248635_ERZ508505 | MGnify/ENA primary metagenome ERZ508505 (study PRJEB26176, sample SAMN06267871) | marine metagenome | isolation source: Saanich Inlet, British Columbia, Canada | place: Pacific...
TATTTTTGATTTACTGACGTAGTTTTGCATTAATATTAAATAAAACAAGATAAAGCCTTTAAATTTTTATTTAAAAGCCTTTAAATTATTGAATTTATAATTCTATTAAAATAAATTTTTAACAACCATTTGAATTTAACTAAATCAAAACAAATAGCTAACTAAAGATAAAATTAGTTGTAAAAAATTATCCGTTAGTGTTTTATTTAAAAACGTTAAATCTTATAAAAATTAAATTCTTTTTTTCTTTTTTCATAAAAAAGATTTAAACTCAGTCAACATGAGATTTTTTTACTTAAATTTGATTTATTAAAATTACATAAACATGAAATTTGAATCTAAAAATCCGTTTTTTAAAACCAAATCGTTTAAAAACGCAGAATCTGTATCTCATGCAGAATCAGGTATATTGGTTCGCGAGGAACCAATGACAATAGCAGGAGCCATAAATAAAAGTTTTATTTTAATGGGGCTTTTGTTAACAACCGCAAGTTTAAGTTGGTATTTAGCTGCAACTGGTTTTAATGCTACTATACTTATTTTAGGAGGTGCTATAATTGGTTTTATTATGGTATTAATTGCCTCTTTTAAGCCGCATACTTCGCCATATATCGCGCCAGGTTATGCCTTGTTCGAAGGTTTGTTTATTGGTGGGATTTCTGCCATGTTCGAAGCCATGTATCCGGGTTTAGTAATACAAGCTGTAGCCGCAACTTTTGTAACCTTTATAGTTTGCTTGGGGTTGTATAAGTACAAAATTGTACAAGTAACCGAACGCTTTAAATCGGTTGTAATTGGTGCTACTTTGGCTATTGCATCGTATTATTTATTGTCGTGGGTACTGTCGTTTTTTATCGACTTTCAACCTATACATCACGGAAACTCTATACTAAGTATTGGTGTTAGTGTTTTTGTAATTATTATTGCTGCACTTAACCTGTTCTTAGATTTCGATATGATAGAAAAAGGAGCAGAGCAAGAAATGCCAAAATACATGGAATGGTTCTCTGCAATGGGACTTATGATAACCTTAGTTTGGTTATATATTGAGTTTTTAAGACTGCTTTCGAAATTATCGAGCAGAGATTAATTTTTACTTTTCACAATACTAAACGCTCTTTTTAAGAGCGTTTTTTTGTTGGTTATTTTTATGATTTTTAGTTTGTTGTTTAAAGTTGAAATTATAAAAGACAAATGCTTTATATGTTTTCTGTTTGATGTGTTTTAATAAGAAGAGCTTTTACAACCTATTAGTACAGAGAGTTGTGATAAGTTTATGCTTGTTTTGCTTCTTAATTTCTACTTTATAACAACTTATAATCTACTGTTTTTTGCCTTCTATTTTATCCTAAAATTTATGTACTTTTGCCCTTTGATTAAAAAACAGGAATTATGTGTGCAAAATTTACAGAATATAAAGGTCTCAATCTAACAAATATAGCCGATGAGGTTATGGAGTTTTGGAAGGAAGAATCGATTTTCGAAAAAACCATTTCTTCAAGAGATGCCAATAAGCCTTTTGTGTTTTTCGAAGGACCTCCTTCGGCAAACGGAATGCCAGGTATTCATCACGTAATGGCACGAAGCATAAAAGATATTTTTTGCCGCTATAAAACACAAAAAGGATACCAAGTAAAACGAAAAGCGGGTTGGGATACCCACGGCTTACCTGTAGAACTTGGAACAGAAAAAGAATTAGGTATAACCAAAGAAGATATTGGAACAAAAATTTCGGTTACAGAATATAACGAAGCATGTAAAAAAACCGTAATGCGGTATACCGATGTTTGGAACGACCTAACCGAACGTATGGGCTATTGGGTAGATATGAAAGATCCTTATATCACCTACAAACCCAAATACATGGAAAGTGTTTGGTGGTTGCTTAAGGAAATTTATAATAAAAATTTAATGTATAAAGGCTATACCATACAGCCTTATTCACCAAAAGCAGGTACTGGACTTAGTTCGCACGAAGTTAACCAACCGGGTGCATACAGAGATGTTACAGATACAACGGTTGTGGCTCAATTTAAAGCCATAAAAGAAAGCCTTCCAGTTGCTTTACAAGCTTTTGATAATTTGCACTTTTTGGCATGGACAACCACACCTTGGACCTTACCAAGTAACACGGCGTTAACGGTTGGTCCAAAAATTGAATATGTTGTTGTTCGTACTTTTAACCCATATACTTTTTTACCTGTTCATTTGGTTTTGGCTAAAAATTTAGTTGGCAAACAATTTGGGAAAGCGTTTTTCGAAACAAATGATGAAGCAGATTTTACAGCTTTTAAAGATGGAGATAAGAAAACACCTTTTTGCATTGTTGCAGAAATAACGGGTAAAGATTTATTAAATTCACGTTATGAGCAATTAATGCCTCTAGCGTTACCACATAACAATCCGCAAGATGCTTTTAGAGTAATTACGGGTGACTTTGTTACTACAGAAGACGGAACAGGTATTGTACATACCGCACCTACTTTTGGTGCAGACGATGCTAAAGTAGCTAAAGAAGCTAGTCCAGAAGTACCGCCAATGTTGGTAGAAGACGCTAGTGGAACTTTAGTGCCTTTGGTAAACTTACAAGGTAAATTTATTGAAGGTTTAGGTGATTGGTCTGGTAAATACGTTAAAAACGAATACTACGACGAAGGCACTGCGCCCGAGCGTTCGGTTGATGTAGAAATTGCCATTTTATTAAAAGAAGAAAATAAAGCCTTTAAGGTAGAAAAATATGTGCACAGTTATCCACATTGTTGGCGAACAGATAAGCCTATTTTATACTACCCGCTAGATTCTTGGTTTATAGAAATAACTAAGGTAAAAGACCGTATGCACCAATTAAATGACACCATAAACTGGAAGCCAAAAGCAACAGGAGAAGGTCGTTTTGGTAATTGGTTAAAAAATGCGAATGACTGGAATTTATCGCGTTCACGTTATTGGGGAATTCCATTACCAATTTGGAGAACAGAAGACAAAACCGAAGAAATTTGTATTGGTAGTGTTGAAGAGTTGTTCAACGAAATAGAAAAAGCCATTACGGCAGGATTAATGAAAACCAATCCTTATGCTGGTTTTGAAGCAGGAAATATGAGTGAAGCCAATTACGATTTAATTGATCTTCATAAAAATATAGTTGACGAAATTGTATTGCTTTCGCCTAAAGGACAAGCCATGCAACGCGAAGCCGATTTAATAGACGTTTGGTTCGACTCGGGTTCTATGCCTTACGCACAATGGCATTATCCTTTTGAAAACAAAGAAGCAGTAGAATCTGCAGCATATACACCAGCCGATTTTATTGCAGAAGGTGTAGATCAAACACGTGGTTGGTTTTATACTTTACACGCTATTTCTACTTTGGTTTTTGATAAAGTTGCCTATAAAAATGTGGTTTCTAATGGTTTGGTTTTAGACAAAAATGGTCAAAAAATGTCGAAGCGCTTAGGAAACGCAATCGACCCTTTTACCACTATTAGAGAACACGGTCCAGATGCTACACGTTGGTACATGATTTCTAACGCAAATCCTTGGGATAATTTGAAATTTGATTTAGAAGGGATAACCGAAGTGCGTAGAAAGTTTTTTGGAACCTTATATAATACCTATTCTTTCTTTGCTTTATATGCAAATATTGACGGTTTTACCTATGCAGAAGATGAAATTCCTTTAGCAGATCGACCAGAAATTGACAGATGGATACTTTCCGAACTTCACACACTTATATCGGTTGTAAATGAAGCTTATAATGACTATGAACCAACACGAGCAACACGAGCCATTTCTGACTTTGTTCAGGAGAATTTAAGTAACTGGTATGTGCGTTTGTGCAGAAGACGTTTTTGGAAAGGAAGTTATGGTACAGATAAAATTGCTGCTTACCAAACCCTATACACCTGCTTAGAGACAGTGGCTCAGTTATCTGCGCCTGTTGCTCCATTCTTTATGGATCAATTATTTAAAGACTTAAATAAAGCTACAAATAAAAACAAGCTAGACAGCATTCACTTGTCAAATTTCCCTAAAAGTGTGGATAAATTTGTTGATAAGTCGTTGGAAAGCAGAATGTTGAAAGCACAAACAGTTTCTTCACTAGTACTTTCTTTACGTAAAAAGGAAAGTTTAAAAGTACGTCAACCTTTGCAAAAGGTAATGATACCTGTGCTTGACGCTCAATTTCAAAGTGAAATAGAAGCGGTTGCAGACCTTATAAAAGCCGAAGTTAATGTGAAAGAAATTGACTTTATTGGAGAAGATTCAGGTATATTAGTGAAGCAAATAAAACCTAATTTTAAAGCTTTAGGTCCTCGATTTGGTAAAGATATGGGTCTGATTTCTAAAGAGATACAGAAATTTACTCAAGAACAAATTCAACAAATAGACAAAAGCGGAAGTTTAGATATAAAAATTGGAGAAAAAAATATAAATTTGACAATTGATGATGTAGAAATTACTTCGCAAGATATTCCAGGATTATTAGTGGCTAATGCAAACGGTATAACGGTTGCTTTAGACATCACTTTAACCGAAGAACTTATTTTAGAAGGAATTGCTAGAGAGCTTGTAAATCGAATACAAAATGCCAGAAAAGATGCTGGTTTTGACGTAACGGATAAGGTGAAAGTTGTATTACAGAATCAGGAGCAAATTGAACAAGCTGTTGCCGCTTTTGAAGACTATATTAAGTCGGAAACATTAACTAATTCAATTCTTTTTGAAGTTGATGTAAAAAATGGTACAGAAATTGAGTTTGATGAATTGAAAACAAATTTACTAATTTCTAAATAACGAAATTATGACTGAAGAAAAAGTTAAATACTCAGATGCTGACTTAGCAGAATTTAAAGCTATAATAGTAGCTAAAATTGAAAACGCCCTATCTGATTTAGAGCTTATTAAAAGTGCTTATATGAACGATTCCAATAACGGAACAGACGATACATCGCCTACGTTTAAAGCTTTTGAAGAAGGAAGTGAAACCATGTCCAAAGAAGCCAATTCTCAATTAGCAATTCGTCAAGAAAAGTTTATTCGCGATTTAAAAAACGCTCTTTTCCGTGTAGAAAACAAAACTTATGGAGTTTGTCGTGTAACAGGTAAATTAATACCTAAAGAACGTTTAAAAATTGTTCCTCATGCTACATTAAGTATAGAAGCTAAAAACATGCAATAGCTGCTTGTAAAAAATAGTTAAAAAACGCTCTTCAAAGGGCGTTTTTTTATGTAGTTTACTTATTTTTGTCACAAATAATTCATCATGACCTTAAAAAAAGCTTCTATTTTAGTATTTCTGATACTTTTTATCGATCAAATTTCTAAAATATACATTAAAACAAATTTCTTTTTAAACGAAGAAATAGTCGTTTTTGATTGGTTTCGTATTCATTTTATAGAAAACGAAGGAATGGCTTGGGGAGCAGAAATTCCTGGCAATTATGGAAAATTATTTTTAACCCTCTTTAGAATTACCGCTGTTGGTGGAATAGTTTATTGGTTGGTGGATTCGGTTAAAAAAAACGGTTCAAAACATTTAATTATTGCTATTTCTTTAATTTTAGCGGGAGCAGTAGGTAATATTATCGATTCGGTTTTTTACGGTGTTATTTTTAATGATAGCTACCACCAAGTTGCTACAGCTTTTTCAGATAACCCATACGGGCAATGGTTTCATGGAGAAGTAGTAGATATGCTTTATTTTCCAATGTGGTCTGGCAAATTACCTACTTGGATACCAAAGTGGGGCGGCAAAGATTTTACTTTTTTCAACGCCATTTTTAATATTGCCGATATGGCAATTTCTACAGGAGTTGGTATTTTGATTGTTTTTAATAAAAAAGCTTTCGGTAACAATTAATTGCCAAATAAATTCAATTGTTTGTTTTTGTTTTCAAGTTCTAACAGAAATTTTTTACGCCACAAACCTCCTGCATAATCAGTTAACGAGCCGTTGCTGCCTATAACTCTGTGGCAAGGGATTACTATTACAATTGGGTTTTTTCCGTTTGCAGATGCCATTGCTCTAATTGCTTTGGGTGTACCTTTCTTTTTTGCCATTTCCATGTAAGAACAGGTTTTGCCAAATGGAATCTATTGAAAGTCTTGCCAAACTTCTTTTTGAAAAGGAGTGCCTTGTGGATTTAATTTTAAAGGAAATTCGGTTCTTTCAACATTAAAATATTCATTTAATTGTAAAACTGTTTTTTCTAATAGTTTAGGTATCGTTTTGCTAGTCTTTTGCTCTTCGTTTAAAAATGTTATTTCAACAATACCTTCATTGTTGCCACAAATTTTTACTGTTCCTAGAGGGGTTTGTATGTGTACTTCTTCCATAATAAAAAACCAAGCACTTAGGCTTGGTTTAAAATAATAATTAGATGAAATAAAATTAGAATTAAGACTTAACTTCTTCTTTTTTCTCTACTGTTCCTTTAATACTCAATACTTTTCTACCACCGTTTCCTTCGTTAGTTTTAACGGTGATTGATTTGTTAAATGGTCCAACACCTCCTGCGTTATAACGAGCATCTACAAATCCTTTTTCTCCTGGTTTAATAGGTGTTTTAGAATAATCTGTCGCTGTACATCCACAAGATGCTTGTACATTAGTAATAATGATAGGCTCTTTTGTGGTGTTTGTGAATTCAAAACGATACGTTTCTGGTTTTCCTTGCTCTAAAGTTCCAAAATCATGTATTGTTTTCTCAAAACTCAATTGTGATTCTACAACTGATTTTGGTGCTTCGGCAGTTCTAGTTGCCGTTGGAGTTGCAACTGCTTTTTTATTTGATTTCATTTGTGCAAAAGATGCTGTAGAAATTAAAAGCGCAACTAAAGTAATTTTTAAAGTTTTCATAGTGTATTAATTTTATAATTTGAGTTCGTTTTTATTACGATACAAAAGTACAATACATTTTTAAGAATAAAGTTAATCAACCTCAAATTCTTGTTAATGACATGTTAACCACCGGTTAATTTGTTAGTTTGTATCTCTTTTTTAAGTTATTTTTACAAATATTATGTTTTTTATGAAATTTAACAAATTAAATACGGTAATACTTTTAGGCTTTATTGCAATTGTAGGGGTACTTATTATGCAGTTGCTAATGCTAAATAAGGCTTCTTCTTTCGAAAAAAAGGAAATCGAAGACAAGTTACATTATGCTTTGCAAGACGTGGTTACCAAAATCTATTCCGAAAACAACATAGTAGAACCCGCAGAAAGTCCTATTCAAAAAATATCTGAAACCTATTATGTTGTTAATGTAAATACTCAGTTCAGCTCTAAAAGCTTAGAGCATTATTTGGTTACAGAGTTCGAAAAAGTGAAACTCGATATGGATTTTGAATATGCTGTTTACGATTGTTCTTCGGACAATATGTTATATGGTAAATACATATCTAAAGATGGAAATAGTAAAGAAGAATGTTTGGATTGTTTTGAAAAAGACCAAGATTTAACGTATTATTTTGCTTTGCGATTGCCCTCATTTAAATCGGCTATATATAGTAGTTTAGCTCAATATTGGATATATACTTTTGTGTTGTTTTTTGTGCTTGTAATTTATATGTATTCTGTATTTTTTATGCTAAAACAAAAGCGCTATACCGACTTACAAAATGATTTTATAAACAACATGACACACGAGTTTAAAACACCTTTGTCTTCTATTCTTATTGCTTCAAAATATATGAGTAAGCAACCTGAAATAAAACAAGACAAAAAACTGTCTCGTTACATGGGCATCGTATACAACCAAAGCGAAAAACTCAATTTACACATCGAAAAACTTTTGTACGTAGCCAAAGCTACGAGTCATCAATTTACGTTATCTAAATCCTCATTTAATTTATACGATGTTTTGCTTTCTGCCAAAGAAAACATTAGTTTAAAGTACCAAAATATTCAACCAAAAATTGAAATAAACGCTATAAATGTTATTATAGAAGCAGACGAATTTCATTTTTATAATGTGTTGTACAATTTATTAGATAATGCTGTTAAATATAGCATGCCAAAACCTGAAATAATTGTGTTTCTAGAACAGAAAAATGATTTTTACGAAATATCAATTTCGGATAACGGAAAAGGAATTCCCGAAAAAGACATGCCGTTTATTTTTGATTCGTTTTATAGAGTAGAACAAGAAAAAGGAAAAGACATTGAAGGTTTTGGTGTCGGGCTCTCTTATGTAAAAAAAATAATAGATATGCATCTATTTAAAATTAAGGCAAACAATACGTCTTCGGGTTTTAAAGTAACACTAACACTACCAAAAAAATGAAAAAAATTTTATACGTAGAAGATGATGCTACCCTAGCTTTTTTAACCGTTGATAGTTTAGAAGAAAACTATGAATTGGTGCATTGTGCAGATGGCGAAACAGCTTTAGAAACGTTTTGCTCTCAGTCTTTCGACCTTTGTTTGCTCGATATTATGTTGCCTAAATTAGATGGTTTTGAGCTAGCAAAAGAGATTCGAAAAAGAGACCAACAAATACCTATATTGTTTTTATCTGCTAAAACACTAAAAGAAGACCGTATAAAAGGATTAAAAATAGGCGCAGACGACTATTTGGTAAAACCGTTTTCTATGGAAGAATTGTATTTAAAAATAAATGTATTTTTAAAAAGGAGTGCTAAAGAAGTATCGCAAAACAAAGATTTTAAGGTTGGAAATTTTATATTTAAACCTAAAAATTATAGCTTGCATATAAACGACAAAACTTTTACGCTAACCGAAAGAGAATCTCATTTATTACAACTTTTTGTAGAACAACCCAATGTGGTTTTAAAAAGGGAACAGATTTTGAACGCACTTTGGGGCAACGAAGACTATTTCTCTGGCCGTAGCTTAGATGTTTTTATTTCTCGTTTAAGAAAAATTTTAAAAGAAGACCCAAAACTAAAAATAGAAAACAGCCCAAGAATTGGTTTTAAATTGGTGCTCTAAATTTCAATAGTTTCAAATAATATAATTAAATTTACAAAAAAATTGCCTCATGAAAAAACTAGCCCTTTTAGTATCCGTTTTAGCATTAAACACTGGTTGTGTATCTAAAAAAGTATTTAATGATTTAGAAGACAATTATGCTAAAATTAAAAAAGAGCACAATTTACTTTCTGATGAGAATAGTAAATTAAAAACCCAGAAAAACGCAGACGATTTGGCTTTGTCTAAATTAGATGCACAATATAATACTACCAAAGCAGAACGCGATCAATTAGAAATAGATTACAAGGCATTACAAAAAAAATACGATAATTTAAACGCTTCTTACACTGCTTTAGAAAAAGACAGCAACGAAGCTTTAAGTGCAAATATTACTAAAAATCGTAATTTGTTAGCCGAATTAGAGGCCAAAGAAAAATCGCTGGCAGCAGAAAAAAGTAGTTTAGATGCTTTAAAGGCAAAATTAGAAAGTACATCGGCTCGTATGGAAGAATTAGAGCAAATGATGGCAGCTAAAGATGCAGGTATGAAAGCATTAAAAGATAACTTATCTAAAGCATTATATGCGTTTGAAGGCAAAGGTTTAACGGTTGAACAACGTAACGGTAAAGTATATGTTTCTATGGAAAACAAATTACTTTTCGAATCGGGGAGTTGGAAGGTTGGATCAGAAGGTAAAAAAGCAGTTGTTGCTTTGGGTAAAGTTTTAGGAGAAAACCCAGAAATATCAGTTTTAATAGAAGGTCACACAGACGATGATAAAATTTCTGGAGCCATAGGAAACATAGAAAACAACTGGGATTTATCTACCAAGAGAGCCACAGCGATTGTTACTATTTTAGGCGAAAACAAAAGCATAGATAAAAAGAACTTAACAGCTGCTGGTAGAGGAGAATTTGCTCCAATAGCAACAAATGTCACAACCGAAGGAAAAGCCAAAAACAGAAGAATAGAAATTATTTTAACACCAAAATTAGATGAAATATCTAAAATGTTAAACGAATTTTAAATCCGCACCATGAAATACAATTTGTTGCCCAATACCAACCTAAAAGTAAGTGAAATTTGTTTGGGAACCATGACTTTTGGGAACCAAAACACCGAAACCGAAGGACACCAGCAATTGGATTATGCCATAGATAAAGGCATTAACTTTTTAGATACAGCAGAAATGTATCCAATTGGAGGAAATGCTCAAATTTTTGGAAGTACTGAGCGACAAATTGGAACATGGATTAAGAAATCGGGTAAGCGAGATAAAGTGGTTTTAGCAACTAAAATTGCAGGCCCAAA
>ENA-OUOG01005474-OUOG01005474.1-marine-metagenome-genome-assembly--contig:-NODE-5474-length-10248-cov-4.603480_pt1 | contig 10248 bp, 15 predicted proteins | sample MGYA00248635_ERZ508505 | MGnify/ENA primary metagenome ERZ508505 (study PRJEB26176, sample SAMN06267871) | marine metagenome | isolation source: Saanich Inlet, British Columbia, Canada | place: Pacific...
AAAAGCGGATCAGCTTTCTAAGAGCAAGATTTCTGGCTTGCGAGAATCTGGGCGAACTTTAGCTATCTCCCGAGAAAACTTGTTTGGCGTTGCTGAATCTCCAGAGTTGGGCTTCAAGTCTGACTTCTTTGGGGTAGACGGCGGTCAGCCTATGGGCGCGGAAGTAACGGGCAAGCTACGAGATATCAACACGCGATACAACGAAGAAGTTATTCTCGCAACCCGAACAGATGACCAGATTCGGAGATGGACATACACCGCTACAGGAGCAAAGGCGAAGCAAGATAGTTCTCTTGTGGAGTACCGCAACGGTACGGGCCCCGCCTTTACCATTGATAACCTCAAAGCTGACTTTGCAAAGGCAGAGACGGACGCACAGCGCTACGAACTAGTCGAAAATGTCATAGCCTTAGCGTTTGGAGGAAAGAAGGACCCTAATGACAAGGGGTTCATCGGAGACGTTCCGTGGGCAGACGCAGAGGAAGGCCTCAAGCGTCCTCCTGTGTTTCGTTTAGATAATGCAAGTCCTAACCTCGAGTCGGTCCGTAACGCTTTTGCGAACTACGCAAAAAAGCGCCTACTGGGTTCCGCCGGATTCCAAGACTTTTTAAAGAATGTCGACATCGAAACTTTGGACGAAGACGGTTACGCGTACTATAATGCCTTCTTCAATAACAAAAAGTGGGGAGACGTACAGCCGTTTACTGACGAGGACATGGAATTTCTCACCTACCTCAACAGCATACGCTCGTACGACTTCGACGCAGATGGTAACATCATTGCGGGTAGCGGACGGCCCCTAATTGATCTTGAAGATTTAGCTAGTGCAGTAGGGTGGGATCAGCTTCGTAAGGTGAACAAGCTGGCGGCTGAAACCGACGTAAAGGCGGCAAAGCTTATTCAGGACGCCGCCGCTACAACCAAAGTTCAAGTTAATGTTGATTTTAGTGACGACAACATCGCCGCACTAACAGCAATTAACCTAACAAGAAGTTTGGGAGCTAAGCCTGCACGTGGCGGGGAGACCATGTATGACTCCATTATTCAAGGGGATATGTCCTCTGAAGTAGTGGAAGAAATGCGTTCAGCTCACATCAATAACGTCGTTAAGAAAGCTGAAATTCAAGGCAAGTCTCCCGCTGAAGTTGCGGACATTGAAGCTCGTGCGAGTAAAGCTTTTGACTACCAGCTACGGTACGAAGTCAGTAAGTATATCAACGACAAAACAATCCAGTTCTCAGATGTGAGCGACATCACTCGAGACGGAACAGAAGTTAGCCGCACAGTTGAAATCAACGTTAAGGAACTCGACAACCTTTTGGGTGATCCTGACGGCACTGATCAAATGAGAAGGGTAGCCGCAAACCTCAAAAACATTCTCGGTGAAGATCACTACAACGATGTGAAAACCATTGCGGATTTCCAAGCGCGTAAGTTGACCACGTATTCGCGGGTTAACATCACGGGCAAGGCGAAGGCAATGTCGCTCGAATCTTGGTTGAGTCGTTTCTACTCGATCTCTCGAGGCGTCGTTTCTCCTCGCTACGTTCTATCTGAAGCGTTGATTCAGAGGAGCCGGATTCAAGGGCAGAAGCAGTTTTTAAATGTGATATCTGATCCCGCCATTGCGTCACACATTGCTGAGATAGTACGCACAGGTAGATTACCTACGAGCGAAGAAAAAATACGAGCCTTTGACGAGGCGATGATTGCGGTGATCGCAAAAGGAACACGTGCAGTAGTGGACGAGGAGCCTAAATCTGAAGAAGATATACAGAACACACCAGTTCGAGAGGGAGTAGGATCTGCCCCGCCTTCTGCCCTGACGCAAGCGAGTGGGGTAGTTGATCAAATGACAAGTTTATTTAATTAATTTAAAACGAGGAAGAGTACGATGGGAATGAAAGAGTATACGATGGCAACCCGCAAGCCAATGATGTACGGCGGACAAGCGATGCGTAAGAAAAGGGCGGCGGGTACCCCTAAAGAGATGCAGGGCGAGAGTGCAGGAATGAACGCCGACACAGCGCCGGACAGAGAAGCCCTACAAAGACGTAGGGGTCAACTCCTACGAGGAATTGAAGACACGTCTCTAAGTGACGAGGTTCGTGCAGAGATGCGTAGAACGTTGGCTCAAATAGAGGACAAGCTCGGAATGTCGGCTACCCCCGGACGCATGTCAGTGGACGGACCGTCGGAATAAAATAAAAATAACAAATTTGTTATAATAACAATAATACTTGGGGCCCTTCGGGGCCCTTTTTTATGCTTACGAGCTAATCTTACTGCTAATGTGACTATAGTACGACCGTACTACGTCGGATACTTTGTAGGAGTAGTCAATGAATCCAAGTTTATTGAGGACAATTTCCATCTCCCTTGTGTCGACGGAATCGAGTTCAATCTCTAAATTTCCGTCTCGGTTTAACTCGATGGTGAAGCTGAGCAGTCGTGCTGTTGTATCGGACATAAATCTTCTATTGCTAAATTATACGATGTGGATTTAAAAATAAAATTATTACTTTCGTCCTTGTCGCCCGCTTTGTATCGTGTAGCCTTTTCAAAGTACTTATCTTTGTCAATCCTACCAACAATCCACAACGTTTTCAAGTTTTTTAACACCCGTACAAAAATATATTCGTCGCACTGTTGATGTAAACTTTGAGAGTTAATACTACATTCGTAGTACCCTCGAGGGGCAGAAGAGCATCGCTTTGTTTTAACGTCGATAGTCTTACCTTCAGAGGTGTACATGTCATAGTTTTTGCTACTAGCCTGCACGTAGTTGAAGAAGTCTCTCACGACAATTTCCCCAAGGGCACCGGCAATACTGCCGGCACCTTTGGTAATACTTCCTTGTAAATTAAGCAAGTGACTTGCGTTAAAATGAGCTTCCTTTATTTGTTCTTCAGTGGGTGTCATCTCGATCATACGGTTTCCTAAACCTCAAGGTATTCCGTAGATCATATATGAGTTTAGCCGCGTCTTCAAGAACTTTTTTATTACCCAAAGTAGGGTTTAAGTCACACGCTTCCGCCTGTAGCTTGAGACGGTCTAGCATCTTCTGAACTCGAGCTTCTGTCATGCGGCGGCCCACCCCCATTCTCCTGCCATGCCATCGGCGTTGTAGTCCGTCACAGTGCCTTCAAAGAAGTTTTTGTGACTAGCCCCATTGATTATCCAGTCGAGCCACTCTAAGGGGTTCTCCTTGACTTTCCAGTTGCCCTTGAGACCGAGCATGATCAAGCGGCGGTCTGCTAGGTAGCGGATGTACTGCTTAATTTCGTCCGCACTGACGCCTTCAATCGGCCCCATTTCGTAAGCGTTATCAATGACCTTGTCTTCGAGAGCAACTGCCCCACGAAACATGTCGTAGATTTCTTTCTTAAAGTCATCTGTGACAATCCGAGGGTGCTCGTCACAAAACTCCCTGAACAGCTTGACCATTCCCTCACAGTGCATGCTCTCGTCGCGGATAGACCACTCGACGATCTCACACATGCCGCGCATCTTTCCGTACCGCTGGTAGTTTAAGAGCATAGCAAACGCACTGAAGAGGCTCATACCTTCGTTCATCACACTACGGGCAATCGCTTTTGCGATTCCTGCGTGGGAGTGCATGTCGATGTCTCCCATGTAGTCTACTTTGTCGGCCATTGACTGGTACTCACGGAACGCCGAAAACTCTGACTCGGGCAATCCGAGGGTGTCGTTGAGAAGAGCGTAGCTACGTTGGTGTACAAATTCACGATTTGCAAAAGAGGTGAGCATCGCACGAATCTCGTTGTTCTTCAGTTTCGGAATGTAGTACTCGAGGTAGTTCGTGCCAACCTGTACATCAGATTGTGTAAACAACTTGAGTATCTGAGTGATGTGGTGCTTCTCTTGCGCTGAGAGCTTGCCTCCTTGCCACTGTGCCACATCCTCTTGCAGTTTTGCCTCCCACTCTCCCCAATGAACTTTTTCATGAGCAACTGCGTACTCGACAGCCCAAGGGTATTTAAATGGCTTGTAAACCTTTGACTCTTGTAATAAAGACATCGTAAGTCCTTGTTTTATTTGTTGGAAAAAAAGGCCCCTTTCGGAGCCGCAAAGTGCCGGAGGATCAATCCGGCGAGGGAGAAAAATCAAACCTCAATGTCTATACTACGGTTGTTCATCCTGATCGTCAAGGTGTTTTAACTTAATTTCGAGCTGTAATAGCTTCCAATTAAGATCATCAGCCTTGTCAAATTTTCGCTTGACTGAAGCCTTTAGAATTTTGTGGTAAAGGCGTAACATTTTTCTTTTTATCTTGTCCATTTTAGTCGGTATCCTCTTCAAAACACCCGTGTAATTCTGTAAAGAGCATGTCTAGTCCTGAAAAACACATAGGGCATAGGTTCACAGGAAGAATTCCAATTGAACCTTTTATCCCGCCTTCTAAGTGTAAGTCAAACTCACAGCTACAGATAGAGCACTCAACTACTTCACCCTCGTAATACTGATGCATAACTTAACCGTGACAACTCAAGCATTCTTCCGCGTCTTGTAGAGCCACTCTTTCAACTGCGACTCCAACCTTGTCTGCCTCGACGCCCGCATCTGTGCGGAGGTAATAAAGGGATTTGAGTTTAGACTTCCATGCGCGAAGGTGTACCGAGTTAACATAAGACGCCGGCGAACCAGCAGGGAAAAATAGATTGACGGATTGTGCTTGGCAAACGTAGGGTTGTCGATCACCCGCATGCTCAACGACGGACCCCTGATCGATTTCATACGCAGTCTTAAAAACGTCCCTTTGTTCAGGCGACAAGAACTCCAAGTGCTGAACAGAGCCTTGAGCATTAAGGATGCTTTTCCACGTTTCTTGGTCATTCTTTCCCAGAGCATCTAAGACCTCCTCGAGGTTAGGGTTCTTGATGAGGTGAGCACCCGCACGAGTACGATGGGTGTAAGCATTAGACTTAATAGGCTCAATGCTAGCACTACACCCACAGAGAATAGAACTGTTAGCGTTTGGAGCGATAGCGAGAAGGTGAGCGTTCCGAAGTCCCGTACCAACCATGTCAGGTGCCTCCCCCTTCTCTTTGCCAAGACGCAAACTTTCCTCATGAGCCTTTGCGTGTATGTCGGCAAATATCCGTTGGTTCGCAAACTTCGCGCTGAGGCCCTCCCACGAGATACCCTTCTGCTGTAGATACCCATGCCAGCCCATTGCTCCTAAGCCGATTGATCTTTCCCGTTTAGCTGAGTAAACAGCTTTTGATAACTCTGGCGGTGCATTTCTGATAAAGAATTCAAGGACGTTGTCCAAGAATCGCACAAGGTCTCCAACCATGCTTGTTCCTTTCCACTCGTCGTACTTTTCGAGGTTGACTGAGGAGAGGCAACAGACTGCCGTGCGTTCTTCAGATGTAGGGAGAGTGATTTCAGAGCAAAGGTTAGACCCTCTAACTGCGAGTCCAAGTGCTTTTTGAGTATCTGGTAACTGCCTGTTGGATTCGTCGATGAAGTGGAGATAAGGTGACCCAGTTCGGAAACGAGCTTCGAGTATTCTTTGCCACAGTTCTCTAGCTGGGATTGAATCTCTAACATCTCCTTCATTAGGGTCTCGTAATTGCCATTCTGTTCCATGTTCTACTGCCTCCATAAAAGCATCTGTAATGTTTACTGCGTTAAACAGGTTGAAACACTTGCGATTAATGTCGCCACCTGTCGGTACCTTGAAGTTAATAAATTCGATAATGTCTGGGTGGGACACATCGAGGTAAGCCGCATAACTTCCCTTACGGGTACGGCCCTGCTTCCACGCTGTCATACCTGAGTCGACAACTTTCATAAATGGGATGGGCCCCGGTGCTTTATCGGAGACACCCCGCACATCGTTCCAGTGTCCCCCGACACCGCCACCCTTCACGGAGAGCCAAGCAACTTCAGAGTTATGGCCGATGAGAGACTCAAGATTGTCACCGACATAAGTAAGAAAGCAAGAGATTGGCAGTCCCTTTGGCGCAACGCCATCAAGCGGTGCGTTTGAAAGCACAGGACTAGCGAACATAAACCAACGCTTACTAGCATAGTCATAAATACGCTGAGCGAATCCATAATCACCCTCACAATAAGCCAAGGCCGCCCGTGCAAAAGCCTCTTGGGGGCTCGACTCATCCGGCAACATATAGTAATCCGTTAGTAACTTCAGGGCCTGTGCCGAGAAGTCTTCGTCACGGTCGTAGTCGATGGCAATCTTGCCACAGTACATTTGTTCCATTATTTCTCCGAAAGTTCTTTTTCTGCGCGGGTCGCGTACCATTCTGCCTTGCCCACGTTCATCAAGGGAATATCTTTATCGTTTACCCGTAGTAAATATTTTAGCGAGTTTCCGAGTAGATAGCCAGTAAATTGTTCTCTCGTGAGTACAGACTTGATGACCTCGATGGCCTCAAAATCTTGCTTCTTGTAGTGGTCGGGGTTCTTCCAGTCCGATACTTTTACTACCATATCTTCTGGGATGTCTAGTGTCATGCCAGTGTCTGGATCAAAGAAAATAGAGTCACTCATTGTAAGCCCCCAAAGTTAGCCATGATAACATTACCTTCCATCGACTTGATACGTTCCTTATGTTCCGGCTTCAGGTCTTCTTCTGGGACGACTTCACCCAACGCCTCCAGCGTAACCCTTTCCAGTCCCATGTCGTACACGTCGTCGAAGTGCTCGTGGAGTGCCCCAAGTAATCCTTGAAGGACCACATAAGTCGGGTCCAGCCCACTCTCATCACCATCTTCCATTTTAAAATTTTTAGTTGCGTATGCGCGGACAGCAAAACCATCCTCGTCCTCATCTTCACTTTCAACTGGCTCCAATACAATGTAGTAACGCCCCTTCAGTAAGCCGGCCTGCTCGAGGGCAATCAATTTGTCTTCATCTAAAGTTAAGTCTGTCATGCTTTCTTCTCCAACCACTCCAGTGGTATCTGTCCGTCAGCCCAGAGGATACCATGCTTATCACACCATGATCCATAGGTAGTCTTACTAGAACGGTTCAATTTGTTTGATGCTCGTAAGAAAAGCATTCGTATATCGCAGGACGTATTCTGTTTAATCACGAGCAACATCTTCTGGCGATCCGCTGGGCTGAAAAATCCCTTAGCCTCTACATAGATACCTTGTTCTGGTAAGTAGAAGTCGGGGGTGTACGTCTTCGGCTTAGGCTGATACGTAAGTTTCGCAGACTCATACTCGTATTTAATCCCCTGCTCTGCAAGGTACTTCGCTACACTCAACTCATAATCAGAGCGGAACTTATGTCGGACTGGTTTACTCATACGTTCATAAGTCCTTGTATCGATTGAGAAATTCTATCGTGCAATTTAGGAGTTGTACTCCGGATTTGCTCGAGTGCTCGGGTGTAGTCATCGCCGGGGAATAGCACCACCCTACCCTGCCGGACAGTATTCGATATGTTAACCAACTCATCAGTAGCTTTCCTACCGTCCCGCTCCCATGTCTCATGAGATAAGGCAGTCCCATTATGGGACCACATCGTCAAGGGTAGGCACCTCTCAAAGTTACGCGCCCAGCGTGTCCAAGCATCTCCTCCCCTACTGCCGGCCGACTCTATGTAAACTGCGTGAGCTCCCTCATTCAGGTAGAGAAGCTGACGGTCCACTTTCTGTGTCATCAGAAGGGGCATCTTTATCCTCCACAACAATTCTCCGGAGGGTGGCTAACCCGTCGGCTTTAACGCTAAGACCGTAGTCTTGGCAGTCTAACTGACTAAATATTTTACCCCTCTTGTAGGTCATGTCTCCTACTTGGTAGATCGTGGCGTACTGCACGTCCTCAAGCATAGGTCGTAACTCATCAATGACCATCGTGTTGTGCTTTGCGACATCCTTCATGATACGATCTTTGAGTTTGAGAATCCTACCCTGTAGCTCAACTACCTTCTTAATATCTGCTGTCTTCATAATTCCTTTACCTTCAATGTGTGGTACCACGCGAAAGGTTTGTTCTTCGCCTTTGACGTTACCTTCGGATGTTGCACCGCGTTGGGCCAGCAGTGCTTACGATAACCACAGAAAGTACAGTTCTTTGCGAGGAGCTTGTTCCCTGTCTCGTGGGGAACCCCATCTTTCTTGTACGTTTCCGGGATAGGTTCTATCGGAGGCTTCTTGTATGAGAAGTTCGACATCAGGGCTTCAACAACTTTACCAGCCTCAGAGATGTAGTGATCCCTGTCTTCTTGCTGATCGTCCGGTGCTTGCACAAACTGGATTTCGCCACTCGACTTATCCACCACAATCCATCCGCCGAAGTCCATCCCCTTCGATTCTGCATACAGGTGTCCCTGCATCAAGTACCCGAAGGGATCATCTTCTTTAAGATTGTCGTACCCCTTACTAAACTTCTGTTGGTAGGAGTAGGGGCTTGCCGACTTTACGTCCCAGACCTTCTCTCCATCCACAGGATCGTCGAGAATCAAATCTAGGGTACCCTGTACCTCCTCACCCCCGACGTTAAGCTGGCACTTTCCCTGTGCCTCTACGATATTGATCCCCGCTCCTTTGAGGATCGCCATCACTGCACACTCCACAAGGTCTCCGATGAGGAAGCGCATGATAGCATTGTAGGACATCTCCTCGTCCTTACCGTCCCGTCCATGTACCTGTTGGCAGAGGGGCCGTCCTAACCCACTCATACGTATCCGCCACTCAGGGTTGCGGTTAAATTGCTTTTCGAGTGCCTGTCGGCATTCCTGTGCGAACTCCTCAAGCACAGAAGGGGAAAGCTCTGCTTCCCCCCTCGTGGCCGCTTGAAGGAAGTTCTTAACCTGAACTTCCGCTAGCATCAATTAAAGTCCGCCGCCAAGTCAACTTCCTCGGTCGAGGACTTAGCTTTTACAGCCTCCTTATGTTGCTCCAAGATGTTCGCATTCGACGCCTTCACAGTCTCGAGGAACATAGTGAGTAACTCAGTTGTAGGACCGTCCAGACGAACACTACGCGATTGCGTAAACACAGGGGTGAAGTAAGTCACACTCCCCATCTTATGTCGCTTCGTAGTCAACTCAAACACCACCTCATTCATTGGAGTGTTACCGAGCTTCTGGATCGCCTCACGCGCAGGACGGAAGCCTGAACGCTTGAAGTATGTGACGACAGGATAATCCTTGATCTCGACGTCTTTACCATCAGCGGTCTTGCCCTTCATGTTAATCACTGCGTAGAACACTTGGTTACACGTAGCGAGACGTGAGGCTAAGGTCTGCGGGTGGTCTTCCCCAAGTTGCTCCTCCTCAGACTTAGTTAGGCGGCCACACTTGTTACCTCCCGTTGTGTCTGGGAACTGGTAGTCCAATGAGGGTGCTTGGATGGAACGGCTAGAAAACTTACCTTCCTCCTGATCCCACACAGACCACTCGTATGTCCGCACCAACGGGCGGAACTGCACAGAGTCTGCATAAACAAACTCACCATCATAGTACACTTTCCATGTGCCTTTCTTGAGGGAGTGCCCCTCATCTGTGTCCGTATCGTAGTTGATGTTCAAACGAGACAGCCCTGCCTTGGGTGTGTCCTCATCTGCTTGACCAGATAGACGCATCAAATCCTGCGTGTTACCTGCCTTCACTGCTTCCAACATACTGTCGAAAGGATTGTCCAAAACGCTCACTTCGCCCATTACGCTCTCCTTAATTTGCGTAAACAACTTCGGTGTCCAACCAGTTGGACCCCATCTTACACTCGACTGAGATTGGCATATCGTATTCAATACCGTATCTCCGCCGACACTCTTCGGGTAGTGACATCATTGCCTCTACCACGAGGGTAGTACAAGTATCCTCCTCTCCGGGGAATACGTCAAGTACTATACTATCATGAACCGTGTTACATATAACACTTTTTAAGTCCTTTGATTTCATAGACTTATGTAACTTTACTAAGGCTATTGGTAAGAGATCACCCGTTGCGAATCCCTGCACAGGGTAGTTACAGATGGATGTGCGGTTGGTCGCCGTACCCCATTCAGTCCATGTCGTTCCCGGAAAGGCGTACTGTCTTCCTGACGGGAGCGTGATGAAGCCCTTCTCCACCGCATCACTCTGTAGCTTATCGTGCCACGCCGTCACGCCAGCATACTTCTCTTTAAAAGTCCGGTAGTATCGCTGTTGATCAGGAGTACCTGTGGTGCCCCCGTAAAGAGGTTTAAAGGTGTGCGCTTTAGCATCTTGGCGGGAACACCCAATGATCTCAGCAGTAACACTGTG
>ENA-OUOG01005475-OUOG01005475.1-marine-metagenome-genome-assembly--contig:-NODE-5475-length-10248-cov-2.717924_pt1 | contig 10248 bp, 10 predicted proteins | sample MGYA00248635_ERZ508505 | MGnify/ENA primary metagenome ERZ508505 (study PRJEB26176, sample SAMN06267871) | marine metagenome | isolation source: Saanich Inlet, British Columbia, Canada | place: Pacific...
TCTCGGTGGTGTGGAACTCCATTTGGATGCCACGCCTCGGTAGGGCTAGCTTGCCTACCTCTGGGGTAACCCAGACAAAAGAGGATACTTAAGTAACCTTTGAAAACTTTTAATGAGGGAATCTCAAATGAAAAAAATTATCGCTGCTGCAGTCGCTACTGCATTTGTGGCGCCAGCATTCGCAGCTGACATCTCGATTTCTGGCGTAATGGGTCAGTATCAAATAAACGAAAAAAATACCGCAAACGACCTTGACCGTACTTCACAAGAGACGGCAGTTTCGATCAAAGCTTCATCAGAAGGTGCGAATGGTCTGGGCGTGAGCATGACGTACAGCCTGAACGGAACTGGAGGTGCAGATGGTGGCGAGAATATCACGATCACCCATGCAGCATTTGGTAAGATCGCAGTGGGTAATGTTTCAAGCGGCATTGATGCAGTAGATGATAAGACTGAAATTTTGGAGTCTATTGACCCGCTTACAGGTTCGGCGGATTCATCTATTCTTTGGACGCTGCCAACGTTTGTGGAAGGTCTGGCGGTAAATTTGTCGTACGCACCGAAAGATGGCGCTGTTGCCCAACCTGACCCTGGATTCGACGCCACAGCAGACGAGTTCAAGATGTCGCTCGGAATGGAAGGGGATTCGACCGGCAGAGCTGACGACGAGTCAAGTGTAGGTGTTGCATACCAAGCGGGTCCTGTTCGTATTGCTTTCGGTACTGGCTCTCAGATTAGTCAGCTCGACGCTCGTGAAGACGTTGATGTGGCGCAAGACGTGACTTTCTTTGGAGCTCAATACAAGGCGAATGGAATTATGGTCGCATTAGAAAATACCAAGTTTGAGCAGACTGTCGGTGGAACTGAGGACGAAGCTCGGTCAATTGCTGCGTCGTACGAATTCGGTGAAGCGTCTTTACGTGTTTTGAATACCAAGTTTGAAGCTGACGGCGTCGATTTAGTAGACTATACTGCTTATGGTGTTCACTACAATTTGGGTGGTGGCTTGAAGGCAATTGTAGAAACCGGATCAGACAGCCAAGGAAGTTTGGAACATGAATTCACAACTGTTGGTCTGAAGTATTCATTCTGATTGGTTGACGAAATCTAGTTTAATGCTTGTAAAGGGCCCTCAAATGAGGGCCTTTTTTTATTTCACAATGTAGCCGCGAAGCCTATCAATCTCAGGTTTGCGTTTATCATTTTCAACGCTAACCTCCTGGAATTTGTTAACGCCTGCGCTGTTTCTATCCTGTTTTTGTAAACTGTTGCTGGTCGAGTTTGAAATGGTCTGGCTTTTCTCGCGATATACTAGATCCGTTAAAGGCGTTTTGTACTCTTGATCAAGTGCCTTTAACAGCGTTTTGGTATTGTAGATATCCTCAAGCCTTCGGCAAAGAGCGGTTTTTGGATTCGGGCCTGCTATTGCCTCTGATATGAGTTCAAGCATGGTCTTTTGGCAGTTTGTTTCAGTTTGTGCCATGGCTATCGGGATCATCAGGTGACTTACCATACTTATAGTCAGGATGGTTCTGAGTTTCATCATTTAGTTAATTCCCATCATTTTTCTTTCTGCAGTCTGGCATACTATTAACTCTTCTTCCTCGGTCACATAAATTAAAAATGATATTCACAAACTTTATAGTTTACCAAAATAAAAATTTAGGTGATGTGCTGTTAACTACTCCTTTACTAAGGGTGTTACTAGATCATTTGGAAAGTAAAGGTCGTAAAGGCACCTTGCATTTGATCTCAAAGAAGCAGTCTCACGCTCTGCTCGCATCAATGGACAAACGGATAGAGTTTCACGTCAAACCGCAAAGCTTCCGGGCTTGGGTTACCCTGTTGGCAAAGTTGCCAAAGGGTGGAAGCTCTCTCATGTTAATAGCCCACGTATCGGGGGTCGCATTGTTTATTGCTAAGATTTTAGGCTTGAAATCTGTGTGTTCCGAGCCGTTGTCGAAACTTGGGTTTCGGGTTGATTACGCGGTCCCATTTCGATACACCCCATGGCGGCATATCTCAGAGCAGCACCTTGATCTATGGCGACGCGTGGGTGGTGTGGTGGCGGCTGAGCAACAACGGCTTTTTGCCCCGGATTTTCCAGAAACTGAGTCGAATTGGGAAATAAACTTTACCAATTATATAGTGATCCACCCTGGTTCTAGATGGATGTTTAAGACGCCGTCTCGAAATTTTTGGGGTGATTTGACTTCAAGGCTTTCGGGTTTTGATGGTGACATAGTCGTAACAGGATCGGCAGATCGGGATGAGCGCGAGCTCTGTGAGTTGGTGGCCAATACAGTAGGAGGGGTTTCACTTGCCGGAAAAACAACAATAGTGCAACTCGCGCAGCTCATTCAATACGCAAAGGGATACTTGGGTGTAGACACGTTCGCTTCCCATCTTGCCGCCGCTTACCGGACGCCGGGGCTTGTTTTGTTTGGTCCAACATCTCCTGAAATCTGGGGGCCATATGGTTCAAATCAGGTTTTACAGGTTTTTCGTGCATTACAAGGCTTTCCTTGCATGCCATGCCATGCAGATGGGTGTGGTGGCAGTAAGCGGAGCGATTGTCTCGACAAACTGGGCGCTGAAGCAGCGTTTCTAGCATTCTGTAAAGCCGTTTCAATGGAAGCCCTACATGAACCAAAAGCAAGTCGCGTTAGTCAGACGTAGATTCCGGCTTGACGGTGGCGCTGAGCGATCGCTTGCCTCGTATCTTCAAGCATATTCCGACCTGCAATTTAGTATTACTTTGATTTGCGAAACCTGGAGTGGTGACATACCTGAGGGTTGTCGCGTTATAAAAGTCAAGACCTATGGACCACGTCTGCTGCGTTCTTGGCTTTTTGTGAGAGCTGTGTTACGAATTCTGGGCCGCGAAAAGTTTGATGTTATCCAGTCCCATGAATGGATTCCAGGGAGTCAAATTATAAGACTGGGAGACGGCTTACACTCGTATTGGCGTGACCAATTAATTGGCACTTCCGGCGTAGGATGGCGCTTTGTTAGAGCAATTTCGCTGTTTCATCAACATAGGTGCTTTCTTGAGAGAAAAACATTGTCTTCCCAAAAATTGAGAGCAGTCATCGTAAATTCGGAGTTTGTTGGGCAGCAGGTTCGCGACTCTTACCCAGAGTTGAAAAATTTAAAAATCATTCTTCATCGAAATGTCGTGCCCCCAAAATTTTATCAATCCCCAAGTGATTTTGGCGCGAATTGGATCGGAAAACCTCGATTCAATTCTGTGTTTCAAGAAGCTCAGTTAAAGATTTTGTTTGTGGGTAGTGGTTGGGCTCGAAAGGGTTTGAAGACACTACTTGGGTCGTTGGCTCACATTACAGATCGATCATGGGCTTTGGTTGTTGTTGGTGACGATAAGCATCGAAGCCAGTATTTAAAACTGTGTAGTTCATCAAGACTTGATGGGAAAGTTTTTTTCGCGGGCGTCCGTCAGGTATCAAAAGATATCTATGAACAATTTGATGCCCTCGTTTTGCCAACAGCTTATGATCCGTTCCCTAACGTCATTGCTGAATCGCTAGTATCAGGTACTCGTGTGATTACCACTTCTCATTGCGGTGGACAAGATTTCGCGGACGACGAGAGTGTATTTATAGTGGATAACCAAGCGGAATTGATTGATCTGCTCAAAAGCAATTCGTTTGAGACGAAACTATCTGCGGACTTAGTAGTAAAATATAGGAAAGTGTTCTCTCGGGAGTCTCTTCACGCGTCAATATTGGAAATGATAAATGATTCGAGTCTTGCACACTGAATCGAGTAATGGCTGGGGTGGGCAGGAGCTTCGGATCCTCGTGGAATCAAGTAGCCTAAATGCTACAGGCAAATTTGAATGCGTCTGCTTGATCAGTGACGAGGGTCAGATGCAAATCCGCAATCCGTTTAATACTGTTTCGCTGACGCCGGGCCCTATTGGGTCCAAAACGATCAAAGGCATTTTTTTTGTTATTCGAACGCTAAAGGAAGTTAACCCCGATGTTGTTGTGACGCATAGTTCGACTGATAGTTGGTTAGTTGTAATTGCAAGGGTCCTCTCACGACGCGCGTTTCCGATCATCAGAGTTCGACATGTGAGTGCTCCCATTAGTACAAACTTTCTAACGAAGTGGCTGTATTCGTCAGCTGCTAAAATAGTCACAACGAGTGATGCGATTAAAGAACATATTGCCTTTCGGCTGGGGATCGATGATCAAAAGATCTTCGCAGTGCCTACAGGTGTTGATACCTTTTATTTTTCGCCCTGTAAGGCCCAGCTAAAAAAGAATTTAAGAAGAGACCGAGCTATTTCTGACACGACCTTTGTATTTGGAATGGTGTCAACATTGCGGAGCTGGAAAGGGCATTCTTACGCGATCAGGGCACTTAAGCGACTTAAAGATTTAGATTGTTTATTAATTATTGTTGGTGATGGCCCTCAGTTCGAGAATCTGAAAATCGAAGTCGACGCTCTTGGTGTCTCAGAGCGTGTCATTTTCCGCGGATATATCTCAGATGTCAGAGAGGACTTGTATACGTTCGATGCCTTTTTACAGCCGAGTTACGCAAATGAAGGGGTTAGCCAGTCTCTATTACAGGCTATGGCCTGTGGTTTGCCGGTGATAGTTTCAGATATCGGTGGTTTGAACGAGGTTGTTGTCGAGCAAGTTAACGGTTTGCTCTGCCCTCCTCGAGATGAAGAGTATTTAGCCCTGTGTATGCGTGCTGTTATTGATCAGACTTTCGATAGAAAATGTTTGGGCAATACCGCAAGGCATGAAGTTGAAAAAAATCACTCATTAGAATCCATGACTTTACAGATGGAGCGACTTATTGAGTCAGTTGTCGTTAAATAAAATCGATGTTGTCACAACGGCAATAAGAAGGCCTGAAATATTAGAGATAACCTATCAATCGTTTTTCAGTCGAATCTCTAATTTACCTAGGCTTCGAATCATCTTGAATATCGATCCCTTGGGCAATGGATCGAGTTCCGAATGTATCGCTATTGCGAAGCAATACAGTGACGACGTAATTTTTAGAACGCCCCTCGAACCCAATTTCTCTAGAGCGATCAATTGGTGTTGGAGTCAACTTCAAAGCCCTTACTTTATTCATCTAGAGGATGATTGGCTGTTAAAACGGGAAATAAATTTTGAAGTATGGCTTCAACATCTCCAGTCTAAACGTTTAGATCAATCCGTTTTGCTGATGAAAAGGCCGAGAGATGTTGGCGATGTTAGTTATTCATTCCGGCCGCATTTGGGTGCTTCTAATAGTGCCAAAGCTATAGGGCTTGTACCAGAAGAGGTGAATCCGGAGAAATATGTATCTTCCCGTCAACCTAAACTGGCTTCAGCTGATTTCACCACAGGTGGGAATTACCTTGTTGGTGACCTGGGGCGTAAATGGGCTAAAGCGCAGGGGTTTAAGAAGTCCGGCTCTTCAAAGCAATGGTTTGCACCTCGCTCGACTCATTGGTGGGCTTTTATCGAATACCAAGCTTACCGAAGCTTATGGAAGCTACAGATTTTAAAATCAAGAATTTTTTTCTTCTTTAAGTAATTGGTTGAACTTTTGATACTTTAGAAAGGTGACTCGAGTATTCATTAAAGCAATTTTAAATCCCGTGAGACCGTCGAAGATTCCAAGCCGTATAAAAAGTGTTCGGATAAAGGCGAAAATTGACTTCATGAAAATGACCCAAGGACTGAAGTTCGTTTTACGTATTTTTAAAAGTTCTTTAGCACCAAGCTCACTGTAGAGATCTACTTTTTTTTCCACATCGGCTACTGACTGGTATGAATAGTGTCGTAACGATGAGCCGGTAAGCTTTGTCAGTTTCTTGTAACCAATGATTTGCTCATGGACTAGGCGCGGAGAGAAATGCGCACGGTTTCGGTTAAATAGTCGAACCACATAATCATGTTGCCAGCCTGAAAATCGCACGGGTTTGCCTAAAAAAAAGCTGACTCTTTTGAAAGAAAAGGCTTCAGCGTCGTCACTCAAGTTTAAGCTTTTAATACGTTCAACTAAGGCAGGTGTTAATTCTTCGTCTGCATCAAGTGATAAAACCCAATCGTTGCTGCAAAGCTCAGTCGCAGTTTGTTTTTGTTCGCCAAAGCCAGGCCATGGTTGGATTACACATCTCGCACCCATGGATTCGGCAATAGTTGTGGTGTTGTCGCTGCTTTCCGAATCGATGATAACTACCTCGTCGAACTGAGTGCAGCTTTTTATCGCTCTCGAGATATTGTGGGCTTCATTTTTTGTTATTATCGCTACTGAAATTTTAGGATTCATGAATGGTGTTCTCGGCGTTAAAGATTATAGGGTGCGATGAAAGCACCACTGCTCTGCTTGTCCTATTGATCATGAGTCTCCCCCTTTTCGAAGCGCCAAAAAACATCTTTCTGGCGCTTTTCATCATAAGCTCTCTTGTTAATTTTTATTTAAAGAACCGACATCTAGACATCTTGAGCAGCCGAACCTTTCCCTTCGTCCTATTTATATTGTCTGCGGTCCTAGCAGGCATTACAAATGATTCGTGGATGGGTATAGGAGCTGTCCAGTGGCTCATGTATCCGCTAGCGGGTTTGTGTGTGGCGACTTTGAATATGAGTTTTAAGAAAGCTCGTTTGATTTTACTAGTTTGTTTGGTTGGCGGGATCATCGCGTTTTTCGAAGTCTGGTTTTGGCGGGTTCCAAGCCTTGAGCTTCGATCAGTTGGATATGTTACTCAGTCGGCAGTGTATGCGGTTATGTTGTTGACTTTGGCCGTCGGATTTATTGCAGATCCGCGCGCCGCCATCACCGAGTTAGCTGTAGCTATCGCGGTATTGTTTTTTGGGCTTTCGTATTTGGCGTTAGCCACTACCGGGGTAGGCATGGTCGGCGGCTTGATCGTTTCTGTAATCTTTTTTACTTCGCTGATGCTCGGTCAGTTTCCATCAAAAGTGAAATTTCTTATCTTTGGGATCTTGGGTGTCGCGGTCTCCGTGGCGATGGCGTACGGACCGACCGCCGCTTTTTTCCAAGGCTTCGCAACAGATGCGATAGATTCTGTTTACGGCGAGGTTAACAAATCTATTAGGTTGTTGGGTGAAACCGCCGCTATTTTGCACGGTGGCGATCGCTGGTTAGGAGTTGGTATAGGTGAATTTGAATCTGCCCAGATTCCATATGATCCTCAGGTTTGGTCAAATCATGGTCATGGATTGATTACTACTTTGCTTGTAGAGCGAGGTTGGGTGGGATTGACTCTGTCTATTTTTGGGCTCGGTGTGTGTCTAGCTTGCTGTATCGCGGTTTTGGTCGGTCCGGAGATATACCGCCTCCGTGGCTACATCGGTGTTGGCATTGTTGTTATGGTTGCTTGCTTGGGTTTAATCCAGACAACCCTTCACTTGGAGCATGGACTTCTCGCTTTCCTTGTTTTGGGGATATCAATAAGTGCGAATCAAAATGGTGAGAAACAAGAATGTAAACAGCGACTGAATATCTTTACGTTTGGGAACGAGCGCGTTCCTAGCACCCGATTTCGGGTGATCCAGTATCAAAAAACGTTAAAAGATTTTTTTGACTGTCAGATATCTAATTCCAAGCCATCTTTTAAAGATTTAATCAACGAGTCTGGCGAAGTTATTCTCATACAAAAACGACTTTTATCTTCTAGCCTTTTGTTAGTTGCCAGATCCTTGGCTAGAGGAAAATTTATATATGATTTTGATGATGCGATTTGGGAGCCGTCCAATAGTTCGTGGTCTCAATGGACTAGAATTAGGACATTGATTCGATTTAACACAATGATGATCTGTGCGGATCAGGTGCATGTGTCGTCTGCATATTTGGGTCGAAAAGTACCGGCAGTTAAAAGAAGGATCGTTCCTGTGAGCGTCCCGAATGTTGACATCGAATGCTTTGAGTCCGAGAGGATGTCAGAAAGACCAATTTGTTTTGGATGGTCTGGTAAGGCATCGTCAAGTTATCAACTTAAAGAGTGGGCTAAATCGGTACCCGCTGACATATTTAAAGGCTCACGATTTGTCGTTTTGTCCGGCGATGACCCTAGCTTGAATTTCGATTACGAATATTGGCCTTTCTCTGCCGATAATGAGGTTAGGTTTTATAGGTTGGTAGATGTCGGGATTGTACCCTCGACGAATTCTAAGTTTGACCTTGGTAAAACGCCTGTAAAAGCATTACAACATTTTGCGCACGGTAGCACAGTAATCGCTAGTCCTAAGGGGGGTGCTGCCTCTGAGTTTATTGACCGTGATACTGCTATCATCGTAAAAGATGGTCAGTGGGTGGAGAGTATTTCTCAGGTCATTCAGAATGAGGTAAATTTGGATAGACTGTCTGCTAAAGCAAGGTCGAGGCAGCGCGCTTTATACTCATCTGAATTGACGGCGGGTCGGCTCGTAGAGCTCATAAATCAGTTTAATGCTGCAGACCGACGCAATACGTCCTAGCAGGAATCGCAAATTAGATATTTATAATATTTGAATTTTTGTTCGAGGTGCCTAGGCTATGTGTGTGCATCATAGGGTAATGGTTGTTCAATAGCGATTTGTTTTGGAGAGAGAGCTCGTAAGAAACCAAGGAAGTGTTGTGGGGTAATATGAAAATATACGTGTTGACTATTGAAATAGGCGGCTTGGATGCTTTTTCTAAGCATGAGGGTTGCCGATGAGAGCTTGTGCTGAAACTCTTGAGAGCGAGCTCGGGCTTGAGGCGCTGGAGGCTCTTAAGCGAACAATTAAGACGTCCGATCTGAAGGGGTTGCATGTCGAGATTGGTACTGCTGCCGGAGGGACAATCAGAGAGATCATATCTTCATATGAGGGCGAGCTAGATTGCGCCGAATTTTTAGTTGTCGATCCGATGAATTACTTTCCCAATCAATTTGAAACAGTCAAAAAAAACCTCTCAGGGTTGCATGCAGCTGAAAAAGTTCATTTCATCGTGGAGACTGGAGGAAGAGCGTACAAGACATTTCAGAAGGATAGCTGCGCGATATCATTTTTGTTAATTGACGGCTCTCATAAGGTGAAATACGTTTGCCAGGATGCTCAATGGATAAGCCACGTTGAAGTTGGGGGTTTAGTATGTTTTGACGATTATGATTGTGGTTTTGCCGGAGTGGATTGGGTGGTAAACCGGTGCGTATTGCCAACTGGGTGTTTTGAGCATCTCGGATACCACGGTCGCCTACTTTTACTCAGAAGAATCAAAGCTGATCGAGCTCCCGTTGTTAGTGCGTTTGATTTGGCTTTTTCTTACGTATTGCATCCAATCTTTCAATTACGAACATCGATTTTAAAACGATTAAGAAGATTGGTTCGTGACTGAATCAAAAAAATCGAAAGGCGCCTTTGTTTTCATAGATGGTATGGATGAGGCGATGCTCTCATATAACCTTCCCATTATTTGTGGTTTCGGTTTATGTCGAAATATTCATGAAATAATAATTTATAAAACAGATTTGGCTTCTATATGTAGTTTTTATTTATATACGGCGCGTTTTCTGAATTTTATGAAGTTTTTGTTTGGCATAGAGCGAAGCCGGAATGCTTTTGAGTCAATGCTTAAAATTTTCGGCTATTCATACGGTATTCTTTCCGATCAGTATATCAATTTCGAAATTTCTTTCAGTGGCTCACTCGGTCGTTCAGGTGCAGATTCTGTATGAAAATATTTAAAGGAGATATTGAGTCATTTTTATTTGTTGACGGTATGGACCCAGATACTCTTGTTTACGTTTTACCAATTATGACCGGATTCTGTGTTGAAGCTGATATCAGGACAATCTGTATATATAAAACAAAGTTAACTGAAATCCCTGGATTTACCCAAATACAAAATCGTTTTAGGAACCAAGTATCTATAGTCAATATTAAACGTTCTAATATCTTTAAAAGTTTGATTTTTGATGGTGGTAATAGATTAAGAATGATGGTTAGGGTGCTTGAGGTATTGAAGGACTGCTTAGGCATCGACAGGGAAGATTTACTTAATCCTTATGGTTGGAAAATGAGCTCGCGGCGGCAGGCATACCGACATGGTATTTGGGACTGTCTGTACAAAAAGTATGGTCGAAAGTCAGATAGTTTTGGGGTCAGTCAGCGGTTGAGTGTTTTTAATGTTTTCGCTAGGACGTTATTTAGGAGCTGCCTGTTGGGATCTGTTGCTTGCAAGGCTGCATTTCTGGGGCACAACGTTTACCATATGAGACTGCTTGCT
>ENA-OUOG01005480-OUOG01005480.1-marine-metagenome-genome-assembly--contig:-NODE-5480-length-10242-cov-3.502902_pt1 | contig 10242 bp, 10 predicted proteins | sample MGYA00248635_ERZ508505 | MGnify/ENA primary metagenome ERZ508505 (study PRJEB26176, sample SAMN06267871) | marine metagenome | isolation source: Saanich Inlet, British Columbia, Canada | place: Pacific...
TAGTCCTTAGTTCGGCAAATAAATTAGATATAAATAATGACGCAGCAGCCATTTTAACAGAATGGGAAGCGCATAAAAAACTAGACCTTTCAAAGACTATAGTTTTTGATGGTAGGGGAATTATTGCATCAAGTTTCTATTCAATTGGAAAGGGATGAAAAGTGGTCTAATTTTGAAACAAAATCAATTTCACCTACCAGCAGTAGTCGAATTGATTAATCAAACCTTTTCAATGAAAAGGCTAGGCAACAAATTTTTATGATGAAAGGAATCATTCTTGCAGGGGGCACCGGCTCTAGACTTTTCCCAGCAACAATTGCTGTTAGTAAACAGTTATTGCCTGTTTATGATAAGCCAATGATCTATTACCCACTTTCAGTATTAATGCTAGCGGGAATCAGAGAAATACTTTTTATAACTACTCCATATGATAAGGATTCCTTTATTAAATTGTTGGGAGACGGATCAGATTTAGGTTGTAGTTTTAGTTATGAAGTTCAAGAAAAACCAAATGGATTAGCTGAGGCATTTATTATTGGTAAAAAATTTATAGGTCAGGATTCAGTAGCTTTAATTCTTGGAGATAATATTTTGTATGGTAGTGGTTTAGGAACATTATTAAGAAATAAAATTTCTGAAAATAAGCCAACTATTTTTGCTTTAGAGGTTCAAGATCCTCAAAGGTATGGAGTTGTTGAATTTAATAGCAGTGGCCAAGTAATAAGTATTGAAGAAAAACCCCAAAACCCTAAATCTAATTTTGCTGTGCCGGGGCTTTATTTTTATCCAAACGATGTTATAGAAATTGCTAAAAAAGTAAAGCCATCTGAAAGGGGTGAGTTAGAAATCTCTAGCATTAACAATCATTATCTTGACTCAAAAGAATTACAAGTTGTTAAATTTCCTAGGGGTGTTACTTGGTTAGATACTGGAACTCCAGATAGTTTAGCAGATGCTAATGAATTTGTTAAGGTTATTGAGAGAAGAACAAGCAGAAAGGTAGCCTGTATAGAAGAAATAGCTTTTTTGAGGGGGTTTATTAATAAATTTCAAATAGAAATTTTAGAAAAAAAATATGGTAATAGCGATTACGCTAATTATTTAAATAAATTATGAAAAAAAGAATTTTGTTTTTTGTTGGAACACGCCCTGAAGGAATCAAAATGGCTCCAGTAATTAAAACTTTCCGGGATTGCTCATCATTTATAACAAAAGTTTGTAATACAGGGCAACATAAAGAACTCCTGGACCAAACGTTAAATTTTTTTGATATTAAGCCAGACTTTGACCTTGCGATAATGAGCCCTAATCAAAGTTTAGAACAACTTACTGCACGGCTGCTAACTGCAATTTCAGAATTATTAAATCAGGAGAAACCGGATTTGATTTTTGTCCATGGAGACACTTCAACGTGTTTTGTCGCTGCTTTAAGTGCATTTTATAAAAAAATACCCATTGCTCATATTGAGGCTGGGCTCAGGACCAATAATAAGTTTTCTCCTTTTCCTGAAGAAATTAATAGAGTGATGGTTAGTAAATTAGCTGATTTTCATTTTTCTCCAACTGAATTAGCAAAAAAGAATTTATTAAAAGAAGGAGTAGATCCTAAAAAGGTTTTTGTTACAGGTAATACTGTTATTGATGCTTTGTTTGAGACCATTAAATTAATTAAGGATGATGGAAAACAAGAAAAATTAATTTTAATAACTGGTCATAGAAGAGAAAACTTTGGAAAAGGATTTGAAAATATATTTTCTGCTATTAAAAAGCTAGCAAACAAATATGATGATTTCAGTTTCGTATATCCTGTTCATCCTAATCCGAATGTAAAGAAAATTGCAGAAAAATATTTCACTAATCTTCCTAATGTTAAGCTAATTACCCCTCTTGATTATCCAGAATTTGTGACTTTGATGAATAATTCTTATTTGATTATCACAGATAGCGGAGGAATACAAGAAGAGGCTCCATCTCTAGGTAAACCTGTAATTGTAACTAGAGACACAACTGAACGGCCCGAGGCTGTAACTTCAGGAACTGTATTATTGGTTGGAGATAGTGTTGATAAAATTGAGCGAGCAGTAAGTAAGCTTATTGAAGATAAAGAGTATTATAGTTCATTCAAAAATATTCAAAACCCATATGGTGATGGTAATGCAAGTAGTAAGATTTTGAAAGAAATGGAGCAAACTTTATGAAAAACATGTTAGTTATTTCCCATATGGCCAATATCCCTGGATGTTGTCAGGCTGAGTGGATTGATGATAGAGTTTATGAATTTTTGAATAGAAAGTATAAAATTACTGTAATTAGTGCTACTCATTGTTTTAAGTACGGGAATCAAATTAAGCATTATAGGGTTCCCTCAATACTTCCTTTTGAGTCAAAAGGAGAAATTAATGAAATTGAAAGCATGAATATAGATATTGAATCGCGCCCTTTTACAATAAAGTATTTAAGGTTTATGCGAAGCGTATCGAAATCCTTAGATAAGCTGAATATTAGCTTATTTAAAGGAGAAGGAAGATGGTTTTGGATGTTTTCAAGTTTATTTATGGGCTTACGAATTATGCCATTTCAGAAATACGAACTTATTTATTCCACTGGAGGTCCAGCAAGTGCCCATTTGGCAGGGATAATTTTGTCCAAGATTTTCAGGCGTAAACTTATGGTTGAGCTTCAAGATCCCTTAACTGGTGAAGGTATTGGAAGAAATAAACATACTATAAAAGCCCTTGGCATAGTAGAAAAGTTTATTATCAAAAAAGCAGATCATATAATTTTTGCCACTAAAAACGCGTCTATTGCAGCAAAAGAGAAGTATCCAAACGCAAGTCATAAAATTGATTATGTCTATCCAGGGGCCAAAAAGTTAAATCCTGCTCGGGGAATTAAAAGAGGAAGTGAAATCAATAAGAAAATAAATTTTTCCTATATAGGATCTCTTTATCAGACCCGTAACCTTGATAATTTTTTTGAGGCGTTAGAAGAACTCTCCCCTTCTCAAGCATATGAAGTAAATCTATATGGTTGGTTGGCGGACGATATTTTAGAGCGCACTAAAAGATTAAAAAATGATAATATTAAAATTCACGGATTGATTCCTAGAGAATTGGCAATTAAAAATGCCCAAAAAGCTGACGTATTATTACTAGTTCAGCACACAGACCTCAGGAGTTCAAAAACAATACCTTTTAAACTTTATGATTATTTAAACACTGAAAATCTAATATTTGGTTTAACATATAAGAATGATGAGATTGATAACATCTTAATAAAACATGGGCATATTAAAAGCGATGCTTCATCTGTTGAATTGATTAAACAAAGTTTAGCTCAAGTATTTGAAGGTTTTGATAAGTTGTCCAATAAAATTGAAGTAAGTAAATTTGACCCTAAATCTGCAGTTGATAAAATGGAACATATAATTTTAAATTGATTGAAAAATAAATAATGAAATTTCAAAATGGTTGGAAGATTACCTAAAACAAAGTGAACGAAATAAGACAAATAAAAATAAATACTATGGATAATGTTAATTTGGTAAAAAGTTTTTGGGATAAACAGCCATGTAATATAAAGCATTCCAAAAAAGAATTAGGGTCAAAAGATTTTTTTGATGAAGTAGAATCAAAAAAATTATTTGTTGAACCACATATTATTGATTTCACAGATTTCAAAAACTGGAAGAACAAAAAAGTGTTGGAAATAGGATGCGGTATTGGAACCGCTGCTATAAATTTCGCACGAAATGGAGCTAATTATACAGGAATTGAACTTTCAGAAAAATCAATAAATTTAACAAAAAAGCGATTTGAGGTTTATAATCAAAAAGGAGATTTTTACTTAGGTAATGCCGAAAATTTAAAAGAATTTTTGCCTGCACAAAAATTTGATTTAATTTATTCATTTGGTGTAATTCATCATTCTCCAAATCCTGGCAAGATTGTAGATTCTCTAAAATATTATATGCATGAGAAATCTGAGGCAAGAATCATGTTATATTCAAAAGATTCATGGAAAAATTATATGATTGAAATAGATCTTGATCAACCAGAAGCACAGAGAGGTTGTCCAATTGCAAACACTTATTCTAAATTGGAAATTCAACAATTGTTTTCAGATTTCACTATCACTTCACTTGAAAAAGCACATATTTTCCCTTATAAAATTGAGCAGTATAAACAAGGTGTTTATGAAAAAGAAGATTGGTTTAAAAATATGCCTGATAAGATGTTTAATCATCTTGAAAAAAAATTGGGTTGGCATACATTAATTAAATTAAAATTAAAATGAATAATATAGAAGATAATATCATTAGATGGCTGAGGGAGTATGTTAATAATAGTAATGCTAAATCTTTTGTCATTGGTATTTCGGGTGGAATTGATAGCGCTCTAACATCCACGCTTTGTGCAAGAACAGAAATTAAAACCATATTAGTCAGCTTACCTATATACCAAAACAGGAGTCATCTAGAAAGAGCAAACAAACACATAAACGATTTAAAAAATAAATATAGTAATGTAAAAAGCTTAGAAGTTGATTTGACTAAAACCTTTGATGTTTTCTCTTCTAATCTTAAATCAAATGATGAATTAGCTAATGCAAATTCTAGATCGCGACTAAGGATGACCATGCTATACCATATAGCCACAATTCACAAAGGATTAGTTGTAGGAACTGGAAATAAAGTAGAAGATTTCGGAGTAGGTTTTTACACTAAATATGGAGATGGAGGAGTAGATATATCCCCTATTGCTGATTTACTAAAATCAGAGGTCAGGGAGCTAGCTAAAAAAATTTCTGTTATTCCTGAAATTATTGAAGCAAAACCATCAGATGGACTTTGGGATGATGATCGATCAGATGAAGATCAAATTGGAGCATCATATAATGAGCTTGAATGGGCAATGTCTTATGTAGATAGTGATGCTAAAGAAGATGATTTATCAGACAGAAAAAAGGAAGTCTTAAAAATTTATCTAGAGTTTAATATAAAGAATAAACATAAAATGAACCCAATCCCCGTTTTTAAGAGAAACATATAGACATGGAAAATTCAAAAAAAGTATTAGTATTAGGCGGAGGAGGATTCATTGGAGGTCATCTCGCCAAAAGATTATTTAATGAAGGTTTTTGGGTAAGAATTGTTGATATTAAAAAACACCATGAATTTTTCAACCATGATGAAATTTGCAATCAATACTTAAGTTTAGATTTAAGAAATCCCATTATGGTTAAAGAAGCTTTTGCTCTTGAGAATGACGAATCCTTTGAAGAAGTATATCAATTAGCGGCTGACATGGGTGGAGCAGGTTATATTTTCACAGGAGAAAACGACGCGAGCGTGATGCATAATTCTGCTTTAATTAACTTAAATGTTGCATATGAAGCTTCGAAAAAGAGAGCACAAAGAATTTTCTATTCATCATCTGCATGTATGTACCCTGAGCATAATCAAGTAGATCCTGATAATCCGAATTGTGAAGAAAGCTCAGCATATCCTGCTAATCCAGATTCTGAGTATGGCTGGGAAAAATTGTTTAGCGAAAGATTGTTTTTAGCTTTTCAAAGAAACTATAAATTAGAATGCAGAATAGCAAGGTTTCATAATATTTTTGGTCCACAAGGTACGTGGGATGGTGGTAAAGAAAAAGCTCCAGCAGCTATGTGTAGAAAAGTCGCAGAATCAAATTCAGAGATTGAAGTATGGGGTAATGGAAAGCAGACAAGATCATTTATGTATGTTGATGAATGTGTTGAGGCCGTTTTACGTTTTATGAGACAGGACAGCTTTTCTGGACCAGTTAATATTGGATCAGAAGAAATGGTAACGATTAACCAGTTAGCGCAAATGGCTATTGATATTTCTAACAAAGAGATTAAAGTTAAAAATATTGAAGGAGAAGAATTTATCAAGAAATATGGTTTTCCTTGCCCTGTTGGAGTAATGGGTAGAAACTCAGATAACAAACTATACAAGAAAGAGATCGGTTGGGAGTCAGAAAAATCATTAAAAGAAGGATTAGCAAAAACATTTAAATGGATTAATGAGCAAGTTCAAAACAACTTATAACACTACAAATTATAAAATTTAAATAAGTCAAATGGTAAAAAAAGCTTTTGTCACTGGAGTGACTGGTCAAGATGGTTCTTATTTAGCAGAATTTTTATTAGATAAAAATTACGAAGTTCATGCTATTTTAAGAAGATCTTCAGTTTTTACAACAACTAGATTAAAAGACTCTACACTAAATCATAAAAATTTTTTTGGCTACCATGGAGACTTAGCTGATTCTAGTAATTTAAATAGATTACTCAGAAAGATTAATCCACACGAAGTTTATAATTTAGGAGCACAATCTCATGTTAAAGTATCTTTTGAGGTCCCAGAGTATACAGCTGAGGTTGACGCAATAGGTACAATCAGATTACTGGATGCGATAAAAGATAATGGTATAAATACTCGTTTTTATCAAGCCTCAACCTCTGAGTTATTCGGCGGATTAGAAGAATCTATCCCGCAGAATGAAAAGACACCATTTCATCCGAAATCACCTTACGGAGTTGCAAAACTTTACGCCTATTGGATAACTAAAAACTACAGAGAGTCATACGGTATTTTTGCATCAAATGGGATTTTATTTAACCATGAATCTCCCCGACGTGGAGAAACATTTGTAACAAAAAAAATCACTAAAGCTGTTGCTAAAATTGTAAAGGGAGATCAAGAAAAGATTGTTTTAGGGAACCTTGACGCTGTAAGAGATTGGGGGTATGCTAAAGATTATGTTGAAGCTATGTGGCTAATGCTCCAACAGGAAAATCCAGATGATTATGTAATAGCCACTGGAACTTCCTCAACTGTTAGAGAATTTGTAGAGAAAAGTTTTTCTTACGTAGGGATAAATATTAAATGGATAGGAAAGGGAATCAATGAAATAGGAATTAATGATCAAAATGGAAAGAAAATAATTGAAATTTCCGAAAATTATTATAGACCTTCAGAAGTAGATTATTTAATAGGAGACCCCTCTAAAGCCTTTGACCAATTTGGTTGGAAAAGTAAAACTTCAATTGATGAATTAGTAAAAATAATGATAGAGTATGATTTAAATTATGATGATTATGGATACGATTAAAGATTTTGATGAATGTTTCTTCATAAAAGATTCCGAAATACTAGAAGATGTTAAAATAATACAATACACAAAATTTAATGACAATAGAGGTAGTTTATACACAACATATCATGAAAACACATTTCAGAAAATAATTAATAAAAATGTTAAATTCGTTCATGATAAATATTCTACATCAAAAAAAAATGTTTTGAGAGGCATTCATGGGGATGATTTTACTCATAAGTTAATTACATGTTTATATGGCGAAATTTATCAAGTTATTGTAGACTTTAGAGAAGAATCAAAAACTTTTAAAAAGCATCAGGCCTTTAAGTTAAATCAGGAAGACGGAATAGCAATTCTTATTCCACCGAGATTTGGTAATTCATATTATGTAATTTCTGACTATACAGTTTACCATTACAAATTGGCTTATGATGGAAAATATAAAGACTTTGACAGCCAGTTTTCATACAAATGGAATGATCCTGAGTTGGGAATAAAATGGCCATGTAAAGCACCAATATTATCTGCAAGAGACACATAAAAAAAACGAAAAATAAAATGAATAATAAAATAGGTATAATTGGAATCGGAAAACTAGGACTTTGCTTTGGGTTAAATTTATCAAAGGCTGGTTGGAATATAATAGGCGTTGATAATAACAAAGATTATGTCACTCTTCTTAAAGAAAATAAATTTAATAGTGATGAAATGTATGTTAATGAGTACTTAAGAAAGTATTCTTTTGAATATTCAACTAATTTTAAAAAAGCGTTAGAATGTGATGTTATTTTTATTGTTGTTCAAACTCCTTCTACAAAGGATTTTAAATATGATCACAGTCAGATTGAAAAAATTAAAGATAAGTTAATCTCCTTTGGCAAACAAAAATCAAGAAAAGATGTAGTAATAAATTGTACAACTTTTCCAGGTTATTGTGAAGAATTGCAGAAAGAGTTAGAACAGTATAACTACTTTGTTTCATATAATCCTGAATTCATAGCTCAAGGGACTATTATACATGATCAAGTGAATTGCGATAATGTTTTAATTGGTGAAGCAGATAAAATTGCTGGAGATAAAATCGAAAATATATATAAGAGTTTTATAAAATCGGAACCTATTATAAATAAAATGACAAGGACTGAAGCTGAAATCACAAAGCTTTCAGTAAATTGTTTTTTGACAACAAAAATATCATTTGCTAATATGATAGGTGACATTGCAGTTAATTACAATTGTTCAGCAGAGCAAATCTTGAAAGCCATAGGAACAGACTCAAGGATAGGTGGAAAATATTTAATGCCAGGATTCGGTTACGGAGGGCCTTGTTTTCCTAGAGACAACAGGGCTTTAGCTAAATGTGCTGAAGAAGTTGGTGTTAAGGCAGAAATTTCTATTGCTACAGACAAGATGAATAAGCTTCATTTAGAATATCAAATTGACCATGTAGTTAAAAACATATCGCCTGATGAGGTAATAGAAATGGACTATTTAACTTACAAGAAGGAGAGTAATTCACTGGAAGAATCTCAGCAACTCGAATTTGCTAAAATTTTAACGAAAAAAGGATATAAAATTAAAATCAATGATGATCGTAAAGAAGTAATAAAACAAATAGAGGAAAAACACGGAATTAAATTTGTAGAAAAGAAAGATAAAAACTAAATGGTAGAAAAATTAAAACAAGTTTTAAAGTTTTTATTGCTAAAAAAAAGAAATTTAGTTTTAAAGAAGATATTTTATGATCATGAATCATTTAAATCTTTATTTAAGAAATTACGACCTATTAATCCTGGAATAAATTACACCAGAATTGGAAGCTTAACTGACGGTGGGTATTTACTTCCAGACGATTTAAAAGGCATTAAATATTGTTATTCTCCAGGTGTTAGCGATAACTCATCATTCGAAGAAGATTTATACAAAAAATATAAAATCGAATCTTATTTGTGCGATAACACGGTAGAAAAACCTAATTCAGAGTCTAAAGGCTTAAGTTTCATAAAAAAGCATTTGACAATTGAAGATTCACATAATACGATTAAACTAAAAAGTTGGCTTAAAAGTTTTAAATCTGATAATGACATGATTATGCAGATGGATATAGAAGGCCACGAATACAAAATAATTTTAGATACTGAGCAAGAAATACTTAAAAAATTTAGAATCATCATTATAGAGTTTCATAGCTTCGAAGAAATTTTTACTTACGGTGGATTTAAACTAATTGAATTTTGCTTTGAAAAGTTGTTAAGAACACATTCTATAGTTCACATACATCCCAACAATGTAGCAAGACCATTTAAGTACAAAAATATTGAAATTCCAGTAGGTTTGGAAATAACTTTTTTAAGAAACGATAGAATAAAGACCAAAACATTTTCTAATTCGTTTCCTCATATACTTGATAAACCATGTTTAGAACAAAATTTAGACTTTCCTCTACCAGAAGTTTTTTATAATCCTGAAAAAATCTTAAAATAATACTTTGAAAGCATTACTAAGTATACTCAGTAAGAGGATTAAAAACTTTTCTTTAATATATGTTTTAAGCAGTTTTGTGTCTTCTATTTTTGAAATCTTAAGCATTTCAATTTTAATACCACTTTTAAATAATTTTTTTAATGAACCTAATTCTAAACTTTCATTTAATTTTTTTGGAATTGAAAATTTATTCAATTCAATGTCAAACAAAAGCCTTGTCATAATATTTATAATTGTTTACGTGGTTAAAATATTATATTTAACAGTTAATGTTTTTTTTCAAAACTATTTAAATCAAACATTTGTGAATAGTTTGGTGAATAAATTGGCTTTTGTTTACGTAAATCAAAGCATTGATTTTCATTCAAAAAATAGTCCAAGCTTTTTATTTAAAAACTTAAGACTTGCTTGTTTGGTTATATGTTATTTGATTTTTGTAAAAATAATTATTTCTCTAAATAGAATAAATGTGATTTCAGATGCACTTATCATTAAGAAAATAGGTGATGTTGATGAATATAGTAATATTGAAAAAAAGGTTCTTTCAGAGAAAAAAATACAACTATTATATAAAGTTAAAAAGATTTTCACTTTATTCTATCGCTCAAAATATACAGACTGTTTA
>ENA-OUOG01005481-OUOG01005481.1-marine-metagenome-genome-assembly--contig:-NODE-5481-length-10240-cov-6.633179_pt1 | contig 10240 bp, 13 predicted proteins | sample MGYA00248635_ERZ508505 | MGnify/ENA primary metagenome ERZ508505 (study PRJEB26176, sample SAMN06267871) | marine metagenome | isolation source: Saanich Inlet, British Columbia, Canada | place: Pacific...
GCAGGGCGTTACGAATCCGATGATGGCGATGTCCTGACAGACTGGGCTTTGGCGGGGCATGGGATTGTAATGAAACCCATCTTTGAGGTGGCCGAGCATCTGAGCTCAGGCGCGCTTGTGCCCGTGGCAACAGAAACCCCACCCGCCCCTATTCAAATGGCCTGTCTTTTCACCCATCGGCGCAGACAAGACCCCAAAACGCGGCTTTTCATGGAATTCATGATTGACCGCGTGGGGGATGTGATCCGCAACAGCGCGCGCGATTAACTGCCGCGATAGGTGGAATAGCCAAAAGGCGACAGCAAAAGCGGCACGTGGTAGTGCGTGTCTTCTGACATGCCAAAGCGGATCGGGATCATATCCAAGAAACGGGGGCTTTCGGGTGGCACGCCTTGCGCGTCAAGATAGGCGCCTGCGTGAAAGCGCAGCTCATAAACCCCGCGCGCAAATTCCGCGCTTGGCAAAATCTGCGCATCGGTGCGCCCGTCTGCGTTGGTTTCAACAGTTTTGATCAACTCCGCCCCTGCATCGCTGATGCGATAAAGATCAATTTTCATGCCTGCCGCAGGGCGGCCCGTTGCCGTATCCAAAACATGGGTGGTCAAATATCCCGCCATCGCGCGCGTCCTTTTGCCTGTAAATGAACCCTAGAAAATCTCAAAACTTGCGCCCATGATAGGCGAGATTATGCGCCTGATACAGTGCAGAGCGATCAAAAGAGTGCTTATAGATTTTTTTTAAAATCATCTGTGATTATCTGCATTATGCCATAGAAAAACAAACGAGGCTGATATGACACGCTACCCCCGAGATTTACGCGGCCACGGGCCAGACGCGCCCCATGCCGCTTGGCCCAATGGCGCGAAAATCGCTGTGCAGATCGTGCTGAATTACGAGGAAGGTGGCGAAAACAATATCCTGCACGGCGATGCTGCATCCGAGGCCTTTTTATCCGAGATCACAGGCGCGCAACCATGGGTTGGGATGCGCCATTGGAATATGGAGTCGATCTACGAATATGGTGCGCGTGCAGGGTTTTGGCGGCTTTATTCCATGATGTCCGACCTGCCCGTGACAGTTTATGGTGTGGCCACGGCCCTTGCCCGCAGCCCCGAACAGGTGGCGGCGATGAAACAGGCGGGTTGGGAAATTGCCAGCCATGGCCTGAAATGGGTGGAACACAAAGATATGCCCCCCGAAGAGGAGCGCGCGCAAATCCGCGAGGCCATCCGCCTGCATACCGAGGTAACCGGAACCCCGCCACGCGGGTGGTATACGGGGCGCTGCTCCATGAACACTGTGGATCTTGCCGCGCAAGAGGGGGATCTGGCCTATATCGCAGACAGCTATGCCGATGACCTGCCCTATTGGGTCAAGGCGGGCGGCAAGGATCAGTTGATCGTGCCCTATACGATGGATTGCAACGATATGCGCTTTGCAATCCAAGCAGGTTTCACCGAAGGCGCGCAATTCGAGCGCAGCTTGATCGACACCTTTGATCAGCTTTACGCCGAAGGGGCGGCAGGCGCGCCCAAGATGATGTCGATCGGTCTGCATTGCCGCCTTGCGGGGCGCCCTGCCCGTGCGCTGGCGCTGAAACGCGCGCTTGCGCATTTCCAAGCACATGAGGGCGTTTGGTTTGCCACTCGCGCGGAGATTGCCGATCATTGGGCCGCGACCCACCCCGTGACCGCGCGCATGACCCCCTCGCAAATGACACGGGAGGAATTTGTCGCCGAATTTGGAGGCATGTTCGAGCATAGCCCGTGGATTGCTGAACGTGCCTTTGAGATGGAGCTTGGTGCCGCACATGATTGCGCGGCGGGGGTTCATTCGGTTCTTGCGCGCGCCTTTCGCAGCGCCAGCGCGGCGGAACAGCTTGGGGTGTTGCAAGCCCACCCTGATCTGGCGGGAAAACTGGCCGCGGCCAAGCGTCTGACGGCAGACTCCACCGCCGAGCAAGCCTCAGTCGGGCTTGATAGCCTGACAGATGCAGAACGCGCCGAATTCACCGCCTTGAATGACCGCTATACCGAAGCCTTCGGATTTCCCTTTATCATCGCCGTGCGCGACAACACCAAGGCCAGTATCTTGGAGGCCTTCAAGCGCCGGGTGACGCAATCGCGCGATGTGGAATTCACCGAAGCCTGCCGTCAGGTCGAGCGTATCGCAGAATTGCGTCTGATAGATCGGTTCGCACAATGAAAATCATCATCGAACCCATGAGCGCCGATGCCTTCGCCCCGTTTGGCGATCTGCTTGAGGCGAAAGGCACGCCAGATAAGATCATCAATCAAGGCCTATGTGGCCGTTTCCACGACCGCGCGCGGATGGATTTTTCGGATGGGCGTGCGGGGATCAGTATCTTTCACGCAGAAAAGCGCGATTTGCCCTTAAAGCTTGATCTGGTCGAGCGGCACCCTGACGGATCTCAGGCCTTTGTTCCAATGAGCCACCAGCCGTTTTTGGTGGTCGTGGCCGAAGATCAAAACGGGACACCGCAGAACATCCGCGCCTTCCTGACCGAGGCCGGGCAAGCGATCAACATTCATCGCGGCGTCTGGCACGGGGTGCTGACGCCGCTTTATGACCCTGGTCTTTTCGCGGTCATCGACCGCATCGGCGAAGGCCCCAATTTAGAAGAATATTGGCTGCCTGATGAAGTGATTATCGCCACCTCATAGGGGCATGTGGCGGTTCACATCTTTGTAAAGCAGATAGCGGAACTTGCCCGGCCCCCCTGCATAGCAGGCTTGCGGGCAAAAGGCGCGCAGCCACATATAATCGCCCGCCTCAACCTCGACCCAATCCGTGTTGAGGCGATAGACGGCCTTGCCCTCTAGCACATAAAGACCATGCTCCATCACATGGGTTTCCAGAAACGGGATCACCGCGCCCGGTTCAAATGTCACGATGGTCACATGCATATCATGGCGCAGGTCAGCAGGGTCAACAAAGCGCGTGGTGGCCCATTTCCCTTCTGTGCCCGCCATTGGCGTGGGCGCGATATCGCGCTCGTTCAAGATTAGAACATCAGGGTGATCAAGACCTTCAACCTCTTGATAGGCCTTTCTGATCCAATGAAACCGCAAAGGCGACTGCCCGCGATTATATAATTCCCATGCATGGGCAGGCGGCAGATAGGCGTAACCGCCCTCCTCCAACAGATGGGTTTGACCATCCACTGTCAGGCTTGCTTGGCCCTCCACCACAAAAAGAACCGCCTCGGCCTCCTCATCGGTTTCAGGGCGCGCGCTGCCACCTTCGGGCGCGACTTCCATGATGTAATGCGAAAAGGTTTCAGCAAAGCCCGACAGGGGCCGCGCAATCACCCAAAGGCGGGTTTTCTCCCAAAAGGGCAGGAAACTGGTGGTAATATCGCGCATCGTGCCGCGTGGGATCACGGCATAGGCCTCGGTAAAGACCGCGCGATCTGTCAAAAGCTGTTCCTGCGGGGGATGGCCGCCTGTGGGGGCGAAATATTTGGGGCTCATAAAGGCAACTCACATTGAAAACTGAGGCTATGATAGGCGCTTGTTGCGGCGCTGTCGCACCCAAAAAGCAAGAAGGCAGTTTTCGGGTTTCTTTGATAATCGCAGCACTCTATTAGGCAATTTTTGCAGACTGCACCTTAGGCAAGCCGCCCATCTCAAGGATCAGATCAACGATCTTCTCCACGCCCTGCTCATTGCGCAATTGCGCCATCACGAAGGGCCGCCCTGCCCGTGCGCGGGTGGCGTCAGCCTCCATCACCTCCAGCCGCGCCCCGACATAAGGCGCGAGATCAGTTTTGTTGATCACCAAGATATCCGAGCGTGTCAGTGCAGGCCCGCCTTTGCGCGGAATATCCTCGCCCGATGCCGTATCAATCACATAAATCGTCAAATCCGCCAATTCAGGGCTGAAGGTCGCCGATAGGTTATCGCCGCCGCTTTCGATCAACACGATCTCAAGATCAGGGTGGCGCGCCTGCATTTGCGCAATAGCGGCCAAATTGATGCTGGCATCCTCGCGGATGGCCGTATGGGGGCAGCCACCTGTCTCAACCCCAATGATCCGATCAAGGGGCAGGATCTGCATCCGCATCAGCGCCTCTGCATCCTCTTGGGTGTAAATATCATTGGTGATGACACCGATGGAAAACTGGGTTTTCAGACGCGCGGCGAGCCTTGCGGTCAGCGTGGTTTTACCCGCGCCAACAGGGCCACCGATCCCAATTCGAAGCGGGCCATTTGGGGAAAGATTGGTCATGATTGAAACATCCTCGCAGGGGCCAACCCGTGGTGTGCGGCGGCAATGTCAGAAAGAAAGGCGGTGCTGTGCAAATCATCCAAACTTGCGGTTTCAGCAATCGGGGCAAGGGCGGCAATCTGGGGCGAAAGCCGCGCCAATATCCCTTGTGCCGCCACCTGCCCCAAGGGCATCAAGCGTTGCGCCGCAGCGACAAGATTTGCGAAAAACCCCTGAAGATAGAGGGCCGCCGCATCGGCGGGCGCAATCCCGCGCTGTGCGGCCACAAAGCCTAGCGCGATTGGCACAAACAGATCAGGCAGGCCATCCTGCCCCCAAACATCGCGCATCAAGGCGCTGAAACTGGCCCCCATATTTTGCGCCTCGCGCAGACGGGGGGCCGCGAACTGCCATGCGCGGGCCTCATCTTGGAGTGCGATCAAGGCGCCATGCCCCTCGGCTTTGGCGCCAAGCCCGATCCAAATCGCATCATTGCGCCCCGTGCCATGATGCAGCAGGTCACATAACCAATCCTCAAGATCATCGGCAGATGTGATTAGCCCGTCTTGAATGGCGGCCTCAATCCCATGACTAAAGGCAAATCCCCCCACAGGAAAGGCAGGCGAAACCCACTGCGCCAGTGTGATATAATCGGCATCAATGCGCATGGGGCATATGCGCGCTTGCGCCATGTTCATGGGCATGGGTGCGCCCATGACCATAGGCCCCGCCCTCGGGGGTGAAGGGGCGGGTTTCTTCCACCAAATCCGCCCCAAGTTGCCCCAACATATGCGCGATTACGGGATCGCGGCGGATGATCAGACAGCCTTGCCCAATCTCGCAAGGGGTGTGGCGATTGCCAATGTGCCACGCGAGACGCGCTAAGTTTTCACCACGGATGACCAACACCGCCTCAGGGGCGGCGCGCACCGCAATGCGGCGACCATCGGTCAGCACCAAAACATCCCCCGCGTCCAGCGATGTGGTCTGCGCCAAATCCAATAAAAACGCCCGTCCACCATCGCTGATAAGGCGCTTGCGGCGTAGAAACCGCGCCTCGTAATCCAGCGTGATCGTGTCAAAAGAAAGGGCCACGCCCGTGACAGGCCCACGCATCACCTCATGGCACAAGGGTAGATCAGTCATCCTTCCCCCCTTTTTCAGAATAGGAAATAGCGCTGCGCCATTGGCAGCACCTCGGCAGGTTCGCAGATCAGCAATTCCCCATCTGCGCGCACCTCATAGGTTTCAGGGTTCACCTCGACCTTTGGGGTGGCGGTGTTCAGCTTCATATCTGCCTTGCCGATGGCGCGTGTGTTGCGCACCGCAAGGGTCGCTTTGGCAAGGCCAAGCGCGGATTTGATGTCGCGCGATTGCGCGGCCTCGGATACGAAACTGACCGACCCCCGTTCAACCGAACGCCCATAAGCCCCCCACATGGGCCGCGAATAGACGGGCTGCGGGGTCGGGATTGAGGCATTGGGATCGCCCATTTGCGCCATGGCAATCGTGCCGCCGATCAAGACCATCTCAGGCTTGACCCCGAAAAAGGCAGGTGACCACAGCACCAGATCGGCGCGCTTGCCGACCTCAATCGAGCCAATCTCATGCGAAATTCCATGCGCGATGGCGGGGTTGATCGTGTATTTCGCGACATAGCGGCGGACGCGGAAATTGTCATTCTCGCCCGTCTCCTCGGGCAGGCGGCCGCGTTGTTTGCGCATCTTATCCGCCGTTTGCCATGTGCGGATGATCACTTCGCCCACCCGCCCCATCGCCTGACTGTCAGACGCAATGATCGAAAAAGCGCCCATATCGTGCAAGATATCTTCGGCGGCAATGGTTTCGCGGCGGATGCGGCTTTCGGCGAAGGCGATATCTTCGGGGATGGATTTGTCCAGATGGTGGCAGACCATCAACATATCGAGATGTTCCTCGACCGTGTTCACGGTGAAGGGCCGTGTTGGGTTGGTTGAGGACGGGATCACATGTGCCTCGCCGCAGATTTTGATGATGTCAGGCGCATGACCGCCCCCCGCCCCTTCGGTGTGGAAGGCATGGATCGTGCGGCCTTTCAGCGCCTTGATCGTATGTTCGACAAAACCCGACTCGTTAAGCGTGTCGGTATGGATCATCACCTGCACATCCATCGCATCGGCCACGCTGAGGCAGCAATCAATCGCAGCAGGCGTCGTGCCCCAATCTTCGTGCAGTTTCAGCGCGCAAGCCCCGCCCAAAATCTGTTCCTCAAGGGCGGCGGGCAGGCTGGCATTGCCCTTGCCCGCGAAGGCAAGGTTCATGGGAAAGGCATCCGCCGCCTGCAACATCCGCCCCAAATGCCAAGGCCCGGGCGTGCAGGTGGTGGCAAGCGTGCCATGCGCAGGCCCCGTGCCCCCGCCCAACATCGTGGTAAGGCCCGAATGCAGCGCATCTTCGATCTGCTGCGGGCAGATATAGTGAATATGGCTGTCAAACCCGCCAGCCGTCAGGATACGCCCCTCGCCCGCGATGATCTCGGTGCCTGCGCCAATGGGGATGGTGATCTTGGGCTGCGTGTCGGGATTGCCCGCCTTGCCGATGGCGGCGATGCGCCCATCCTTCAGGCCAATATCCGCTTTATAAATCCCCGTGTAATCCACCACCAAGGCGTTGGTGATGACCGTGTCCATCACCCCTTCAGCGCGGGTCAATTGCGATTGGCCCATGCCATCGCGGATCACCTTGCCGCCGCCAAACTTGACCTCCTCCCCATGGGGGCCTGTGAGATCACGCTCGACCTCGATGATCAAATCTGTATCGGCAAGGCGCAGTCGGTCGCCTGTGGTCGGCCCAAACATCCCTGCATGATCGCGGCGCGAAATTGAGGCAGGCATCACAAATCCCCCATGATTGCGGCGTTAAAACCAAAGACCCGCCGCGCCCCAGAAATCGGGATCAGAGTGACCTCGCGGCGCTGACCGGGCTCGAACCGCACCGATGTGCCTGAGGCAATATCAAGGCGCATCCCACGGGCGGCCTTGCGGTCAAACTCTAGCGCGGGGTTGGTTTCAGCGAAATGATAATGGCTGCCCACTTGCACAGGCCTGTCGCCCGTATTGGCAACCATGACCGTCACCGCCTCGGCACCCGCATTCAGGGTCAAATCCCCTTCTGCAACAAACAACTCGCCCGGGATCATTTCCGCTGCTCCGCAATGATCAAAGCGGCCAATCCAATTGCGCCAAGCGCGCCAAGCGCCACGGCCCAAGGTTCGACCCCATGCGGGTGAAGATGCAGACCCTCATGCGCAATTGCGGGGCCAGCAAGCATGAGGGACAAGGCAGAAAGGATCATAGTTTTCATGAATTTATTCCTTTATCTTCAACGAATAGGGTTATGGACAGTGACCAGCTTTGTGCCATCGGGAAATGTGGCCTCGACCTGCACCTCGTGGATCATCTCAGGCACGCCTTCCATACATTGATCGCGCGTGATGACATGGCCGCCTGCCTGCATCAAATCCGCCACGCTGCGACCATCACGGGCCCCTTCGACCACCGCATCGGTGATCAGCGCGATCGCCTCGGGATGGTTCAGCTTCACCCCCCGCGCAAGGCGGCGGCGGGCCACCTCAGCGGCCATCGAGATTAGCAGTTTATCTTTTTCACGGGGGGTGAGGTTCATCTCTTACAGGCTCCAAGAACGGGGAAGATCATGGGGGGATAAGGCGCGCAAAACAGGCACCAAGGCGCGGCGCAGGCCAAACCCATCTTCGGCCAGAATGCGCAGCAGCAATAAATCCGCTTGCGGGGCTGATACGGCAGCGGTTTGGGGCAACAGGGTGCGGATCATATCAAGCTTGGCGCAGGCATCAGGCGCGGCACATATCACCGTGGCAAATCCCGCAGCCCCCTGCCCGATGGCCGCACGCGCAAGATGGGCGTGAAGATCACCCTCCATCCGCAGCGCATCGCGATAGAGGGGACGCCCTGCGCGGGTGATGCTGATGTGATCTTGCAGATAGCCCTGTCGCACCACCTCGCCCATCGCGGCGCGCCCAAGGATAAAGCTTTCTGCCACCAATAGATACGCGTCTTCGGCCATCTCTACGCAGAGGCGCCGCCGCAGCGCGCCGCCATCAAACAAGATCACCTCCTGCGGCAGCCATGACAGCGCAGCCCCTGCTGCAATGGTTAACTGCGTGCTGACCTGACCACGGCCCGTTGCGGCGCGATAGATGCGTTCGGCCGATTGCGTGGTCAGGGTCAGATGCCCGCCCGCCACATCGCCCGCAATGGCGAAGCGATCCCCGCCTGTGATGCCGCCTGCAGTGTTGATCATCACCGCCTCAACGGTGCCTTCGCGGCGCGGAAACAGCGCGCGCAATGATCCTTCGGCCCGAAAATCCTGTAATCGCCCCGAGGGCCCCAAGCCCACATGCAAAGCCCCCTTTGCACGCGGGGGGGCGCATGGTGGCGATATGGGCAAAGTTTCAGTCACGCGGAGGCGGCCTTGATGGTGGATTGCACGTCTGGCCCAGGATTTCCCTCTCGGGCAGCAAGGAAAAGAGGCGCGCTTGGCCCCAATCGGCCCCCGCGGATGATTGATTAAATTTTAATCGAAATTTTGATCCGCGCTCAAAAATAGCGCGAAATGAAAAGCCCCCGCGGCGCGTGTCTGCGGGGGCCAAATCACTCGGGTCAGTTTGGCGCGCGCTCTGCCCATCCTGCAAAGATACGCTCAAGCGCCACAACCACATAGAACAGCAAGATGCCAAGGGCGGCCAACATGAACAGCACCGCAAACATCAATGGATAATCTGCGCTAATCCGCCCTGAATCGAACAACGCCCCAAGGCCGCGACCATGCGGGCTGACGATTTCCATCAAATTTGTGCCAATAAAGGCCAAGGTGACGGCAACCTTCAACGCCCCGAAAAATTCGGGCAGGGTTTTGGGCAATGCAATTTTCCAGAAAATCGTGAATTTCGAGGCACCAAGTGCGCGCAAAATGTCACGATATTCAGGTTCTAGCGTGGACAATCCGATTGAGACAGAGACTGCAATCGGGAAAAACGAGATCATAAAGGCGATAAGCACGGTGTTGAAATCATGCTGACCCACGAAGATCAGCGCCACAATCGGCACCACTGTCGCCTTGGGGATTGCGTTGAAGCCAACCAAGAGCGGGTATAACCCCTCGCGCGCGATGCGCGAAAAGCCCATGATCATCCCCAACCCTGTGCCAAACACCACCGCCAAGGCCAAACCCACCACTGTGCGCCAAAGCGTTTCCCACGAGGCCACAACGAATAATTCGCGGAATTGCCAAAATTTTGGGATCAAATCCGAAGGTGAGGCCATGCGATAATTGGGCAGTTGATAGAACCAGACCAACCATTCCCAGATGGCAATCACAGCCGCAATGAACAGGATCGGCACGCCGATTTTAAGAAACTTATCATTCATGCTGCGCCCTCCTGAGGAACGCGACCTTGCGCCAGTTGAATTTGGTGGCGCAGCACGGCCAGCATATCGACCGCTTTTTTGCTGTAGAGGTCTTCAAGACTGCGCTTGCCCTTCAGATCAACCTGCAAAATATGTTGGGCATGGGCGGGACGACCCGAGAGAACCACCACTTGATCTGCCAAAAACACACTTTCGCGCAGATCATGGGTGATCAACAGGCAGGTAAAGGGCTCTTCCGCACGCAGATCATGCATGGTGCACCACAGGTCTTCGCGGGTGAAGGCGTCAAGCGCCCCAAAGGGTTCATCCAAGATCAGCACATCGGGCTTATGGATGATAGAGCGGCACAAAGAAGCCCGTTGGCGCATCCCCCCTGAAAGCTCGGAGGGTTTCTTGCCCTCAAACCCTTTGAGCCCCACCAATTCCAACAAATGGCGCGCGCGCGCCTCGCCCTCGGCGCGGCTCATTGGGGTTTTGACAATCTCCAAGGGCAGAAGCACGTTTTCCAAAATTGTGCGCCATTCCAACAGAACGGGGTTTTGAAACGCCATCCCCACTGTGGG
>ENA-OUOG01005483-OUOG01005483.1-marine-metagenome-genome-assembly--contig:-NODE-5483-length-10239-cov-3.462311_pt1 | contig 10239 bp, 14 predicted proteins | sample MGYA00248635_ERZ508505 | MGnify/ENA primary metagenome ERZ508505 (study PRJEB26176, sample SAMN06267871) | marine metagenome | isolation source: Saanich Inlet, British Columbia, Canada | place: Pacific...
ATCGACATCAACAGCCAAGCCGGAATCGCGAAGTCGATTGCTAGGTCTGTTATGAATGAGGGTATGTCCCTCTTCTCTGCATTTGCCATGCTCCTCAACTACCAACGTACCGGTAAGATGAGAGGGATGTGTGAGATCGTAGAGTGGTCTGTTCGCGATGAGACTATGCATTGTGACGGTATGGTTCAACTATTCAGGGAGTTTTGTAATGAACATCCTCGCATCGTTACGGATGAGTTTAAGGCAGATATCTATCAAATGTTTAGAGATGGAGTTGCTCTGGAGGACAAGGTTATTGAAACTGCGTTTGAAATGGGCTCTGTGGAAGGTCTCACGCCAGAGGAAGTTAAGCGGTATATCCGATACATTGCGGACAGACGGCTCATTCAGCTTGGCCTCAAGGGGAACTGGAAGATCAAGGAAAACCCATTGCAATGGTTGGAGTGGGTACTTAACGGAGACTCCTTTAAGAACTTCTTTGAAGGAACGGTTACTGATTACAATGCGGCGGGCTTGGACGGAGACGATTGGGGATGGGGTTAATGGACTTTATCGGACGTTATTATGCAGAAAGTCATAACTAAAACTCCATTTCTTAATAGAGATTTGATCAAATTTCTTGAAGAGCAGTATCCAGACACCCTTCCTCGCGGAAAGGTAACTGAACGTGACCTTGCATTTTTGCAGGGTCAACGTGACGTTGTGGATTTCTTGAAACAAACTTTTGAACAGGAAGATTAGGATGTGTTTATCACGCAGTAACCCTACTCCAGAAACTCCTGAACCACCTGCTCCGGCTCCGGCACCTGCTTCTTCTGTTACTCCTAAACTGGACACTAACAAGAAGACCAAATCAGGTGAAATGTATGATCGCGCTCAAGGTAAGCGCAAGTTCCGTGTAGATACCAAAAAGAAGGCTTCTGTCTCTTACGGATCTATGAGTGGACTCAATATCCCATCATAAGGAGAAGAGTATGTGTGGAGGAGGAGGCGGCGGCGGAGGCGGCTCAAGTAAGCCCGCACCTGCACCTGCCGCATCACCAATTGGTGCAATCAACCGCAACCGCTCATCATCAACTAGCGCATCTAATACAGGTGGACGCTATGGTGCTAGAGCAATGCAAGCTAATCAAAAGCGCGGGGGTAAGACACCTTATCGCGTAGACCTCAGTGTCGGCACCGCTAATGTTGGCGGCAATGGCGGAACTGGTCTTAACATCCCCAGAACTAGAGGCTAATTAAATGAATGATCAACTGAAGCCTAGCTCAGTTGCTCACCGGTATGCTCAGTTGGAAGCCTTGCGCTCTCCATTCTTGGATCGTGCGCGGCGAGCCGCAGAATTAACGATTCCGATGCTGTTACCTAGACAGGGGCATTCATCGTCATCTGAGTTTGTGACTCCTTTTCAGTCGGTGGGCGCGAGGGGCGTAAACAACTTAGCATCTAAATTACTGTTAGCCCTATTGCCACCTAATAGCCCATTTTTCAGGCTAACTGTGGATGACGACACGGCAGACGCAATCGCGCCTGAAGCCCGTGGAGCAATTGAAAAAGCACTAGCGAAAATTGAACGTGCCGCAATGATGGACTTAGAAACATCAGCCGCACGTGTGCCGGTCTACGAATCATTACGTAATTTGATTGTTACTGGTAACTCGCTACTCTATGTGCCACCGGATGGGAACATCCGTGTATTCCGCCTAGATCGTTTTGTCGTAAAGCGGGATGCAATGGGTAACATACTTGAAATCGTTACCAAAGAGACTGTATCACCCAAAGCCCTGCCAGAAGCTCATTTAAAGCTACTCAAGGACACAGGTGAAGAAGTACAGCGTGAATACGACTTATACACCTACTGCTGTCTTAAAGAAGACCGTTGGGATATTTACCAAGAAGTAGGTGGAGAGATTGTCCCAGAAACAAGGGGTAATCTACCATATGACAAAAATCCATTTATTGCATTGCGCTTCACACGCATTGACGGCGAAGACTACGGCCGTGGTTATGTTGAAGAATACTTTGGTGACCTAGCGAGCCTTGAGGCACTTACTCAAGCTATCGTTGAAGGCTCTGCCGCATCATCGAAAGTACTATTCATGGTACGCCCTAACGGAACTACCAAGATACAGAACCTTGCAAAGTCAGATAATGGTGCGTTCATTCAAGGTAATGCAGATGATGTTTCTGTGTTACAGATGAACAAAATCAATGACTTCCGTGTAACGCAAGAGACTGCACAACAGATTTCAGAGCGTCTGGCTTATGCATTCTTGTTGAATGCCGCAGTAACCCGTAACGCAGAGCGCGTGACTGCTGAAGAAATCCGCTTCATGGCTCAGGAACTAGAGAGTGCCCTCGGTGGTACTTACTCAATCCTGTCACAGGAACTTCAGCTACCATTGATTGAATTGGTACTTCATCGCCTTGAGCGTGAAGGTAAGATGCCAGAGTTACCTAAGGGTACTATTCAACCACAGATCATTACTGGCCTTGAGGCTCTTGGTCGTGGTCAGGATCTAAACAAGTTGTCAACTTTCCTCAAGTTCTTACAGCCACTAGGCCAAGAGATCCTTGCTAAGGAAATGAACGTAGGTGACTACATCAATCGACTTGGCGCATCGTTGGGTATTGATACTGAGGTCTTGATTAAGTCTGATCAGCAGAAGGCAATGGAACAGCAACAAGCTATGCAACAGCAACAGCAACAGATGCTAGAACAAACTATGGCTCAAACAGCGCAGGGCATGGCTCCTGAGTTGATGAAGGGCATGATGCAACAAGGACAACAAGATGGCTGAATACCAGAATCGTAAACAGCGTAGAGACAGTAAAAAGTCAGGGGATGGAACGTCCCTAATGGATCGCATTGGTCGATTTTTTAAACAGGCTAATGAACAATCGGGGATTGGGCAGATCCGTAAGGAGAATGCTGAAAAGGCTAAGGCTAATCAGGAAAAGCGAAACTCTCCAGAAGCTAAAGCTGAAGCGGAAAAGAAACGTGCGGAACAAGATGCGAAGAATGAAAAATTCAAGAAGAAGTCCGCAGAGAATCGCGCCGAGCGTGATGCCAACAAACGTCAGCCAAAAGGCGTAGACCCATTAAAACTCGCTTCTCCTAAAAATAAAACAGCAAAGACAACTACGTCTACAGCAGGGAAAACTAGTGCCAGTTCCTTTAAAGCGGCGTTTGCGAAAGCGCGTAAAGCTTATCAGGGTGGCAAGGGTGGTAGCACATTTGAGTGGAATGGAAAGAAATACTCAGTAGCTACCAAAGATGACATTAAGAAGTCAGGCAAGAAGGATCTCAAAGAATACCTGAATGCCGGTATGACACCTAAGCGTAAGTAACAGGATTAATATGGCCGAAACGATCAACACTTACCAAGAGACACCAGAGGATGCCAATCACACAGCAGAGATGCTTGAGAAGGCTGAACAATTAGAACAATCGCCCGAAGAGGCGCGTCCTGATTGGCTCCCTGAAAAATTCCAAAGCCCAGAAGCAATGGCGGAAGCTTATCGCGAGCTAGAGCAAAAGATGAGCAAGGGTGAGGAATCAGAACAACCAGAAGATGGTGAAGAAGCAGAAGAACAGGAATGGGACACTGATGCTCCACCAGATCAGGTAGAAGATTACTTAGACCAAGCAGGTCTAAACTATGACGCTTTTGTACAAGAGTTCATGTCACAAGGAGGTCTCTCCGATGATGCATATGCGGCTCTTGAACAAGCAGGTATCCCTCAAGATATCGTAGATCAGTACATTGAAGGCCAACAGGCTATTGCTGATGATATCAAGGGACAAGCTTTCTCCACTGTTGGTGGGGAACAGGAATACAGTCGGATGATTGACTGGGCAACGAACAACCTGTCACAGGGACAAATTGATGCGTTCAATGCCTCACTCGAAACCGGCGATGTAGATCAAGCAATGTTTGCCATCCAAGGATTGGCCGCTCAGTATCGTTCTGATGTTGGAACTAATCCAAACTTGATGTCCGGCGGGACAACAGGCACATCAGCGGGATCGTATCAATCCGTAGCCGAAGTCACACGTGACATGGCTGATCCGAGATACGACTCCGATCCTGCGTTTCGGCAAATGGTTGCTCTGAAACTTCAGAGCTCCAACGTGATCTAATATGCCCCCTTCTGGGGGCTTTTTAATACGAAAGGCACACCAATTACGACTAAGTACCTTTGACCCTCTGCGGAGGACAATCTTAGAAAACAGAAGTTAACGGTGGCTGATTAGGAAACTTTTCAATCACTTTTATACTAAAGGTACTATATCATGGCACTTCCGCATTATGATAACGTGTCACGCCTCGGACAGGTGAATGGCACTGGGGACGATCGCTCCCTTTTCTTAAAATTGTATGCCGGCGAGGTTCTTACTGCGTTTCAGCATACTAACATCGCAATGGCTTTGCACCGCACTCGCACCATCTCTAAGGGTAAGAGCGCATCATTTCCATTAACAGGCTACGCAAGTGCGAAATACCACGAAGCGGGCACAATGATCGAGCCAGATAAGATCAAGCACGGTGAGCGCATCGTGACTGTTGACGATCTCTTGATCTCACCAGTATTCATTGCATCTGTTGATGAAGCGATGAACCACTATGACGTTCGTGGCATCTACTCAAAAGAGTCAGGCCAAGCACTTGCTCGTCAAGCTGACCGTAACATCTTCCGTACAGTAGCTAAGTCTGCGTACATCACAGATGCTACAGCGGCGGCGGCACAGTTCGGTGACGACTTTGATGACGAAACCTACACTTCTAACGTAACGATCGGTACACTTGCGGCTGACGCAACTGATCCTAACAAGATCGTTGAAGCTGTTTACGCGGCTGTAGAAGAGTTTGCGAAGAAGAACGTACCTACTGAAGGTGCTTCTATCGTTCTTCCACCTGAGCAGTACTACGCGCTCCTCAACGTCTCTGACACAACTAAGGCAACTTGGTTGAACCGTGATGTTGGTGGTTCTGGTTCTGTAACTGGTGCTGTGATCCCAATGATCGCAGGTATGAAGGTTTACATGTCTAACCACCTTCCTACTGGTGACCAGTCTACTACGCTGTCAGACAGCGATGCGGCTCCTATCACGACTTCACGTGCAGGTGCTTACAAGGCTGACTTCACTAACCTGAAGGGTCTTATCTTCACCCCAGACGCGGCGGCTACTGTTAAGCTGATGGATCTTGGTGTTGAGTCTGAGTATCAGATTGAACGTCAGGGCACATTGGTCGTAGCTAAGTACGCTATGGGTCACAACATCTTACGTCCTGCTTGCGCTATCGCATTGCAATCTGCGTAAACCCAAAGAGGGAGTCCAAGTGGCTCCCTTTTTTTCATGGAGGTATAATATGTGGATGTTGTTCGTCATTTTATTAAACGCTGAAGGTTACAACACCATGTTTATGGGGCTACAGCCTTCCATGGAAGTTTGTTTTCAGGAACGTGACCGTATCCTGAGTACCGCTCCGAAGCCAAAAATAAACTACGAAGTTGTCTGTGTTCAAACAGACATCACAGGAATTTAACATGTCATCTGCTAAGAAAACTAAACCGGAACTCTGGAACCGAATTGTCGCATCTGTGAAAGCAGGGAGTAAGGGTGGTGATGCAGGTGAATGGAGTGCGCGAAAAGCGCAACTAGCAACCCAACGGTACAAGAAGTCCGGTGGGGGCTACTCGGGAGCTAAAGATCCCAATAACAAATTAGCTAAATGGACAAAACAGAAGTGGCGTACCAGTGATGGATCAGCTTCTGAGGGTAAGAAGCGTTATCTCCCTGAGGAGGCTTGGAGAAGCCTATCCGCAGGTGAGAAGAGAGCTACTAACGCCGCTAAAGCACAGGGCAACTCACAAGGCAAGCAATACGTTGCACAGCCTAAGAAGATTGCTGAGAAAACAAAGACATATAGGGCATAATATGGCAACACCGGCATGGCAACGCAAAGAGGGTAAGAACCCTGAAGGTGGCCTGAATGCGGCAGGACGCGCATCGTATAATAGATCGACAGGCGGAAACCTGAAAGCACCGGCACCTAATCCAAAGTCAGAAAAGTCAAAGAAACGCCGACTATCTTTCTGCAAACGAATGCAAGGTATGAAGAAGAAACTAACTTCTTCTAAGACCGCTAACGATCCTAATTCACGGATCAACAAAAGCCTAAGAGCATGGAACTGTTAATATGACACCAACCACCAAACTTGAAGCTGTGAACATCATGCTTTCTAGTATTGGCGAATCTCCTGTGAACTCACTGAACTCGGGTTTGGTGGATGCTGAAATTGCTGAAACGATCCTGAACGGTATCAACCGTGAGATCCAAGGCAAGGGGTGGCACTTCAATACTGAAATCAAGATGCGTTTATCACCATCGCTAGATAATGAAGTTGTCTTACCACCAAACACGTTGCGCGTTGATCGCGCTCTTAACGATAAGGATGAGGATCTCATTCAACGTGGTGGTAAACTGTACAACAAATCTAATCACTCATTTAATATTACTTCCGCTGTAGAAGTTGACATGGTCATCCTGTTGGCCTTTGAGGATATCCCAGAGGCCGCACGTAGATACATTACTATCCGTGCCGCACGTATCTTCCAAGACCGTGTTGTAGGCTCTCAAGAGCTTCACGCATTCCAACAGTCTGATGAGATGCAAGCTTGGATCGAACTCCAAGATGAAGAAGCACAAACAGCCGACTACAGCGTATTCGATAATTATGATGTCGCCCGAGTATTACATCGGGGCATCGCTACACGTTTAGGATGAGAATATGCCGCTAATTTCAGAAGCCATACCTAACCTAATTAACGGTGTGTCTCAACAGCCCCCTTCACTACGTCTGAAGACACAGGCAGAGCTCCAAGAGAATGGTCTGTCTACGGTTGTTGATGGCCTGAGAAAGCGGCCTCCTTCAGAACACATACGTAAGATCATGAATGTGGGGGAGGCTGATGACGCTTTCATTCACACAATTCGCCGTGACGAAAATGAATTTTATATCCTAGTCATTACAAACAGTTCTATTCGGGTGTTTGATCAGACTGGGGGAGAGCGTACTGTTACAGGTAATGCCGGCTATCTTAGTGGCCTGACCGAGCCTTCTACAGAGCTCACAGCAACGTCTGTGGCCGATTACACATTCATCGTCAACAAGAACACAACAGTCCTCAAGGACACCACCGCTAAGTCACCCACACGTGACAAAGAAGCGATGATGTATGTCAAGCAAGGTGACTACCTCACTGACTACACTTTGAAAGTTACCTATGGGTCAACTACCCAGACTTTCTCGTACACCACGCTAGACTCATCCGTTGCTTCAAACCAGAGCGATGTGAAGACCAACAACATTGCGAGCCAGATTTACAATCAGCTTAGTAGCTTGCCCTCCTACTTTGTACGGGAGAACTTTGGGTCTTCTTTCTACCTCGCACGTAACGATGGTGGTGACTTTACTGTAGAAGCTACGGACTCCCGTGGTGATACGTTCTTCAGATCATTCAAGGGGCAGACTACAGACTTCTTGGATCTACCACCGAAGGGTAAGCTAGGGTTCACCATTAAGATTGTTGGGGACTCTAAGGATCAGGAAGATGACTACTACGTCTCCCTACAGGATCCTGAAGGTAACGGTACGCAAGTATGGCGTGAGACTGTTGCCCCAGACCTTGAGATCTCCTTTGACAAGTCTACGATGCCTCACCAGTTAGTGAAGCAATCTGACGGATCTTTTGTATTCCAAGAGGCACCATGGGAAGATCGTAACGCAGGTGAAGACCTGACCAACCCCTTCCCATCCTTTGTAAACAAGCAGATCAATGACGTATTCTTGCACCGGAACCGTTTAGGGTTCCTCAGTGATGAGAACGTAATTTTCTCAGAAGCGGGTGAGTACTATAATTACTTTGCCCGTACAGTGTTGACGATCTTGGATTCCAATCCAATCGACATTGCTGTTTCTAACAACCAAGTATCCATCCTCAAGCATGCGGTACCGTTCAACAAGTCATTACTGTTATTCAGTGATCTGACGCAGTTTCAGTTATCAGCCACAGACCTACTAACACCGGATTCTGTGTCTATTGACGTTGCTACCCAGTTTGAGGCTTCACTACGCGCCAAACCACAAGGTGCAGGAAGATTCGTATTCTTCCCTGTACGCCGTGGGACATGGTCAGGTGTACGTGAGTACTTTGTTGAAGACTCTACTGAAACAACCAACAACGCACTGGAGGTAACTGCCCACATACCAAGATACATTAATGGTGAAGTAAGAAAGCTAGCGGCCTCTTCTAATGAAGAGATGCTCATAGCACTAACAGAAAATGAACCAAGTAAAATGTACGTCTACCGGTACTACTGGAGTGCATCGGAAAAGTTGCAGTCTTCATGGTCAACGTGGACTTTTGATGGGACTATTCTAAATGTCGATTTTAACATGTCTGAAATCTACGTTGTCATTCAACGTGATGACGGTATCTTTCTGGAGGTGATCAACCTATCTAGGGATACTGCTATCGCGTACACAGACGGCGGTTTCCCTGTTCACTTAGATCGGCGTGTTAGATTGGAAAGTGGTGGTACAGAAACATTACCATACACAGATTCTGATACGATCTACGTGACTGCAGGGGGGATCATCTTAGATACAAGTGATGTGAACTTTGCTACAAATCTCAGCAACGCCCTGAGTACTAATGTTGTCTATGCGGGTATACCATACCTGTTTAGGTATAAATTCTCTGAAATCGTTGTGAAGAAAGAGAATGAGCCTGTGACGACAGGGAGACTACAAATCCGTAACATCTCTGTAGTGTACAACGACACAGGCTACTTCCAAGCAGTGATCTCACCTAGTGAGCGTACAGTCTCTACCGAAACCTTTACAGGCCGTGTAGTAGGCTCAACGAACAACCGGATTGGTGCCGTCTCTATTGAGTCAGGAACCTTCCGTATTCCCGTGCAAGCACAGAGTAGTAACGTGGAGATCGAGTTGCGTAGTGACTCTTACTTACCATGTATCTTCCAGAGTGCGGAATGGGAAGCAATGTATCACTTACGCAACAAACGGGACGTATTCTAATATGGCTTATTATCGCAAAGCTTACTTTGAAGACTGTGCGGTATTTGCCCCAAATATGAGAGATAAGGATAAGGAGGAGGTGTGGCACTCAGATGGGATGTCACCCCTCACCGCCTTACAGCTATCGTACGATTGTTCGTCAGAAGCGCATACTATCATAGCCAATGACGAATCCATCATAGGTATGTTTGGGGTTTCACCTACATCTATACCTACAGTCGGTACACCATGGCTGTTAGCATCCGACAGGTTACCTGAGGTTGCTAGGGAGTTCATCCCACAATCTAAGGCGTGGATTGAGAAGATTCACGATGATTACCACCTACTCTATAACTACGTTTACGCAGAAAACACCATAAGCATTCGGTGGCTGAAGTGGTTAGGATTTAGCTTTGTGCAGAGGCTTGAGTATGGCGTAAACCCTGCACCCTTCATAGAATTTGCTAAACACAGGGGATAAAGATGTGTTCACCAGTTGAAATTGCTATGGCGGCATTTCAAACAGTCTCATCCCATAATGCCGCTGTCGATGCCGCTAATACTCAGAACGCTAGATACGTTCAGAATGTTCAGAACTCGCGTGTGGCGTTTCAGGATGACAACAGAGCCGCTAACCGTAGAATCGCTCAAGAGCGTGATGCGGAAGCGCAAGCAAAATTTGATAAAAGTATTGAGGCACTAGAAACCTCTGGCCGTGTTCAAACAGCCGCAGGTGAAGCTAATGTAGCCGGTAACTCAGTACGTGCATTATTTAATGACGTTGAACGCCGTAAGGCGATGGCACAAGGAACTATTGCTAGAAACACCGACATGCGTGTCGCACAGGTAGAAGATCAAAAGCAATCCACAGTTAACACCTTCATGAATCGTGTTAACAGCGTACAGAAAGCTGAGGCTCCACGTATGGGTGATTTCTTACAGGATCTCGCTATCAATGTAGGTACATCCTACGTAGCAAATCATGTTGTTCCTAATGCAGGTGCTAATTCAACGAATCCCACTGTTAAGTGGTTAACAACACCAGTATTCGGTAAATAACAGGAGATAACATGGCGCGTGTTAAGGTTGACCGCTTGCGGGCAGATACCACACTCCAACCTGTAGCGGCTCCCGCAGGGAGTTCCTACGTA
>ENA-OUOG01005485-OUOG01005485.1-marine-metagenome-genome-assembly--contig:-NODE-5485-length-10234-cov-5.600669_pt1 | contig 10234 bp, 5 predicted proteins | sample MGYA00248635_ERZ508505 | MGnify/ENA primary metagenome ERZ508505 (study PRJEB26176, sample SAMN06267871) | marine metagenome | isolation source: Saanich Inlet, British Columbia, Canada | place: Pacific...
TATACCCGGCGGGTAAGGCGTAACCAGCATCGCTGTGGTCCGACCTTCCAGCTCATCAATAGAGACGCGCTCTACATCACGGTGCGCCATCTTCGCCCAGGCATCCGCCGGGGTCATCGCTGGCTCGATATTGGAGAGGTACATCTCGGTGGTGATCTTCGCCACATCGTACTTGCGGTAGATATCGTGAAGCTGATGACAGAGATCGCGCAGGCCAACACGCTGGTAGCGCGGATGCTGTTTGGCGAACTCTGGCATTACACGCCACATCGGCAGGTTCTTGTCGAAGTCATCTTTGAACTGCTGCAGCTCAGTTACCATCGAGTTCCAACGGCCTTTCGTGATACCGATAGTGAACATGATGAAGAAGGAGTAGAGCCCCGTCTTTTCAATGATGATGCCGTGCTCAGCTAGGTACTTGCTAACAATCGCAGCAGGAATACCCTCATCATCAAACTCACCGTGGATGTTAAGCCCTGGAGTGATGATGGTTGCTTTGATCGGGTCGAGCATATTGAAGCCCGACTTGATATCACCAAAGCCGTGCCAGGTGTCTTCGTCGTGGATAATCCAGTCATCGCGGTCACCCAATCCCTCGTCAGCCCACTTCTCTGGGCCCCAGACCTTGAACCACCAGTCATCTTCAAACTCGTTAGCCACCTTGCGCATTGCGCGGCGGAAGTCGATCGCCTCGAGCAGAGACTCCTCCACTAGGGCCTGACCACCCGGAGGCTCCATCATCGCCGCCGCCACGTCACAGCTGGCGATAATCGCGTACTGTGGGCTGGTGGATGAGTGCATCAGGTAGGACTCGTTAAATCGGTAGGTATCCAGCTGACGGTTCTTCGCATCCTGCACCAGAATCTGTGACGCCTGTGACAGACCGGCCAACAGTTTGTGCGTAGACTGGGTTGCAAACACCAGGGTGTCGTCAGAGCGCGGACGTGCCTCGGTACCACCTATTGCGTGCATATGGTTGTAGAATGAGTGGAACGCCGCGTGCGGCAACCAAGCTTCGTCGAAATGCAGCGTATCAATGGTATCGCCGAGCATCTCTTTGATCGTCTCAACGTTGTACAGCACGCCGTCATAGGTACTCTGTGTAATCGTCAGCACACGCGGTTTCTTATTCGCAGCGTTTCGCGCAAAGGGGTTCGCTTCAATCTTCTTACGAATCGTCTCTGGGTCGAACTCGCTCTTCGGAATTGGGCCGATAATGCCGTAGTGGTTGCGCGTCGGCATCAGGAAGACCGGAATCGCACCACACATAATGATGGAGTGCAGAATCGACTTGTGACAGTTACGGTCTACGACCACGATATCGCCGGGTGCTACTGTTGAGTGCCAAACGACTTTGTTAGACGTTGAGGTGCCGTTGGTTACGAAGAATAGGTGGTCAGCGCCGAAGATACGCGCAGCATTGGACTCAGAGTCATGCACTGGGCCCGTGTGGTCTAGCAGTTGGCCTAGCTCCTCCACCGCATTACAGACATCAGCGCGCAGCATGTTCTCACCGAAGAACTGGTGGAACATCTGACCGACAGGGCTCTTCAAGAATGCCACGCCACCTGAGTGACCCGGACAGTGCCAAGAGTAAGATGAGTCACTGGCGTAATCCATCAGGGCGTTAAAGAACGGCGGTGCCAAGGAGTCGAGGTAGACTTTCGCTTCACGAATGATGTGACGCGCTACGAATTCTGGCGTGTCCTCAAACATGTGGATGAAGCCGTGCAGCTCGCGCAGGATATCGTTGGTTACGTGGCGCGAGGTACGTGTCTCACCGTAGAGAAAGATCGGAATCTCAGCGTTGCGCTTGCGCACTTCGCCGATGAAATCACGAATGTTACCCAGTACCTGTGCGGAGAGATCTTCAGACTCACCGCTCTCAAACTCCTCATCGTCGACTGAGATGATAAAGCATGAGGCGCGACTCGCTTGCTGTGCGAAGGCGGTCAGGTCGCCGTAACTGGTGAGACCAGTGACGTCCATGCCCTCTTTTTGAATCGCTTCGGCAAGGTCACGAATACCAGAACCCGAGATGTTCTCGGCGCGGAAATCTTCGTCAATGATGATGACGGGAAAACGAAATTTCATCCACAAACCCTAGTTGAGGTGGTGAAAAAATCCGCGCGCTGGCATCAGGGTAGAGCCTAGTCAGGCGGTCGCTTGGGGCACTCAGTAATTGAGCACTGGGTACCAGGTAATTTTAGCGCATTCTATCAGTGCCAGTCGGTAGGTAAAGCTTTGTGGAGCCGTTGCGGATCAATAATTAGCGAATACTGCCGCGCAGTGCCGAGGTTTTTATAGAAGCGATCAGTGTACTGCCCACCTCAATACCCAGCTTGCGTGCAGATTTGCGGGTAATGCGCGCAATGAGTAGCTGATCGCCAATAGTTTCAAGCAGCACATGCTCGTGGCTAGAACCGACCGACCAGCTCTCGCGCACAAACACAGGTATCTGGTTGAGTGCAGAGGTTTTGTGGCTCTTGTTCGACAGGGTGATATCTTCGGCCTGAATCAATACGCGTCTGAGACTTCCGGGGGTGCTGCTGGTGCAGGCGAACTCAAGATTTACACGATCGTTAAAGCGCAGCTCACACAGGCCGTATTCGCGATCTGAGCTGACCACCGGTAGGTCAAACTGCATGCAGGCGTCCTGGCGGTTGGCGAGCGGAAGATCCGGATCGGTCAAGAGTGAGGACATGGGACCAGCGGCGATAACTTTGCCCTCATCAAGCAGGACCAGGCTATCGCCTAGGCGCGCCATCTCGGTTAGATCATGTGTGACATAAACCAGCGGGATCCTCAACTCCTGATGCAGGCGTTCAAGGTAGGGCAGAATTTCCGCTTTGTTCTTCGCATCCAGCGCAGAGAGGGGTTCATCCATCAGCAGTAGTGAGGGCTGCATCAATAGCGCGCGAGCAATCGCTACACGTTGCTGTTGACCGCCCGAGAGGCTGTTCGGGTCGCGTTCGAGCATAGAGCCCAACCCTAGCAAACGGATAAGTTCATTGAACTCATACTCACTCGCTGGTTTGCTCGCACGTGTCATGCCGTAGCGTAGATTTTGCTCGACATTCAGATGTGGGAAGAGCCGCGGCGTCTGAAACACCATACCGATATCGCGCTCATGACAGGGTATAAACGCCTCGGCGCTCTGCCACACTTCATCACCCCAGCTCATCTGGGTGTGGTCGTACTGCTCTAGCCCTGCCAACATACGGAGCAGCGTGGTTTTGCCCGAACCCGATGGGCCGAAGAGAACGGTGATGCCGGTCTCGGGAATTGATAGTTCAAAGTCGAGCTTGAAGTCGCCACGCTGCAACCGAGAGCTTAGCTTGATCTGGCTCATAGCATCCCCTGTGAGCGGCGCTGCAGCCGCTGCATCACCAACAGCAGCAGGAATGAGATCAGTAACATCACGCCGGATAACCAGTGGGCATTAGCCCACTCAAGCGTCTCTACCTGATCGTAGATAGCGATCGATACCACGCGTGTCTCGCCGGGGATGTTGCCGCCGATCAATAGCACGACACCGAACTCACCCAGTGTATGGGCGAAGCCCAGTACCGCTGCAGTCAATATGCCGGGGCGCGCCAATGGCAGTGCGACGGTAAAGAAAGCGTCGATGGGGTTGGCTCGTAAGGTAGCTGCCGTCTCCAAGGGTTCAGGGCCGATGGCAGCAAAAGCATTACGTACCGGTTGGATAACAAAAGGGAGGGAGTAGATCACCGAACCGATCACCAGACCGGTGAAACTGAACGGCAATATCAGTCCGAAGGTGTTATCCAGCCAACTTCCTAGCGGTGACTCTGGCGATATCACTAACAATAGATAGAAGCCGATCACCGTCGGCGGCAACACCAATGGCAGTGCCACTAGGGTGTTAAGGGTATCAATAAGCCATCCGCGACGCTGGGCTAGCCACCAAGCAAAGGGAATGCCCAGTACTAGCAGCACTAGCGTACTCACTAGCGCAAGCTTAAGCGTTAACCAAATTGGCTCAAACAGCGACAACTCAGCCATCTTGTGGCTCCAACAGATAACCATCGTCCAGAATAATCTGACGCCCTTTGGTCAGCATCCACTGCTGGAACTGGCGCGCAAGTTCAGGCTGCTTAGTCCGCTTCACAATCACCATCTGCTGTTCAATCGGCTCGTAATTTTCTGTGGGTATCAACCAACTGCTCCCGCTCTGTTGCGCTAAAACTAAGCTGTATGCGACCAACCCTAGTTCAGCTGCGCCGGAATAGACCAGCTGAAAGGTCTGGCCTATGTTCTCACCGCGCACATGCAGGCTCCCAAGCGCGTCTAAATCTAGGCTCTTCAAGGCTTGCTCAGCCGCGCGGCCGTAAGGAGCAGTTTTAGCATTGGCCAGAGCCAGTCGTTTGGGCGGATTAGATTGGAGTTCATCAACGCTGATCTCAATCCCCGCCTCTCTGCTCCAAAACGCCAGCTGTCCCCGTGCATAAGTCATACGGCTCTCGGGCAAAATTCGACCCTCGCTCTCTAGTAGCCTCGGGCGTTCGCTGTCCGCTGCAAGAAAGAGGTCATAGGGTGCGCCTGCGCGGATCTGGGTGTAGAGCTTCCCGGTCGAACCGGAACTCACCTTTATTCGATGCCCAGTCTCGTAGGCGAATGCATCAGCCAGTCTCTCGAGGGTGATAAGAAAGTTGGACGCGACTGCGACGCGCAGCTCAGCAGCCTGTACCGGTAGGCACAGAGCGATTAGAAAAAGCAGTGTTATGCGCAGCGTATAGATCAAAGTTAACTCGTGTCCAGAGTCGGAATAGGGAGCCAAGCGGCTGATTATACAGTGAATTTAAGCCACCGCTAATTTATCCCCAAGGTGACACTTATACCGCACACTCTTTTAGGCTAGAATCGGGCGCTAAAGATTAGAAAAGTAGCAGGTCTACGCGGCACTGCTACAGAGATTTTAAGGCCAGATTTTAGTGCTTTTCAGTAAGTTACCCGAAGATATATTCTCGCCACTCTCGGGGCAGAACCGTCAGGTTTACCAGGCTGTGCTGCTGGAACTGTCGGACCTCTTCTTCGACGAAGACCTGATCGATCCGTTTATTCCCAAGGACATGGTGCGCTCGACTATCGAGAGCGCTGTGGTACGTCTCGGTGTGCGTCGCTGGGTTGCGGAGTCAGAAGAAGAGACCGAGTTGCCGAGTAGTAGCGCCGACTACACAAATCGTATTTACCGCCGTCTAGTGCAGACCGGCTGGCTCGAGGAAGAGCAGAAGATTTACCGCACTTATGTGCTACTGCAGCCGTCGGTGAGCTATCTGATGCGCTCGTTGGTCTCCATCGCGCGTTTCGAAAAACGCAGTTATGGTGGCGCCGTTCTGAACGTGCTCTCCTCACTCGAAGCGGCGATCAACGATCCGCTTGGTCGAGGCATTACACTGTCTGAGGCTTCAGAGACTGCGGCCGAGTTTAGTGCGCATCTGACTGATATGCTCTTGGGTCTGCGTGAGCTAAAGATCAATTTGGCTGAGAGTCACAACCCCCAAGAGATTGTGCGCGGCTTCTTCGAGCGCTTTGTTGAGCAGATTCTGGTCTCTGACTACAAGACACTGAAGACTAAGAACAACCCCTTCCGTTTCCGCCGGCAGATTCTGTCGATACTGCGCGATCTACAGTTCGATACGCTCAAGCTCGAGCAGCTTACGCAGCACTATCAGATGCAGTACGAGGTGGAGCAGGAGACGGCCGAGGCGATGGTGCATCAGCACATCAGCCGTATCATTCGCATCTTTGAGTCGGTAGATCTGCGCCTGCAGGCGATTGATGATTTCCGTTACCAGCTCGAGAAGCGCGTCGCCGATACCGTGCGCTACATGGACAAGACCACGCCGGGTATGGCGTCGCGTCTGTCGCGTTTGATTACCCAGCTCGGTCAGAAAGATGGCCGCGAAATTCCGCCGGTTCGCACGCTCGATCAGTACGGTTTCATTTCGCCCATCAGTATCCGCTCACCCATCAAGCGTCGTGTGGCGACTGAACCGCGCGTAATTACGCAGCAGCAGATCGATCCGAAAGTGCTGCGTCAGCGCGAACTATTCAAAGAGTGGAAAGCGCGTCGTGAGGTGAAGGTGGATCGTATTGAGGCCTACCTAGAACGCCACTTCGAAGCGGGTCAGCAGCAGATTGCGGCAACCGATTTTGCGATCGACTCGATCGAGGACTACATCTGCTTCAGTTACGTCCGACACCTTAATTCCCTCGGTAAAAAAGCGCGCAAGACCGCGGCGCGCTACCAGATAGAGTTTGATGATAGCTACGTTTGCGTCGCCGACATGGTTGAGTGCCGTGGCTTTACGATTCACAGGAGCAATGCCTAATGCTTGCTGATTTAAAGAGAGCGCTAGAGCGCAACGAGAAAGCCACCGAAGATGATTTCGTGCGCGCCGCTAATCAGATTTTGACCAATCAGTTTGTCTACGCTGATAAACCGTCGCAGCGTGACCTCTACTTTTTGGTGTCACACAATATCGACTACTTCCGTAACCTGTTCCGCGCGATTGGCTGGACGCTGGTCTACCAGCCGGATGAGGCCTATCTCGGCATTATCCCGGCGGCTGAAGAGCGCGTGATGCGCCTCAAACTAGATGAGTCGCTGCTGCTGCTCTGCGTGCGTCAGATCTATGAGCAGAAGCTAGAGAACTTTGAGGTTGAGAGCGGACTGGCCTACACCAGCAGTGATGAGTTGCTCAACCTCTATGTCAGTTTGACCGGCAAAGAGATACCTAACGAGACCCGTCTTAAAGAGATACTGTCGTTGATGTCGCGTCATGGCCTGATTGATCGCGGCCGTCCCGATGAGACTGATCCCAAAAACGTACCGCTGAGCATCTACCCAACCATCCGTCAGGTGGTGATTGAGGATTATATTCGTCAGCTCGAAGCGCTTTGCGATACCGAAAACCGTGATATGGAGTTGAGCTCCGAAGAGACTGACGCCGAGTTGATTGAAGAGGGCGCAGCCGAAGCAGAGGCAGGAAACGCTGCCCAGGACGGCACCCAGAGTGCGGACGAACAGGCAGACTCTGCTACAGAGGAAGTGAACGCCGAGAAAGCGGACGCACAGGAGGCGAACGATGAAACAGCTTAATCGTCTAGTCATGGTTAACTGGTATGTCTTGGGCGCCCAAGAGATACCGATCAAAGGTAGCGTTGCGATTGTCGGCCCCAACGGCTCGGGTAAGTCGTCACTGCTGGATGCGATGCAGACCATCCTGATGGGTGGCCACAAACGCCATTTGAGTTTTAACGCCTCAGCGGGCGAGAAATCAGAGCGCTCACTGCGCACCTACTGCTTGGGTTATCTGGATGACGGCGGTAAGGCTGCAAGTGCTCGTGAAGATTCAATCACCTACTTGGCGATGAGTTTCTTTGATACTGAGACAGCGAAAGAGAGCTGTGTCGGTATCGCCATTAGTGCATCGACTGCTAGCGCAGAAGAGGAGATCTTGGGGCGTTTTATCCTGCCAGACTTCTCCGTATCGCTCGATGATTTCACAGTAAAACAGGGCAACGGCCGTATGCCGCGTCCTTGGCCTGAAGTGCGCGACTCACTGATGAAGCAGTGCCCAGATATGATTCTGGAGAAGCGTGCCAGCCGCTACATTCGGGAGCTGGTGACGCATCTGAGTCACGATGCCGCGATGCCGAATGATGATGATAAGTTCATCAAAAACTTTAAGAACGCGCTGAAGTTTGTCCCTATCGATAGTCCAACACGCTTTGTGCGTGAGTTTGTGCTGGATGAAAACGTGGTACACGTCGGTGCCTTCCGCAAGTCACTCGATGAGTACCGTGCGATGGAGGCCAAAACCAAAGAGGTGGCCGATCGTATCGACGAGCTCGAGAAGGTGCAGGAGCTCTGCCGCGGTATCAGCCGCAATCTGAAGAATGCGGTTGAGTATGAGTGGGTGGTACATGAGACCCGCTTCGAAAATGCCGACCTGCGCAAAGAGGAGGCCGAAGAGCGTCTTGAGACTTGGCAGGAGCAGGAGACCGAGGTTCAAGAGCAGCTAACTGAGGTTGGCCAGCAGCTGAACCAAGTGATGCAGGACCTCGCTGATGCCCGAGCTGCGCTCAATAACACCGACTCAGCGCACCAGGTGAATGCACTCGAATCATCGATCCGTGCGAACCAGCATGAGCTCAATGTAGTGCAAGAGCGCATTCAGAAATCCTATTCACTGATGCGTACCGCGGTTGGATTTAACCACCATCGCGACCTGCTGCCCGACGAGTTCAAGGCGCTAGTTGATCAGGCTGTTGAGCTCTGGCGCTCGGGCGAGAACCTGATGGCGGATGCTTGGCCGCATGAGCCGGTTGACGTTGATAATCTGCTGGATGCACTGCGCAAGCAGATTGAGAACGTGCGTCGTAAAGTTGCACGCCGTTTCGAAGAGTCGGTTATCCGTATCTCCGAGCTGCGTAACCAAATTCAGAGCCAGAAGTCTGCGGTTGAACAGCTACAGCAGGGGCGTGCCCCGGTGCGGCGCAATACCGCTGAGCTGATGGAGCTGCTGGATGAGTATGGCATTGAGTCCACACCGATCTGTGAACTGGTGGATATCACCGAAGATAAGTGGCGTATCGCGATTGAGTCCTTCTTGGGCGCCCGTCGTGAAGCGTTGATTGTTGATCCAGATCGCGTGAAAGAGGCGATCACGCTCTATCGTCGTAAAGGTCGCCACCTTAAGGGTTGTCGAATCATCAACACAACCAAGTCGGCTGATTGGGCTAACCGCTCTAAGCCGGGTACCTTGGCGAAGTTTGTTGAGACCGATAACGAGCACGCCATGGCTTACATGAACCGCGCATTGGGCGGTGTTATGGCAGTTGAGACTGAGACCGAACTGCTACGCCACGAGCGCGCACTGACCTATGACTGCATGCTGCAGACAGAGGGCTCAACCACATCCATCAACGAGATGACACCGATTATGGGTATACGTCGTCGCGGTGATCAGTTGGCGCTGCAGGGTAAGCAGGTAGACGACATGATCAATGAGTTTACGCTGCTCGGTAAGCAGCACGACTCGTTGGAAAAACTGCGTGACGCGCTGATCAGTCTTGATGGCGGCCTGACGCAGGTAAACGAAAAAGTGTTCGATCTGGTACAGCAGCGTAAGCAGCTGACGCACCAGATTGAGGGGCATCAGCAGACGATCACCGATCTGCGTAACCATGATGACTCCGGCATCCAGCAGCGTATCGCTGACCTGGCCAATCTGCAGAAAGAGATAGAACAGCAGCAACAGCTGTTGATGGATAAGCTGCAGAAGGCGCGCACCGGTCTGATTAAAGATGGTGCCCAGCTTGAGGTGCTTGAGAAAGATCTTACCGAGCACGCCGAGGCGCGTGCCAAGTGTGAAGGCAATGCTGAGTTTGACCCGCAATCTGCGCAAGAGAAGCGCGACTACCTGGATGAGAGCTGTGGCGGTGAGCTAGAGCGCATCATCTTTGAAGCGGCCAAAAAGGCTCAGTCTGAATTGTCGCTGCATGAGCGCAAGAAGAATGGCGTACGCGACGGCGTCGCCCAGTACAAGGCGCGTCATCACGGCGGTGGTCTGAGTCACCAAGAGCTCGACAAAGTTGGCCCTGACTCAACCCACGCCGAGCTTGAGCAGTATGTAAACGAGACGGTCGACTCGCTGAAAGAGTCGGAGCTGGCGCAATACACCGCTAAGGCGGAACGTGCGCGGATGGAGGCTGAGTCAGCCTTCCGTTCTGACTTCGTTGCTCACCTGAATGACCAGATCAACAAGATCCGGGATCTGATTCGTGAACTGAACTCGCATCTTAAGAACCGCCCGTTCCACAAAGAGATGTACAGCTTTGAGATGACGCCAAACCCAGAGCTCAAAGAGATTCTGGAGTTGGTAGAGGCATACACTAGCCTGGATTCGGCCAATGTGGGCTCACTCTTCGATATGAAGTTTGATCAGGACACCCGCCACAAGTCGGCACTTGAGCGGATTCATGATGTGCTCAAGGATGAGGGCGAGTCGAGCCTGCTGCAGGACTACCGTAACTTCTACAACTTCGAATTGGTGGTTAAGGATCTGGACGGCAACCGTAAGACAACGCTGACGCAGCGTATCAAGACCGGTTCGGGTGGTGAGCACCAGGTGCCGTTCTACGTTGCGATGGCTGCAGCACTGGGCGCGACCTACCGCTTGAAAGAGGGGGGTGATGGCAAGCC